>ENA-UOOR01002202-UOOR01002202.1-fermentation-metagenome-genome-assembly--contig:-NODE-2202-length-20423-cov-5.024696_pt1 | contig 20423 bp, 14 predicted proteins | sample MGYA00245780_ERZ724029 | MGnify/ENA primary metagenome ERZ724029 (study PRJEB28704, sample SAMN03018315) | fermentation metagenome | biome: anthropogenic terrestrial biome; feature: soil; material... | reverse complement strand
CTTACGAATGTTTATAAAAATTCCATGAATCTCTACACATATCATCTATTCCATATTGAGCTTTAAATCTTAGCTCAGACTCTGCCTTTTTGGTATCAGCATATACTGATGCCATATCTCCGGCTCTCCTGGGTGCTATTCTGTAATTTATTTTAATATTGTTTGCACTTTCAAACGCATTAACTACCTGCAACACGCTATAGCCTTTTCCTGTTCCAAGATTGTATGTATACAAACCATTAGCAAATTTAATTTTTTCATATGCTTGTATATGACCTGCAGCCAAGTCATCAACATGTATGTAGTCTCTGACCCCCGTACCGTCAACTGTGTCATAGTCATTGCCGAACACATTCAGGTATGGAAATTCTCCCTTTGCTACCTTGCAAATATATGGCATCAGGTTGTTTGGAACTCCATTTGAATTTTCACCGATAAGTCCGCTTTTATGAGCTCCTATGGGGTTAAAATATCTTAGCAGCACAATACCAAGTCCATTATCCGACACATACAAATCCCTAAGCATGTCTTCAATAACAAGCTTTGTCCTGCCATATGGATTTGTGACTCCAAGGGACGAGCTTTCAGTTATAGGCATTGTTTCAGCAGTACCGTGAACGGATGCCGACGAACTAAAGATAATTTTTTTACAATTATATTTTTTCAATGCCATCAGAAGATTTACTGTTCCTGTTATGTTGTTATTGAAGTATTTCAAAGGTTCTTCAATTGATTCTCCAATTGATTTCAGACCGGCAAAATGAATTACACAATCTATTTGGTTTTGCTGAAATACCCGGTTTAACTTGTTAGTATCCAACAAATCTGTCTGAGAGAATTTTGGCCGCCTGCCGGTTATCTTTTCTATGCTGTCAAGCACATCTTTTTTTGAATTGCAAAGATTATCTAAAATTATTATTTCTTCATTTTGTTCTAATAATTTTACTGCTGTATGTGAACCGATATAGCCGGTTCCACCGGTAATTAAAATCATGTGCTGCTCCTATGGTAGTTAAATTTTGCTACAGTTTATATACACCATCAAAATCACATATATTTCTGGTATCCAATATTAATTTATCCTTTATAAGATGCATATTATTTTTAATGTGAGCATGACCAACCATTATTACTATAATATCTACCTCATTTATAAAATCATCAAAATTCATAAACTGATGTTCAACAATTCTTTCATTTATAAAGGGATCATACACCTTTACCCCAAAGGATAAATTTTCATCCATTCTTTCAAGAAGCTGAAGTGTCGGGCTTTCTCTCGTATCATCCACATTCTCCTTATACGTCAAGCCATACAGACCAACTCTCGACACATCATTTATGTTATGCTCCCTCATAATATCTCTTATTCTCTTTAATACATGGCTAGGCATTGAATCATTTATTTTTCTTGCAGTTAATATAAGATTTGTTAAATCAGGATAATCTCCCACCAAAAACCATGGGTCAACCGAAATACAATGTCCGCCCACCCCGGGACCAGGCTGCAATATATTAACTCTGGGATGCTTATTGGCAGTTCTTATTATTTCATATACATCCATATTATCCTTTCTGCATATTTTAGCCAGTTCATTTGCAAAGGCAATATTAATATCTCTATATGTGTTTTCCACTACTTTAGACATTTCCGCAGACCTTATATCTGTAAGTACAATTTCGGACTTACAAAATTTAGAATAAAGTTCCTTAACTTTTTGACCCGTTTTGGAGTCATCGGTTCCAATAGTCCTTGAGTTGTTTTCAAGCTCATATAGCATATTTCCCGGTATTATTCTTTCCGGAGCATGTGCCAGATGTACATCTTCTCCAATGACAAATCCCTTTTTCTCTATTTCAGGACGTACAAATTTGTCAACAGAGCCGGGTGAAATGGTAGATTCTATTATAATTACCGCACCCTTTTCACACACATCAAGAACTGTCTTTACGGCAGATATCACATATTTAGGGTCAAGCTTCTTGCTTTCCTTTATATAAGGAGTTGGAACCGAAATAATATATGTATCTGATTTTTGATACTCAGTTGAAAACTTAATTCCGTTCAATATAGCTTCCTCAAAAAGCTCATCCAAACCCTTTTCCTTAAAAGTCAGCTTTTTATTTTTTAATGAAGTAATCAATTTTTCATTATAATCTGTACCGACTACCTCCATGCCGCTTTTTGCAAACATCAAAGCAGTGGGTAGTCCTATATATCCTTGTCCTATTACGTTAAGCATTTTAACTCCTTTAGATTACATACCCTTTCAAACATTTAAGTGCTTTTATATAATACTCTTCCTGATAGTGCATAGGTGCCAACCCCCACTTATGCCCGGAATCAGCCACATATCCGTCACATATATCTATAACTTTAGCTTTAGTTAATTTTTTACATAAATAATCATACATATAATCCAACAAACTATTTATCTTGTTGTTATTTTTTATATAGCTCAAACCAAATTTATTTATGTCTCCGAAACTATCTTTATAGTAATCAAGCATCATAGCCCTATGTATTATAATATTTTCACCTTTGTAAACAGAAAGGACTTCCTTACAGAACTTATTCATGTAGTAATCAAGTTCTATGTCCTTTATCATATATTTACAAAAATTTTTTTTCGTAAAAACATTACGCTTGTTTTTTAATACTCTTTCTATCGTCTTTATATTATCCGTAATATCAGCCTTTACAAATTCGGAAGAGCATGTCACGATTGTACCTTCATAATCAACAAGCTTAAACCTTTCATCTATTAAATCAATTATCAGATACTTGCTTCCGTCGTTTCTAAACCTTTCAAAAGTGTTTTTTACCATATCTCCGTATACCTGGTTTTTTTGAAAATCCGACTCTAACTTTATATCATCAATTCTTAGCTTAGCAGGTTCAGATACAGATGATACAACTGACTGACGAGCAACATATGTTTTCAAACTGAAAAAATGTCTGTCAAATTCCAAAAGATCCCTCGAAACACAACTTCCAAAAATACTTACAGGACATTTTACCGGTTCATTTAAGTTGTTTTTATTATTTAAAGGCATATTATTTAAAGACATACTACCTGCTCCCATTGATTAATTGAATCTCTTTATCTATTGTATAGGCTTTGGAGCTTTGATTCCTTACCCTGTCTGCCGCATTTTTTGACATCTTCAAAAATAAGTCCGGGTTATTGTACAATTTCTCAATTCCTTCTGTCATTGAAATATAATCTTCTCCCTCAGCAAGGATACCACAATTATTATCAACAAATTCCGGTATTGCAGTTACAGCATTTGTAACCGGAACTAACCCTGAAGACATAGCTTCATCTCTTGATACTCCCTGGGCATCCATCCTTGTCGGAGTAATAAATATTCCATATTCTTTATGCAATTCAGCAATTTCATCCTGTCTGAGGAATCCTCTTTTTAATTCAATATTTTTAAACCTTTTTAAGGGCTTTAGAACTGAATCAAATAATTCCCCATTACCAACTATTTTAAAATTCAAGTCAGAAAAAAACGGTTTTTTTGATAATTCTAAAATACATTTTACAGTTAAATCATTAGCATACTTATTGCTTGCAAAGGGTCTTATGGATAATATTTTTTTTCTCTGTTCACTTGGTTTTGCTCTATAACTAAATAAATCCGTATCAATACAATTATGAATAACAGAATATTTATTCTCCGGCAATGTGATTTTATTATCTTCAAATATTTCTTCGGCAAAATAATTCGATACAAATACAAAATGAATGTTATACCCACCTATATTATCAAAGATATCCTTCCAAAATTTAAGTCTTATACTTGATTCTGATTTCGCATTTTCCAGTTCACTTTCAGAATTGTAATTATATTCACGCCTCCACCAGGGCTGTATTTCTGCTCCATGCAGCCATACTATAATTCTTATCTTCTTTGGAAAGTTTTGTAATACACTCCACATTTGCCGGTCAAGGAAATGAACACAAACCGTATCAATTGCACCGCTATTCAAAATATCACTCAGAGCCTCACTTTGTCCTTCAATAATATTTATACCTTCAAATTCGCTGAGTTCGTCCCCGGCATATATATTCATCCTCATAACATCATAAACATAACCTTCATTTTTATAGCTTTGAACCCTCTTATGAACAAACATATTTCTATAAAGTGAATTGGGTGAAGGATACTGGTTAGTCAATACAAGTACATTGGAACGAGATAAAAAACATCCCCTTTGATTTGAGCTTACGTCAGCGCCAATAAAAATATCAGAAAATTCACAGCTGCCCTTACCTTTAGGTCTGAAGCCCAATTTCATATATACAGCATTTGAAGGCACATCTACCGCTACCAATCTGTTCATTTGTGTAAATACCGGAGATATTTTGTTTTTTGCCTTATCAAAAAACACACATACTCCCGTCAGATCCAAATTTCCAGAGCCGTTAAACATTAACGACATCTTGCCATCTTCAACACATTCCGCTGTTTCAAAGAACTTTTCCATATAAATGTACTTATGAACATCCTCATCCAGATTACTTTCTATAAGTAACTTTTCATTATTCTTTTTATATGAAACCTTTGATTTTGCAGGAATCTTGCTGAATCTAACAATATCATCACATACTATCCTTATCCCATTTGTACTTAATTTGTCATACTTAATATTTTCTGAAACCTGTTCAATATCTTTTAATGTAAGTCCATAGTCGTAAATTACAATATCATCCACAGCAGGGCACGAATCCTGTTTATTTTCTGCACAATAGTTAAACTCATCCACAGAAAACAACCCATCCATATGAATTACGCCCGGAAGGGCAAACTCATATAATGAATTATCAGACACGCTCCCTATTTTAAATATAGAGCGTTCTTTATGTAATTCATTTACATACTTGTACCTGAAATCAGTTTTTTCATCAACTTCCAATACTGCATTAGCACCTTTACAGCAATTTCCCTTACCTATTCCCGAAAAATCTCCATACCTTGTTGTCAGTATCAAATCAAGAAAATAGTTGCAGCCATAATAATCATCCGGACTGATAACAGCAATATAATCATCGCTGTTAAATTCTCTTGACAGCTTGTTCCTTGATTCAGCTTCATCTATTATATTAATATCCTCAGAATCAGAGTATATTTGAAAATCATTATTTACAATTATGTACAAACACTTATTTATATAGCTCTGTTTTTTATAGCTTGCAATTATTCTGCCTGCGTCATCCGGATTGTGGGCATTAGCTACTGATACTATTTCAGGTAATTTCTTTTTCATGCTTTTGCCAAAAACCTTTTTTACTACATAATCCAGCCTGTCTTCATACAAATGGTCCTGCAGAACCTTTCTTAGTCCAAGCAGCCTATACTTTCTCAAAGCTGCATCATCACCGCAATAATTATTAACATACTTTTCCAGCGTATCTTCATCATTAGTACATATTGTCAAGTCACCAAAGTAGTTTTTCAGACCCCTTGAGTAGTTACCCACCGTTACAGTATTTGAAGCCATCATTTCAAAAACCCTGCGGGCAAACATTGTTTGAGACTGACTGATGGAATTCATGTTAATGCCGAAATTATAACCCTTGTATGCTATATCTATTTCACCCGGATCAAGCCCACCCAATATATATTTATTGTAGAAGGAGGGAAATGCATGCTCCGGTCTGGCCTTTTTATAATTCCTGTCATAAATATCAAAACCCTTGGTATTTATAAAAAATTCCGCAAATTTATCGAATACTTCTGCTCTTTCCTTATACCTGTGATAATATGCACCCGCAAAGCAATATTTATCTTTCCTTTGGAATTTTTCAATAGGATTATGTATTTCAGGCTGAGCCGCAAAATGCAGGTGATACACATTGTCATGCCTTAAAGTTTCTTTGTACTTCTTAATGCAGTCTATATCTGTTGTAAAAACAAAGTCAGCCATCCTTGCGGCAGCCATGAAAACATCCGTATATACAGGGTCCTCTTTATTCCAAAAAACAACAGGTATTCCTTTGTCCCGGCAATAGCAGGTCATTTCAAAATATTCTTTGCTTCCGTTGGCAATTTTCTTGTACCACAGCCCGTTTTTTCCCTGCCATGCGGATTCAATAAACAATAAATGGGGAACAAACTCATCTATTTCTTTTTTCCAACCTTTCGGAGTCAGTTCAAACAGTCTGCACTCATACCGATAGCTGTCCAGCGTAAACCTGTCCATAACACAGGCAACCCTCAGCTCTTTTAAACCATTGCAGTTTAAATTGAACTCAGGCTTATAATCAACATCAACCCTGTCAATTTCATCCATATCCTTACCGTACCTTGCCAAAAGGTTTCTTAATTTTTTTTTGCTTTCATCTATTTGTTTTAACTTTTCATCGATCATTTTTGTATCAATTGCCATGCTCTTCACCAGTCATCTTTTTAATTTATTCTTACATCTTTTCAGCAGCCTGTAAGCCTTCAGGCCGATTTTTCCCAGCCACGTGTCAGTAATTTTAGAAAGCTTTCTTTTGTATTCAGAATTTTCAGCCTTCAAATAGCTGTTTTGGACCTCAAGTTTTTGTATACTGGACTTAAGGCTTTTTATAAGCTCTTCTTCATTCTTCAGCTCCTGATAATATTCCGTTAAATCATTTATATGCAGACCTTTTTCTTCTTCGTATTGTTTTTGCAAAATCTGATTTTTTTCGTTTAACTGTTTAAGTTCTATGTCATATTTATCTTTCAGCCAGACATAATTCGACTTTATTTCATCATTTTCCTTTATTTTTTTATTTAATGCTTCATTTCTGACTTCCAGCCACTGTTTTGAAGTAATATAATTTTTATAATATATGTTTGTCCTGTTTAAATTGTAAAACATGGCATTTAATACTTTATAATAATCAACTTCATCAATTTTGTCATGCCTGCACTCATTAAGCAAAAGCACATTAAACCCCTCTATATCAGAAATTACATAACCAAGAGGAATAAGAATATCAAATATCTGTTTAAATGTTTCCGTCCCTACTTCAATCCATAAATCCGGTTTATGCCTGTCCAGTATCTTTTCCATTCCCTTTATAACAGATAATTCAAAACCCTCTACATCAATTTTAATAAAATCAACAGAGTTTATATTATTTTCTCCAACAAAGCTGTCTAAATCAATTATTTCTATTGTCCCGGAACTTAATTCATCTTCATATTTCAATGAGGTGGCGCCATAATTTGAATCATCAAAACTTTGTACCGATGCCCTTCCTTTCCTCTCTCCAACACCTTTATTTATTGTTCTGACACTTTTAATCCCATTTTTTTCAATATTACTTTTAAGTCTTTCAAAACTTGGTAAATACGGCTCGAATGAGTAAATCACATCTGGGCTAAGTTTTTCCCACCAATAAATTGTATGATTCCCCAAATTAGCCCCAACATCAAAAATTACTTTTGCATTGTCTAAGTATTTATTCCAGCTATTTAAAATTTCATATTCATAATAATTATTTGTTTTACTGATTGTCTGGAAAACATAGTCGCTGTCAAAGCCCTCAATGACCATTTCCCCTATTTTTGTGCTTGATATAGGCATTTTAACTACTTCCTTAAGTATTTGTTCTGATAATCTTCAAGAACAGGGTTAAATACAGACCGTTCCGGCGATGTCATTCCGTTAAATTCTCTTGCAAAACCGCAATAGGGCATTATAATATCTTCAGGTTTTTCAATGCCCAGTATTTTACCTTTATGAAGCCACATTACCCTGTCGCAAAATGTCTCCATTTGACTTACAGAATGGCTTACAAACAATATTGTTTTCCCATTATGCTTGAATTCATCCATCTTTGCCAGACATTTGTCGGTAAAGCTGTTGTCCCCTACCGCCAGTGCCTCATCTATTATTAAAATATCAGGGTTGATGTGGACGGATATGGCAAACCCCAGTCTCGAACGCATGCCGCTGGAATATGTCCTCAAAGGCTGATTAATATGTATCCCTATATCAGCAAAATTTATTATGTCTTCCTGTATTTCACTTATCTCCCTTTTGCTGAATCCAAGCAATGTACACTTATATTTAATATTTTCTACACCTGTAAGCTGATTTTCCATCCCTGCACCTGCGGAAAGCATACTCACATCACCGTTGACTGTAACCGTACCTTCCGTAGGGTAGGTTATTCCTGATATAATACTTGCCAGGGTTGATTTTCCTGAACCATTCAGCCCAATAATCCCTAATATCGTTCCTTTTTCAACCTTTAAGTTAATACAGGAAAGAGCGGCAAATTCCTCAGGCTTGAAGCTGTTAAACAGTAGACCCTTTAACTTCTCCGAGTCCCTTTTGTAAAGGGGGTACTTCTTAAATAGATTAACACATTCAATCGTTACATTGCTTTCATTTTTTTCATTACCTTCGTTTCTTTTATTGCTTTCATTTTTTTCAACGTTTCCCATTCCATACCCCTATATTAAGTCAATAAATTTTTCCCTGAATTTCATATGCACATTGCAGCCTATTACAAACAAAACAACCGTTACTATCCAGAAATATATACCCTGTTTCCAGTGCCATTCAAGTCCTCGTCCATACAATATGCAATCCCTGTAACCGTCAATTATATAAGCAAGGGGATTTAATTTAAGTATAAATCTAAGGTGCTCCGGAAGATTTTCCTGACTCCAGACAACCGGTGTAATATAAAACAACAATCTTACAACGGAATTTAAGATTTTTTGAAAATCCCTGAACACTACTGTAACAGAGGATGCAAATAAGGAAAACCCAATTAAAAATGCAATACTGCATAATATATAATAAGGAAGCTGAAATGTATATATACTGACACTATAGCCCGAAATAAATATTACCAGAAATACTACAACCATGGATAGCAGATGACTGAATAGGGCAGTAATAACAGCCTTTACGGGAACTATTGACAATGGTATATACATCCTCTTAAGCACCCCGCTGTAGGCATATATGGAATTTGACGAAGACAGCATGGCTGTGCTTATATAAAACCATGGTATAATTCCTACTATCATCCAAATTATATAGGGATAATCCCCTCTTGGTGCAGCCGCATTTAAACCAATAGCAAAAACAAACCAATACACAAATATCTGCAAAGCAGGATTTATAAAATTCCATAAAAAACCTAAATACGTTCCGTTATTCTGTGACTTTAATTCATATGATGCCAACCTCATTGTTCTTATGCGGTTATTATAATTTTCCATAATAACCGTTCTTATATTATCTATCATAACTTATCCTTCAGATCAGTAATTCAAATTAAATATTTTTTCGTGTTAATACTATCATCATTTAAGATAGTTTTCAATTTCTTTATGCTGAACACAGTATTTATATTGCTGCTGTCAGTTATATACTCATAAGCAGGCGACCCGATCCTTATGCCGGTATCTTCATCAATGTAGGAAAAATGCCCTATAGCCGATTCTATATCCATGTTGCTTATATTGTTAAAATCAACTAAAATAAAATATCCGCAGTCACTGCTTTCACACATTTCATACATAGTAAAAACACTTCCATCCAATGATGTAAACACCGAGTCATTTTGAACATATCCTTTTTTATTCGCGCAGTCGATTGTGCCAAAATGCGCTCTGCATCTGCACATATCCTCGTTTCTATATATAACCGCTATTCCGCTTTCCATATCTTTGTAATCTATATTGACTGTATCCAGTACTTGCTCCAGCCTCTTTTTACAGGTATGCTTCTTAAATACCCTGTCCACATTTCTCCTGCATTTTTCCTGAATAAGACCGATATCAAAATTCTCCCCCAAAAACCATACATCATCCCCAAACAGTTGTTTCATGCCCTTTGATTTATTGCTGATAACACAAGTATTACACGCCATGGTTTCAAATACTCTTCGGGCAAACATTGTTTCAGATTCGGTAACTGTATTTATATTTATTGCATATTTAGATTCTTTCACAATATGGTTAAGCCTGGTAAATTCAACCGACTTGCTTATATATTCCTTATATTTATCCGGAAACATATTAACAGGATTACCTGTATTATAATTTCTGTCATATATTTTAAGATTCATTTTATTCTGAATAGCAAACTCTAAAATATTCTCCAAATCCCTGCACCTTTCAGGCTGATCCGAATACCAGCTTCCCGCAAATATGCAGGAATCTTCTTTTACACTACTACATGACGGATTGTACAACTTCGGAGAAAAGCCAAACATCAAAACCTCAACATTTTGGTGTCCTGATAGTTTATACTTATCAGCACACTCTCTGTCAGTAGTAAATATATAATCAAAATGCATTGCCGTATCAACAAAATTATATACTTCATGATTAAAAAAGGTAGGGTCCTCCTTATTCCAGAACACTGTTTTTACATTATTCCTTTTACAGTAATCAAGAATTTGAAACAATACCTTCCTATTTTCAAATTTTAATTTATTATTTTTATAAACCCTCCCCCTCCAGCAATCCTTATATTCGTCAATACCCGACCAGGTCGATTCACAAAACAATAAATCCGGTTTAAAGCTTTTCATTGTATCAACCCAGTTATGAGGTGACAAAAAAACGCAGTCACATTCAAGGCTAAAACACCTGTAGGTCATTTCGTCACAAATAAATGCAGCCTTGATTTTAGTAATATCCCTAAATTCCTCTTTCTCATACGTTTTATCTGTTTGCATATCATACTCAGTATACCTGCATGGTCTCATGTCCCTTTCAAAAATCGGGAATACATAGATGTATATATAATTAACCATGTTAACAATGATATCATTATTTTGTAATTTTTTATATACAGAATACACAATTTTCTTTATTTTTTCTTTATCAGCCATCCCAGGCTCCTTATAATTAATTTATTTGTTTAAATACTGTGGCTTTTATATAGCAGATGCACTATAATAAATGTAAACAAACAAACGAGAGGACAATGATGAATCCCTTTTTTTCTGTAATCATACCTGCATATAACGCTGGAAAAACACTTTCATACACATTAGACAGCTTACTGTCTCAGTCATGTCAGGACTTTGAGGTTATACTGATAAACGACTGCTCTGACGATAAAACCCCTGAAATAATTGAAAAATATAAAAATAAATTTAAAAACCTTACTGTCATAAACAACACTCAAAATATAGGGGTTGCCACATCAAGAAATAAAGGAGCAGAATCCTCCCAAGGCGAGTACATAGCCTTTCTTGACAGTGATGACCTATGGCATCCAAACAAGCTGAAAATCCAGAAACAGGCAATTATTTCAACAGGCTGCAGCATATGCTGCTGCTCCTACAGTTTTATTAACGAGTTAAATCAAAGTATAAAAACCGACTACATAGTGCCCGAAAAAATTACATACAAAATGCTGTTAAAAGAAAATTATATAGGCTGCTCCAGCGTAGTTATAGAAAAAAAACTGTTTCTTAATAATAAAATGGATAGCATATATTATCATGAAGATTATTCCCTATGGCTATCTCTTACAAGAAATAATACTTATATTACCGGAATTAAAGACGTGCTCATGGTATACAGAATAAGCTCCGACAGCAGGTCCTTTAATAAATTCAATGCTGCTGTAAACAGATATAAAATATACCGCAGACAAGAAAAAATGGGAATTGTGAAATCTTCAATTTATTTTTTAAATTACAGCATTAATGGTATTAAGAAAAAACTATTATAAACCCTCAGGCTTCTTTATTATCTTTAATAAAAAACATTTCTCCCGGCAAAACTTCACCCTTATCAACCCCTTCCGCTTTTTCCGGTATGAAAAGTATTTTCAGCGTCATAAGAAGAAGCTTTATATCCAGCACCAGAGAATAATTCTCTATATACAATAAATCAAGCTTAAGCTTGTCGTATGCCGTAGTGTTATACTTGCCCAGCACCTGGGCATATCCTGTAATTCCGGCATTCACCTTTGTTCTGAAGTTAAACTCAGGTATAATTTCAGCATATTTCCCAGCTATTTCCGGACGCTCAGGCCGAGGTCCCACCAATGACATATCCCCGCACAAAACATTGAATAACTGAGGTAACTCGTCCAGGCGTATTTTCCTTATGACCCTTCCCACAGAAGTAATTCGTTCATCATTTTTGCTTGCCAGCCTGGCAACACCATCCTTTTCAGCATCTGTAACCATACTTCTGAATTTATAAATCGTGAAAATCCTATTGTCAATCGTCAGTCTTTCCTGTTTAAAAAGAACCGGACCTCCATCACTGAATTTGATTGCAGCAGATACAACGATCATAATCGGAGAAGTCAAAACAACAAGAAGCAATGAACCCATTATATCAACCATTCTCTTAACCAATCTCTGTTCATATGACAACCCTTCATTTTTACATATTAATAAGGGAGTGTCAAACAGATGAAGCCTGTCAGAAGAACCCACAATAATATCCGATATCTTAGGAGTAACATATACCTTCAATGAATTAGTATAACAATACTTCAATATCTTGTTCCTGAGGTGCGATTCAATATCATAAAGCATAACCGCATCATAATCACAACCACTGATATTTTCCACTATGGCATCCTCTCCCATAAATATGCTCAGCATTTCACAAATATTATACTTGTCAGGTCTCATGCTTAATTTTTTAATAAATACCGAAACATCCTCATTTCCATATATAATGACAACCTTCATGGCAGAATTATGCTTAAAATACACCTTATTGGATATATAAGCCCAAAGTATTGTAACAAGAGCCTGTACAATTGTCATAACCACAATACCGACAATATTAAGCATTTCCCTGGCAATAAGAGATATTTGAAAATATGTTATTATATTTACAAATATAATAGAAATTATCTGGGAGTATATTACGTCGGACACCCTGTAATACCCTATTTTAAAACCGCCGTAAATGTTGGAAAATGACACAAACAGCAATAAATATACAGATATTAGAAGCAAAGTTCCTTTCTCATAAAAAGGATCCGCTATTTTAAATTTATAAAAAGTATACCAGGTAAACAAAAATAATACCGAATGAATAACAACAATTATAAATGTTGCAAAAGATGAAACAAAATTACTGTTTTTTTTACGCTTCTCCAAACTCTCACATCCCAGCCAATCTTACTTGATTAATCCTGCCTTAGTTAGTGTTACTCCCACACAGTTATGACTGTGTTTTATTCCTGATAACCTATGAATTCTTTCAACAAAGCCTTATTTTCAGGCAAATCAGGCACCAGTACAGACATGCCGTCAATTGTGTCCGGCTTAAATTTTCCGTCTGCAGGTATACGGAATGTATCTATACCCGACACATCCATCAGAATCACTCTGCTGACAAGCCCTAAAATTTGTGAATTAGTTAAGTCCGTGGTTATCAAAGGTAAAATTTCATCTGCCAGATCCATTAATTCTGTTACTCCTAAACCCTTGACTTTGAAAAACATAGCCGTAAGCATGTTTCTCTGCCGTTCCGTACGCTCGTAGTCATCATTTCCCACATATCTTATTCTGGCATATTCCAAAGCTGTCTCGCCTGTGAGAGTGCTTATTCCTTCGGTAAGGCTCAGTTTGCACTTCTTGTTTAAATAATACGCCTCATCCCTGTTAAGTTCAATATCCACTCCACCTATTTTATCAATTATTTTTTCAAATCCTGTAAAATCAACCTCTATGCATCCGTCTATTCCCACTGAAAAATTTTCCTCTATGGTTTCAGTCAGAAGATCCTTTCCCCCAAAGGCATAGGCAGAATTTATTTTATTATAATCATAATCCGGTATCTTTACATACATATCCCTCATCAAGGATGTGAGTTTTATGGAATTTGACTTTTTATTCAAAGTTGCGATAATCATTGAATCAGATCTTGATGTTTCTTCCCCAACCCTCTTGTCATGACCAATCAGCAATATGTTAACTATATTTTTATCAGCCAGTAATGTTTCCTTTCCGGCTTCAGGTTTATTGTTACCTGTTTGATTTGAAACACTGCCGGTTCTGGCAGAGTCCGTATATGTGCTTCCTGTATCCTTGTAACGGTTGATTTTATCTAAATAAGAATTCAGATATAGGCATATTATTACGAGCACTATAGCCACCGAGAAAACTACTGTTAATGTTTTTGAATTCTTCAATCTTTGCATCTGAAATAATTCTTCCACCCTTCATAAAAAGTCCACTTTATCTATATGATTGTTCTTTCCGTTCTATAAAAAATTAAAAGTACAACACAATATTTTATTATACTAATTTTCATAGTATATAACAAGACTATTTTTCAATTCAGACTAAATTCAATAACCCCGGGACAGATGAAACGTTCCCGTCCGCCTCAGCTTAAAATAACCTCATTTGCTCTGCGTCCTCTGTTCTTACCTGGGAGGCAACCATTATTTCTGTGTCCTCACCCTTTGTATGGTGACTTTGCAGATACTGAGTTCCCCTCCTGAGGTTTGAAGAAACTAAATTCAAAACATATATATTTTCAAAGGAATTATATATTGATTCTCCGCTTAGACCCGTAAAAGAAATTAATTGAGTATTGCTTTTCCTTGCAACATCCATTAAAGGATTCAACAGGTGGGAAGAATTTGTCTGGGCAAAAGGATTATCCATTATGAGGACCTTGCCCTCCTCTGATTCAGCAAATATATCCGTATCATCCCTTCTCATAAAAGAGAGCAGGCTTGATAATATTACAAACGCCGATAAGAAGCCCTCTCCTCCTGAATTCATTGACACCTCAGCCCAATCTATCTGATATTGTCTTTCAGCCTCTATTTTATATAATTTAATTCCAATATTGTTAATTCCCACAACTGCATTGTATAAATTTTTAGTAGTTATTATAGGACTTATTACTTCTTCTATGTTTTCATTGTTCTCCAGTCTGTTAATACCACTTTGTGTCAGGTCTTCCATCACATCTTCTAATCTGTTTTTATATTGATTTTCTTCCGTATCCCAGTCCGGCAAGTCCATACGCAGCATCTTTACGGATTTATCCCTTATTTTTATGGTTGAATTTTTATCTATTTTGCTTAAATTTTTATGGATATCACTTATATATTCAAGCAATAGCTGCATTATCCTTTCTTTTTCCTTATCTATCAAGGCAATATCTATCTCTAATTTAGCCATTAAATCATCATAAGCCTTAATGGTTGTCATTAACTGCTCAATAAATTCCGCCGGCTCCTCTATTAACGAATATAAAGTATTCAGGGGTCTGACGAAAAAATCCTCCTGAAAAGCTTCATTCCTCAATTGTTTATCTATCGAAGCTGAAAGTTCATTTTTAAGATTATTAATACGTCCGCTTATTTGCCTGTAATCCCTTACCATCGTTCCCCTGAACCGGTCTAAAGAATCCTTATCCATCAATGTAATATCCTGAGAAAAATCTATTTCTTCTGCTATAGCCAATTCATAGTATTCAGCCAATGCAGATAGATTATTGTCACAATGACCTATCCTGCTTATAATATGGTTCAAGTTAGCTGATAGTCTTTTAAGTTCATCATTTTTCTCTGCAATACGTTTTTTAAACTCCGTTAATACTATTTCATTCTTGGGAACTAAGTCAGTTCTATTAAGTTTTTCTTTCAGGTTTTTATACTCTGTGTCAATTTGATTTTCCTTGACTGCAATTTTACTTTTTAGATCAGAAGAAAAGTGTTCCAATTTCTTGATTTCAACTTCAAGATTTGAAATATCACTTCCTATTGAATCTAAAATAAAGCTGTCGTAGGTTTCATCCTTAAATTCCTTTTCTTCAATTTTTAAGCGTACGTATGTTTCTATCAAATACTTTTCCAGATCATTAAATATTCTGTTAGCATTTGATAAGGACTCTTCCACATCCTTTAATTCTCCGGATATTTCTTTTGTTAAGGCTTCATATCTTGCTTCAACATCTTCAATATCTCTTTGAATTAATTCTTTGTTATCATATTGTAGATATTCCTGCAGCTTTTCTCCCACAGCCTTCTTCTTGCCGGAATAATCCCGTCTAAAATCTAATTTATCTTCACGTACTTGCCTTAGCTTGCTGATTTCTTCCCTGGCAAGCGTATAGTCCGCCTTGATTTTTGAAATATTATCCTTTATTTTAACTTTTTCCTTCATCAAAATTAAATACTGTTTATACTCTTTACTTAAATCAGATAAATCTCTATCCTTACGCTTTAGTTCATCCAATACCTTTTCATTTCTGTTGATATTTTCTGTAAGTTTTTCACGGTTATTACTTAATTCCCTTTCATTATCCCTAAGAGAATTCAATTCATTCTCAATTAAATCCTTATTTCTAAGATTAAATTCAAGGCTGTTCTTTACATCTCTATAAGCCTTTACTGTCAAATTCTGATAAAAAATCTTATTATATTTCTCTTCATATTCGTTTAAATCCGCAGTTCGTCTATCCAAGGATTCTTTCGTATTTCTTATTTCTTCCTCTTTAGCAAAAAGTATCTTAGCTAACTCTTCCTCATCCAGCAGATTGTTATTAAATAAAACGTAGAAATTTACTTTTCCTCCGGGATATATTGAAGATTCCGTACTTTCAAAACCCTTTTCAAGATTTTCCCTTATAACTATCGGAATAGGAAATGATGTATATATACCTAAATTATTTGCCTTCAGGCGTTCAACATCCTGTAGTGTCAATATTAATCCATAGGGTATAAAAGGATTGTTTTTTACAATTTTTTTGTTTTCAATAGCATTCTTATTATTACGTTTCAGCCATTCCATGCCATAAACATAGTTTATGCCTTCCGTTTCCAATGCCTCTTTAATATTTTCCGGAAGCTCTAATACCTTACCTGACTTTAACTTGTTATATTCTTTTTCCAAATCTCTAAGATTGATTTCAATATGCCTTACAGACTCCTGAACCTCATCTTTTCTTCTTTGAAATTCCTTTAATATTGCTTCCGTGTCGAAGATTCTTTCTTCGCTGAAACCTATATGCTTTATTATAGATTTCCTGTTTTCAATTTTGTGATTTAAGTCTTCTAAATTCTCCTCTATACCTGTAATTTTCTGAGATATGGCAGCACCTTCAGCAATTTTATCCTGTATATGTCTCCCATTTGCTTTTAGCTTTTCATCATTCTCAAGACTGATTTTCTTTGATCTGATAATATCTCCGGTTAATTGTTCTATTGATTCCCTTAATTCCTTAATCCTTAAATCTAAGCTGCCCTCTTCATATTCATTAAGTATATTTCTTCTTAAATCTTCTCTATATAATTCATTAAAAGCTGTTTCAACCTTATCAAAATTTAATATGGCTGCATCAGTCCTTGATAAACTTGAGTTCTCCTGTACTTCCCTATTCTTAAGATTCTCCGATTCCTTATCAAGATTTTTAACTTTTTCTTCAAGCCCTTTCAGCTCATTTTGAAGCTCAACCAACTGCTCCTCTATTGTTTTTACCTCATTTTCATAGTGACACCTTAAAGTATATCCTAAAGATTCTCTTTCTGGAGTCGTGTCCTTTTCCTTAGACTTTATTATTTCAAGTTTATTCTCCCACGTTTGAACATCTTTAGAGGCATTCCTGTACTGTTCATTAATTTTCGCACAAAGCTGAATGTCTCTGTGCTTTACAAGACTCTTCTTATCTTCTTCTCTTTTTTCAATTAAGCTGCTCACTTCTGAGAATTCAGCTTTCAGTACTTCCCATTCATCCTTCAGACCATATATTTCAAAAGATAATTCCTCATATTCAATACGGCTGATTTCATCCTTTAAAACAGCATCCTTTTCCTCAAGATTGTCTTTATCAGAATCTAAATTACACTTAAGGTCTTTCAGCTTCTTAATTAAATTTGCTATTTTATTTTCCAGACTATGTTTTTCTTCCGTAGAAGCCTTGAGATTTTCAGCTATATCCAAGACCGAAGAGGTTTCTTCTTTAAATAACAAAATAATATTTTTTTTATCTATCTTTGCTTTATTATCTTTATACTGCTTTATATACTTACTTAAGATATCCCTGAATTCTTCAATTCTATTTTTATCCTTGTTTAATTTGTCTTCAACTGTAGGCAAAAACCATGCCTCTATCAGCCCGGCTTCATCTTTTGCTTTTGTAAAAAGTTCCGAAAGACCTGATTCTTTAAGATTTATTTTTTTAACGATAGACTCCCATTCCTTGCAATAAATCTGGTACTCCTCCAACTTATTGAAATAGCTTCTGGATTGAGTACTGTTATTCATGTCATATAGAAAAAACTTATAATCATTGGATATCTTCAGTGATTCCAAAAGATTTTTGCAGTCACTGTACTTCATAAGGGTTTTACTGTCATCATCAGTCTTTATAAATGGAATGTTGCGGATATCATATGGATTTTGTTCCTTATATTCATGAATAAACTGTAGTATATCTAAGTCATTTTGACCTTGCTCTTCATTGGTTTCCTGGCTTTTTCTTATCATCATGCCAGTCAGCACATATCCGGAGCTGCCGTCTAACTTCCATTCTATCAATATAAAGCTTGGCTTATTTGTGGTAAAATAGCCGGAAAATTTTCTTTCGTTGGTATCCCTGTATCTTTTATGTACAAACGGAGCAATGAGCATCTGAACAAGAACAGACTTTCCCCCTCCGTTTCTAAGGGAAAGAAGTGTACTTTCACCATTCAAATGAAAGGTTTCGTCATCCACACGAATACCATTGTAATTATAATTGAGATTTATAAGCCTGATAGCATTTATCTTACTCATTTTCTGATACTCCTAAAACCTTCAGAACCCTTTTGTAGTTCTTTTTATTTAATAGATTATAGTCCATAAACTGGTCTAACTTCTTTGTAGTCTTTATCATTTCATCTTCTTCTATGAAATCAACTAAACCCTGATTTTGCAAAAATTTTAATATGTTGTAAATAAACCCTTCCTTTGTAGTCCTGGCTCTGGAACCTTTTTCCTCACTTCTTAATGCTTCAAAGGCTTCAAGCATATTCGAAAAAGCCAACCCATCAATATCCTCGGATTCTTCATCGGAACCTTCTATACCTTCTTTTAAACGTTCCGATACACTGTTTAAAAGATCTCCGACCCGCAAATAATCCCTCGACTTGCTGCTGCTGCCCTGACCGTCATAGAACTCCACCAATAGGGTTAATATAACAAACTGGGACAAATAATAATCCTTATCCGTTGCTGTAGATTTACATAATATTGATTTCAGATTCTGCTTTGAAAATCCCAGGTAAGTATTGTCTTCATCAGGAATTAAGTAAATTATATTTCCATATCGCTCAATTAAGCTCCCGGCAATAATTCCCTGCCTTTTTACCAGGTCAATTATATTTTCATTTTCCGTATACGCCTTGTATAATGAAAGATCATCCTCTTCTCTTAATTCACGATGCTCAATCAAATAATAAAAAATACTTTGACTTAAAGTTATTTCTTCTAATTCGTAACCCATAGTTCCTCCCACCAATACATTAAAACCGATTATTAAATTAAATCAAAATAGATATTTGAACAGTAGATACGCTTTATCTTTCCCGCACTGCTATTGACATTTTCAAATATAACCGTAGTTTCATCATTAATTCTATATGTACTTATCTTCTTTATATCTTCTAAATAAGGATTACTGTCCATTAACTCCAAAATACTTTCATTTAATTGAAACTCCAATGCACTGTTTTCTGCTATATGTTCCGAACGTTCTTTTTTTAATTCAAGTATATCAATATCCTCATTCCTGAGAAGCTCAATTACAATTTCTTTAAATATTTCAACATTAGGAATCAATTGGGAATAATCTCCGTTCAGTCCCTCTTTTAGATTATTAAGACTTATTCCATTGTTCTCATGAGCATGAGCAAGTATTACAGAAAGGGAACCATTATATAGTTTTAGCTTTTCCCTTTGTTTTGCTATCTTCTCCTCCTGCCACTGTTCATTATCAAACTCAAGTACCTCTTCATCCTCGTCCTTAAGCCTGGATCTGATTGGTTTTTGTATTTCCACAGACTTATTGATATTGTAAATCTTATCCACTTCCTGATTTAATAAAGGCCGGATAAAGTATTCAATATTTCTTAAGCTTTCAGGGTTCTTCAATACCTTATCATATAATTCAGTCCTTAAATTAAATCTTTTTATTAAGGTCATTTGGGATAAATCCTCTAACTCCTTGGTGTATAACGACTTCAGCTCAAAATGTGTTTTTAATATCTGCTGGTGCTCATCTATTGCCCGGCTCAGATAATTTTCAATTATCTTTAAATTTTCAAGGTTTTTAGTATCCTCTTTGTCCAATTTTTGAATATTAATATCCTTATCTTCTAACTCTCTTACTCTCTCCCTGATATTCTCTCTGTAACCTGAAAATTTCTTGCTTGTATCCCCTATTGTTTCAAGGTTATCCTCCAATAATATCTTGTAATCCAA
>ENA-UOOR01002199-UOOR01002199.1-fermentation-metagenome-genome-assembly--contig:-NODE-2199-length-20498-cov-8.944871_pt1 | contig 20498 bp, 16 predicted proteins | sample MGYA00245780_ERZ724029 | MGnify/ENA primary metagenome ERZ724029 (study PRJEB28704, sample SAMN03018315) | fermentation metagenome | biome: anthropogenic terrestrial biome; feature: soil; material... | reverse complement strand
TGAAATACGAGATGCGCCCCGATGAAACGCTTCAGGATGTTCTTGGTTTTGCCGGTGGTTTCACGGGCGAAGCCTATAAGAACAACATCCAGGTAGACCGGAAGGGCGAATACGAGAAAGAAACCTTCACCGTAAATCAAACCGGCTTTGCCTCCTTTATAGTACACGATGGCGACTCCATAACCGTATCCACCATACTCAACCGGTTCTCCAACATGGTGGAAATAGACGGTGCCGTTAACCGTCCGGGACAATACGCCATCGGTGACCAGCTCAGGACGGTGAAAGACCTGATAAATATCGCGCAGGGCCCTAAGGGAGATGCGTTTCTCAACCGTGCCTTGTTGTACCGCGACAAGGAGGACCTTACACGTACTGTAGAGTCCATAGACCTGAACGCCTTGTTGCAAAATCAGGCACAAGATATCCTTTTACAGAAAAACGACCTGCTATACGTGCCGTCTCAATTTAGCATCAGTGACAGTTTAACCGTATTCGTAGGCGGAGAAGTACGCTTGCCCGGAAATTATCCATTTGCTTCCAACATGGAAATAGAAGATGTTATCCTTCAGGCCGGAGGGCTCAAGGAATCCGCTTCCGTAGCACGCGTGGATGTCTTCAGGAGGATTAAGGATCCCACAAGTACAGTACAGACGAACCTATCTGGAGAGACATTCTCTTTCGCCCTTAAAGACGGCCTGATCGTTTCGGGAGATAGACCGTTCACCCTGCAGCCTTTTGATCAGATTATCGTGCGTCGTTCGCCCGGTTATGAGGTTCAGCAGAACATAACGGTTACCGGAGAGGTCCTGTTCGAGGGGCAATATGCCAAAGTAACCAAGGACGATCGCCTGTCATCGGTTATCCAACGGGCAGGCGGGCTTACCGACTACGCGTATCCTAAAGGGGCAAGACTTTTACGGCAGTTAAACAATGAAGAAGTTAAGCGCATTAAAGATGCCCTGAAAACAAAAGCCCAGATGGATAAGATAAATACCGACTCGTTGAATATCGACGAACTGGATTTACGCAACCAGTACGTGGGTATTGATCTGGAAAGGGCTATAAAAAAACCCGGCGGTGACGACGATATAGTGCTGAGAGCAGGCGATGTGATTTCAATTCCGCAATACGAAGGTACCGTGAAGATTTCAGGAGGCGTGCTTTATCCGAACACGGTTACCTACAACAAACGGATGAGCTTGGATAGTTACATTCGTCAGGCAGGAGGATATTCACGTCTGGCTATGAAAAGCAGGCCGTTCGTCGTTTATATGAACGGGAAGGTCGCTACCGGACGGTGGGCCAGGATAGAACCCGGATGCGAGATTGTAGTGCCGGAAAGACCGGAAAGAGAACCTCTGTCGCTGCAAGGCATACTGGGAATTTCAACCAGCCTCGCGTCTATAGCCTTGTTAATTTCAAATCTGGTAAAATAGGGTAAATATGGAAGAAAGAACAATTATGCCTACCCCCGGTTCGGATGAGATCGATTTAAAAGACCTTATCGTTCAACTCTGGAAAAAACGAAAGTTTATATTGATGGTAACCGGAGTGTTTTTGCTGTTAGGGGTTTTTATCGCTTTTACTTCGCCAGTGAAATATACCGCAGAGAGTGTCATTCTTCCGCAAAGTAACAGACAAAACTCTATGGGAAATCTGGGAGGTCTCGCCTCTATTGTTGGTGTAAACATGGGGACTGCAGTTATGACGGAAGGGAGTATTTCCACGGCAATTTACCCTCAAATACTTAATAGTCTGCCTTTTATACGGGAAATCATGGAAACACCTATTGTAGTAGAAAAATCTAACGGTAAAGAAATAACGCTGTATGAATATTATACCCATAAAAAATATAAAGAAACCAATGTCTTAGAAGTTGTAAAAAAGTACACTATCGGATTACCAGGGACCCTTGTATCGGTTTTTCGAGCATCGAAGGATTTACAAGAAACAAATATTAATAAAGAAATAACACCTAACAACACTAGTATTGTACAGATTACTAATCAAGAACAGGCAGTATTCAATGTCATAAGAGGTTCCATTCAGTATGGATACAATGCAAAAGAGGGGGTCATCAAGTTGGGTTATACTTTCCCCGAACCGTTTGCTGCGGCTCAGGTAAGCGAACAATTGCATAAGTCGCTTGAAAAATACGTAATAAACTACAAAACAGAAAAAGTACAGGAAAACCTAGCTTTTGTTGAGCAAAGTTTTGCAGAAGCCCGAAAAGACTTTTTAAAGAAACAAGCCAACCTTGCCGCTTTCCAGGATGCCAATAGGGGATTAATAACTGCAACCGGAAGAACAACGGAGACCCGCCTAAGAAGCGAGCATGACATAGCCTTTACTATTTATAATGAACTTGCAAAACAAGTAGAGCAAACTAAATTAAGTGTGAAAGAAGAGAAACCTGTTTTAACCGTTATAAACCCGGTTATTGTTCCATTAGCTAAAAGTGCTCCTTCGAGAGGGAAAATTATTATTGTTTTTACACTATTAGGTATAGTTTTTGCTACTATATGGGTGTTAATAAAACCATTCTTTCAGGAAATCATAAGAAATGTGAGAGATTAGACCATTCTCATTTCATAAAAAGAGCCATATCACCCGGAGTGAGTTTAAACTCTTCTTTTATAAGTGCGGCGGGAATAATTCTTCCATTTTTTAGGATCAACTTTGTTTGAGAATCTCCCTCGACTTTCACGGCAATCTCATTTTTCAAGTTGTTATTCTGAATCATTAAAAACTTGCTTGATAAGTTCTCCATTTCAGATATCAATGCATTACCGCCTTCTATTCTCAAAGATTTTATATAAGATGGATAAGAGGTAAACGCACTTGCCTCTTCTGGTATTGAGCCATAATGGCCAACCTTAGTTACATGCGATGACATGAAAACATAAGAAAGTGCGTGAACTTCTTTATTTAGTTCTTGCAATAAATAATATTCTTTGGTTTTATTGCCGTTTCTATCTATTGGAGCAGATATGTAGTGTTCTTTGTTAGGAATTCTATAAGTAAAATATTGAATTCCTTTTGCTCCATAAGCTAAGTTGGAATAAACTTGTAAACGCAAATGTTCTATAGTGGGAACTGGATACCCCCAATGAGAACTTGTTAAAGCAAAAGCCCAAAAGGGAATATCCGCTTTTAACGTTTCATCTCTTATAGTTTCAAGATTTGCATACCAATTGAATCTTAGTATGTTTCCATCCCCAATTATGGGATAATGATCAAAAGAAAGAACTTTTAAAGGAATTTCGTTAATAAAACGTTGGACATATTCAATGTAAGTGTTGGCACCATATGACCGTGGAGGTTCATAGTTAGGGATCAGATTAATGTAACAAAATCGTGAATTATCTAATTTCTCTATTTTAGCAGCTAAGTCTTTTAATTCAGGGATTAAACTTGTTGAAGGCTCATCTCTTAAAAAATATCCGGCATTTGCAGGATGATTTATGAATTTTTTCACTGTTTCCTCCGTCCTTGTTCTTAGCTCGGGAGTCCATATGAAAATCTTCATCCCTACTTTTTGTGCTAAATCTAGCGCTTTCTGAAGGCTGTCGATATTTGACAGACCACCAAGACTTAATGTAAGACCAGCATTTCGAGCTTCCTTAATCCGTTCAAGATTAAGGTTCCTCGCAGATATAGCCTCCCAACCCAATATAGGAAAAACTGCAGTATCCTTCAATAGAGAATACGAAGATAAATTAATCCCATTTAGTTGTTCCTCAATACTTTTTGCTTTTACATAGGCAGGCTGTATCTCATCTATTACATCGATTAGACAACTTATAAAAAACAAAGGAATTAATAAAATTAACGGAATCCTTTTCATAAGAATTATTTTGGAAATGCAAATTTAATAAATAATTCTTCTCAATAAGATATTTTAATTAGTTTCTTTGACAATAATTATCTCCTTTAAAATATTGTGTTGAATGAGTTTTTTTGTTGTATTTTTGTAACAACAATAATGCGATAAATGGACAAATCACAAAATACGAAACGCATAACCCAAAACACCCTTCTCCTTTATTTCAGGATGGGTATCACTATGTTAGTTTCATTGTACACGTCCAGAGTTGTTCTTAATACACTCGGTGTGGAAGACTTTGGTATATATAATGTGGTTGGTGGATTTGTAACCATGTTTGGTTTTTTGAACAGCGCTATGAGTTCATCTACTCAGCGATTTTTATCTTTCGAAATTGGCAAGAACGATCCAATAAAACTACATAGAGTATTTGTCATGAGTGTGAATATCCATTTTCTCATAGCATTGGTTATGCTGATTTTGGCAGAAACATTGGGTTTGTGGTTCGTGAATGCAAAATTAACTATTCCTATTGAACGAATGAATGCAGCACTTTGGGTATATCATTGTTCAGTATTATCTATGTTGTTGACAGTAATAAGTGTTCCGTATAATGCCCTAATAATCGCTCATGAAAAAATGAATGCTTTTGCCTGGTTAAGCATTCTTGAAGTAACTTTAAAGTTAATTATCGTTTTCTTACTTACAAGTTTCGGTTTTGATAAATTGAAGTTCTACGCGATTTTAATTTTTATTGTATCCATAATAATTAGGCTAGCATACGGAGTTTATTGCAAAAGTAAATTTAAAGAATCAACATTTACTTTTTTCTGGGATAAATCCATGTATAAAGAATTAATTAGTTTTGCCGGATGGAACCTATGGGGTGGGATTGCATATTTAATAAGGGGACAAGGCGTGAATATACTGCTTAACATGTTTTTCGGTCCTGTTGTAAATGCAGCAAGAGGAATTTCGTTCCAAATAAATAATGTCCTGAATCAATTTGTTTCAAACTTACAAACTGCAATAAAACCTCAAATAATAAAGCAGTATGCAGCAGGTAATTTAACAAATATGCATTATCTTGTTTTTCAAGGCTCCAAATATTCATTTTTCTTATTACTTTGCATTTCTATTCCTGTTTTGTTTGAGACAGAAATTATTCTGAAAGTGTGGCTTAAAACTGTTCCTGATTATACAATTGTATTTACGCGACTTGTAATAATAAATACACTGATTGATTCTATATCAGGCACGCTTATGACGGCAGCACAAGCGTCAGGAAAAGTTAAATTATATCAAAGTATAGTTGGAGGGCTATTAATTCTTAACTTCCCCATCTCATACATCTTCCTTAAAATGGGCTATGAGCCGCAAATAACACTATATATAAGTATAATCATTTATCTAATAGCATTATTGTCAAGATTAATAATACTTAAAAAACTCGTCCAATTAAATATAAAGAAATTCATAAACCAAGTAGTCTTAAGATGCACAGTTGTCACTATTTGTTCCATAGCATTGCCTTTCGTGTTATATAATAATATACACTCATCTTTCACAAGATTCATGCTTGTTACATTCATCTCAATAATAAACACTTTAATATTTATTTATTTTATAGGTTTAGGAAAAAGAGATAAGACAAAGATCATTCAATATCTTTCAAACTATATTAATACTAAGAAGTTTAAACTCTAAATGTTCAATTGTTTATATCCATCTTTTTATATTAGCATCCTGATCAGATATAGGAAAAGGTATAAAAAATCGAGCAAGTAGAAATTTATTACGCTAAAGTCATGATTAGAAAAATTTTAAAAATTGTCAAAGAAAAGTTATTCAAAGTCCTTTATGTCTTTTTTATTAAGACAGCGTCTAAAAGTCCATTTGCATCATCATTATATTATTTATTTATTTCAAGAAAATTTCATAACGAACATTATGTAATGCTTAATGGGATAAGAAAAAATCTTATGGATAAAAGTAATATAGGAAACTTTAGACGAAATATACACAGATTAGAGAAAGGTTTAATTACAAGACCTCCAAAACCGGTGTTCGCACAGGATTATATAATTAATACTGTCGAAGTATTGCATGAACTATATAATTCCGATATAGATAGGAACACAATCAATTGGGCTGTAGGCATTCTTACTGAATATTTTAGTATATCTCCTTTTACCGAAATAAACCAAAAAGCAAAAAAAATATTCCAAAGCCTTGGTATTAAAGGAACACAGAATATGCCTAAAACCTTTCATGCTAATAACAGAATTAATTCTCAAGTAACATATACAGATTTTTTAGCATTGAATAAACAACGGAGATCTATAAGATACTTTGAAAACATATCAGTTCCTCGCGAGTTAATAGAAAAAGCGGTTATAGCTGCCTTAGAAGCTCCTAGCGCTTGCAACAGACAACCTTTCACCTTCAGAGTGGTAGATGATCCTATATTGCTATCCAAAGTCCTTCAATTACCATTAGGTGCCAAGACTTTTTCTGATCAGATTAAAATGATGATTTTTGTTATTGGAGATCAAAGTAATTATTTTAGTGAGCGTGACAAACATCTTATTTACATTGACAGTTCATTAGTAACAATGAATTTTATTTTAGCATTAGAAACACTAAAACTATCTTCTTGTATTATTAACTGGGGTGATATTCAAAAAAGCAATTCAAAACTTAAAGAGATTCTGACACTTGAGGATTGGGAGCAGTGCGTATTATCAATTGCTGTTGGATATGCTGCCTCCGATTGTGGGGTTGCTTCATCATTAAAAAAAAATGTACAAACCGTTATAAAATACAATTAATTAATTATGATAATACAAATTGATGGAACGGGCACAGTAAATAAGGGAGCAGAGCTAATGCTATATGCAATCCTAGAACAAATAGAGAAAAAAAAACCAAAAGCTAAGGTTATCTTCAACTCTTTTGATAAAAATACAATTGACACACAATTAGCATTCAAACACCCACTACGGCTAAATCATTATATAAGGGCTTTGCTTTTCTATTTACATATTCCTGACTCATGGTTTTCAATTTATTATCCAAGAAAAAGAATAGATGTAGTTCTTGATGCGAGTGGATTTCGTCATGGAGACCAGTGGCAACGTTCGGATGACTATTTAAGAAGATTAGAAAAGTACTATTCGAAATTAAAAAAATATAATACCAAGATAATTTTGCTACCTCAAGCATTTGGACCGTTTGAATCACTTTCAGGCAAAAAAAATGTGTCTATTCTGAACAAATATGTTGATCTAATTATTGCAAGAGAACACGTATCAAAAGAATTTCTTATGCAGGCCGGTTGTGATAAAAATAAAGTACTTGAATTTCCGGACTTCACTGCACTCGTAAAAGGCGAAGTCCCTGAGACCTTAGGTTACTTGCATGATAGTGTTTGTATTATTCCTAATCAAAAAATGATTACCCACTCCAATCTTCAAATATCAGATTACATTGATTTTGTAAATAAAATCTTGGAGTTATGTAAACTACACGACAAGAAACTATTCTTATTGAATCACGAAGGTGAAGGAGATTTAAATATTTGCATGGAAATAAATAAAGGTATAAATGAAAAAATTCCTATTGTCACTGGATTAAATGCTAAGCAGATAAAAGGTATAATCGGCCAGTCTTATCTTGTTATCTCGTCCAGGTTTCATGGTGTCGCCAATGCGCTAAATCAGTCTATCCCTTGTTTTTCAACCAGTTGGAGTCACAAATACCAGCTTTTGTTCGAGGACTTTGAACTTAAAGATAACATTATTGATATAAGCAGTAAAAAAAGCGAAGCAATAAAAAGAATTAGTAGTCTCTTAGAGACTGAAAACAATAAACTTGTTAGAGAGAAACTTAAAATTAAAAGTAAAGAAATTAGAAATCATGTTGAAGAAATGTGGGATATTATTTGGAATATAATTAACGAAAAATGGTTTCATAGAGTTAATTCCTAGTTAACTTGAGTTCGATTTAATCAAACTAATATTCAATGATATAAGGATTTTAGCCCATCCTAGCTATATAAAGTTAATTATCAACAGATTCATGAAATTAATCTCAAGTAATCTTTCAAAACAGAAGCAAGCTTAATCGCCTAAATATATGGTCGTTACTCTTGAAAGTTTAAATCAAAGAAGCGCATTTTATTAGCAATATATTTTGTATCTTTGTACCCTAAAAATTCAATTATAAAAAAATGCACATTGCAATAGTAGGTAGCGGTTACGTTGGTCTTGTAAGTGGTGCATGTTTTGCCGAAATGGGCATGAATGTTACTTGTATTGACATTGATGAAAAGAAAGTAAGTAATCTAAACAAAGGTATCATTCCTATATATGAACCCGGATTGGAGGAGATGATAATCCGTAATAAGAATGACGAACGTATTAGTTTTACAACCGATTTAACTTCTTGTATTAACAATATGGAAGTTGTTTTTATAGCGGTGGGGACTCCTCCAAATGAAGATGGTAGCGCCGATTTGAAACATGTATTGACCGTAGCGCACACAGTTGGACGCTCAATGAACAAGTATATGGTGATAGTTACTAAAAGTACGGTTCCAGTTGGAACTTCCTTTAAAGTACGAAAGGTTATACAGGCTGAATTAGATAAAAGAAACCTAGATATTGAGTTTGATATTGTATCAAATCCTGAATTTTTAAAAGAAGGCGTAGCAATAAAAGACTTTATGAGCCCCGACAGAGTTGTTGTTGGGGTAGAATCAGAAAAAGCCAAACAAATAATGAGCAAATTGTATCGTCCTTTCTTGTTGAATAATTTTCGTGTAATATTTATGGATGTTCCATCATCCGAAATGACAAAATATGCAGCTAATGCTATGTTGGCAACCCGTATCAGTTTTATGAACGATATTGCCAATTTGTGCGAATTAGTCGGTGCAAATGTGGATATGGTACGTAAGGGAATAGGTTCCGACTTGCGTATCGGGAATAAGTTCTTGTATCCGGGAAGCGGTTATGGCGGCTCGTGTTTTCCAAAAGACGTAAAAGCTCTAATCCATACAGGTAAGGAAAATGGATACAATATGCGAGTGATTAAAGCTGTGGAGGAAGTAAATGAGATTCAAAAGAAAATTGTTTTTGAAAAACTAAAAAAGCTCTTCAACGGTGATTTAAAAGATAAAATGGTAGCTATATGGGGGCTTTCTTTCAAGCCAGATACAGACGATATGAGAGAAGCGCCCTCACTTGTAGTGATAGAGAGCTTATTAAAGGAAAAAGCCAACGTTATAGTATACGATCCAGTTGCTATGAATGAATGCAAACGTCTTATAGGCGATAAAGTCATTTATGCTAAAGATATGTATGAAGCGACTGTTGATGTAGATGCCTTGCTTTTGTTAACTGAATGGAAACAATTCAGAATGCCAAGTTGGAAAGTAGTAAAAAAAGCTATGAAAGGCAATGTCGTCATAGATGGCAGAAATATATACGATGAATTTGAACTACAAAGAGAAGGTCTAATCCTTAAAGGCATTGGCAGAGGCTAATAGCTGATAATAGTTTTGTTATGAATAATAATAATGAAAATCTCATTTTATATTCGGTAATAATCCCCCATAAAAACATCCCCCAATTATTAAGACGTTGTCTTGACTCTATTCCTAAGAGAAATGATGTTCAGATAATAGTTGTGGATGACAATAGCGATTCATCAGAGGTGGATTTTTCAAATTTCCCAGGGGTGGGTGAATTTAACACTGAAGTTTATTTTACTAAAGAGGGAAAAGGGGCGGGATATGCACGAAATCTTGGCTTAGAAAAAGCCAAAGGCAAGTGGTTAGTTTTTGCTGATGCTGATGACTTTTTTAATGAGTCGTTTGAAGAATTGATGGACAAATACAAAGGATCAGACGCTGATTTAATTCTTTTTCAATCAAACTCAGTAGATTCGGACTCACTTGAGCCAGTTAAAAGCAGAGGAAAAATTTATAATGAGTGGTATATCGACTCGATAAACAAAGGCAATATTCCTGATAAAATAAGATATCGAATACACCCCCCATGGAGTAAGTTTTTCTCCAAAGCCCTAATCGATCAGTATAAAATTAGATTTGATGAAGTATTTACAGCAAATGACGCTATGTTTTCTGTAAAATCGGGACATCTGTCCAAAATTATTATTATTGACTTAAACTACTTATATTGCTCAACGGTAAGAAGTGGTTCTTTGGCAATGAATAATGACATCAACCATTTTAGGCCGCGTTATAATGTTACTTTGAATCTGTACAAGTATTTAAAAGAAATAGGAAAAGTACAATATCGACCCAATATATGGGTGCTTATACTTTATTTCAGGAAATTAGATAAGTTATGGATTCGACACTTTCTATTTCCAGCACTTTCAACAATAAGACTTAATCACTTGGTTGCCGATTTTTTCAGGCATCTTAACCAAAGGTTCTCACATACCAGAAAAATTAAACGATAATGAAAAAAGTAAGTATCCTCACTCCTTGCTACAATGGTGCCCTTTTTATACATCGCTTGCTAGATTCAATATTGGTTCAGACCTATCCAAATATCGAAATGTTTGTGATAAATGATGGGAGTATGGACAACAGTGAGGAAATTGTAAAATCATACATACCAAAATTTAAAGATAGAGGCATTAATTTAAAATGTGTAAATCAACCCAATCAAGGACAAGCCGCGGCAATTAACAACGGACTGAAATTGATTTCAGGAGATTACCTGATATGGCCTGATAGTGATGATTTCTTTGCGTCAAAAGAAAGTATTGCTAAAATGGCTGCAGTTCTTAATGAAAAGCCTGATTTTTCTGTTGTTCGCACTTTCGCAAACTTACTTGATGAGAATACTCTGAAAAAAGTTGGAGAACATGGGGGTAAAAAATATTCGAAAAACAAAAGAACTGACTTATTTGAAGATTGTCTTTTTACTACTAATGATTTTTGGTATGGAGCAGGAGATTATATGATAAGACTTGATGTTTTTAAGCAAACCTATACAGATATGAATATTTTTGTTCCATCAAAATATGGCGGACAGAATTGGCAATTGATGCTCCCCGTATTATATAAACAAAAGTGTTTTACTATTGAAGAGTTTTTATACAATATCCTGGTGAGAAAACAATCGCATTCCCGAGGACTATTTAGATCTTTAAAAGACGTGATTAAAAAAAACGAAGAATATGAAAAAACTATTTTGGTGACTCTAAAAAGAATTAATATGCCGACAGATGATTATGAAAACTATAAAACAAATGTTTACATTAAATATTTACTTAATAGAATTGATATACTTCTTCTGTTTGGTTATAAAAACGATGCAAGAAAGATTTTTTTGAAATTGAAAAACGAATATAAATCCGTACCTTTTAAAGATCAAGTTCTGAGAATCCGAATTAAGATGCTTCCATTTGTTAATGAGGCAAAAAAAGTTATCAGGGGCTTCATGAAAAAGTAATTTGAAAATAGTTTAGAGTTATGGATTTATTTAAAAATGTAATTGAAAAAGATTTATGCATAGGTTGCGGGGCTTGTGTAGGACAAGATCGTCTTGGTAACTTGAAAATGGAGTGGAATGATTTTGGTTTTTTAGTACCAAAGCGAGAGTCATTATCCAAAAGAGTAGATAATTCTGCTATAAAAGTTTGTCCATTTAATCCTTCTCCGGAAAATGAAGTTCGGACAGAGAACGAACTGGCTGATTTATTTTTGACAGGTGCTCCAAATTTTCACCCCAAGATAGGGAAATATTATGATACATATGTAGGGTATTCCAACGAATTCAGATTAACATCTTCATCCGGAGGTTTAGCATCTTATATTGTCAAAGAGTTATTGATGAAAGGTATTGTGGATGCTGTTTACGTGGTTAAAGAAACAATATCGGAGAAATATCATTATGAGTATACTCCAATTTTTTCTCCAAATGAAGTTTTGAGTTCTTCAGAAACAAAGTATTATCCTGTCACTTTATCCAATTTTTTTAAAGAATTAAGCACAATCAATGGTAAAGTTGCAGTAGTAGGTGTTGCTTGTTTCGTTAAAGCTATCCGATTGTTTCAGCATTATAATCCTGAAATAAAAGACAAAGTGGCCTTTTTAATAGGAATTATTTGTGGTGGTGTTAAAAGTAGCTTTTTCGCCGAATATCTTTCCGCAAAAACAGGAATTGAGAATAATAATTATACGAATCCGCAATTTCGGATTAAGGACCTAAGCAGCACAGCCTCTGATTACTCATACAGGTGCAAAGATCTGAAAGGAACTCATCATAGTATTAAAATGAGTGCGGTAGGTGATATGTGGGGAACTGGAATATTCAAAAATAATGCCTGTGACTTTTGCGATGATGTGACCACAGAGTTAGCCGATATATCATTAGGGGATGCTTGGCTTAAACCTTATGTCAAAGATGGTAGAGGAACAAATGTTATTGTTACTCGTTCACAGATAGCCGATGAGTTAATTAAAAGCGGAATAGCCTCAAAAGAGTTATCCGTAGAACAATTAACGTTGGCTGCTTTCTTATCTTCACAACAGGGAAGTTTTAACCATAGGCATAATGCTTTAGGTTATCGTATCAAAAAAGCGGAAAATTATGATCGGACAATACCGCCAAAACGCCACGATAAAGAGAAGATTTCATTCGATTTCAAATATGTTCAAGATAAGCGAATGAAGATTAGAATGAACAGTCTCCTTCTATGGAAAAAAACAAAATCTGCTGAATTTTTCGACAATGAGATGAGTAAGGATTTGACGAATCTAAAAAGATTAACGAAAATATACCATCATTGCAGAGCTTTTAAAAATAAATTACTTAAACTATGAAAATAGGTATTTTGACTCAACCGCTGATGAATAATTACGGTGGATTGCTGCAAAATTATGCGCTTCAAACTGTTCTGAAAGAAATGGGACATGAGGTGTACACCTTGGACAGAGATGTAGCAAAGCCGGCTCATCTTAAATGCGCATCCATAATAAAATATAGCTTACATCGGCTATCAGGCGATAAAAGACGGATAAGAAGATGGATGACCGCAAAAGAAAAGAATATTATTTCGCAGAATACTCACCCATTTATTGAGAATTATATACAGAAAACAAGCAAAGTTACAACCACTAAAGAGCTACGCAAGCTACATGAAACTTACAAATTTGATGTTTATATAGTTGGAAGCGATCAAGTATGGAGACCTCAATATTCACCTTGCATATCCAATTATTTTCTAGATTTTATTCCGGTAAATGATCCGGCTAAAAGGATAGCCTATGCAGCATCTTTTGGCGTTGATGATTGGGAGTTTACAAGAAAAGAAACATCTCTGGCAAAATCTTTAATCAAAAAGTTTGATTCAATTTCTGTTCGTGAAGACTCTGCAGTTAATTTGTGCAAACAATATTTTCTGGTAGACGCCATTAAAACTGCAGATCCTACGCTGTTACTTAACAGAGAAGCTTATGAACAGCTTATCACCCATAATGATATAAAACAAAGTGACGGAAATCTTTTCGTATATATTTTAGACAAAAATCCACAAAAAGAATATTTCATACAAAAAATTGCCAACACCTATGGTTTTAAACCTTTTAGAGTTATGCCTACTGTTGATTTTTTATCATCTAGGAAACACAACATACATGACAGCATTTTCCCACCGGTAGAAAAGTGGATAAGAGGATTCATGGATGCTGATTTTGTTATTACAGACTCATTTCATGGTACCATTTTTTCAACTATTTTCAACAAACCATTCTTCACTTTAGGTAATGAAGAACGTGGCTCAACAAGAATCACTTCATTATTGAAAATGTTCTCTTTAGAAGATAGATTCATAACGAATATGGGGAAAAAACTGCCAAATTTATCATTCACTCCCGACAATTACAAAAATATTAAATTACAAACGGAGAAGATACGTAAAAAAAGTATTGATTTTTTGAGAAAAAGTATTGAGTAATACATCTCTATTTTAATATGACTTGAAACTCCACTTTCTAAGAAGGTGGTTATTTAATTTCTCAAAGAAAGAATAAATAATGGAATCCAGTCCCAAAATAAGTGTTATTATACCTGTGTACAATACTGAAAAGTATTTACAGAGATGTATAGAAAGTGTGCTTAAACAAACATTTGATAATTTTGAGCTTCTCCTAATCAATGATGGTAGTATTGATAACTCAGGTCTGGTATGCAATAAGTATGCAGAACAAGATACGAGGGTTCGAGTTTTTCATAAGGAAAATGGAGGTGTCAGTACAGCAAGGAATTTTGGAATAGAACAGGCAAGGGGTAAATACATAACCTTTGTAGATTCAGATGATTGGGTTGAGGAAAAGTTTTTATCTTCTTTCTTTATTTCCGGCAATGAATATTTGGAAAAAACTTTTGTTATTTGTGGAATATTGAAAGACAGTAAACATACTTCTAATATCCTGCACACCATCGAATCAAACTCAGTTGAAAAAGAAAATTTCAATTCACTATTTCTTGATTATAATTTATACAAATATGGATATGCAGTAGCAAAATTATACAATAACAGGATACTGCAAAATTATAATATTAGGTTTAATAAAAAATTGAGCAATACCGAGGATCTTCTTTTTATGTTAGAATATATACAATACATTGATAAAGTTCAATTTCTTTCATCGTTTCTTTATCACTATGTCGATTATGATGATCATCTTTCATTAAGCAAAAAATATTATTCTTACGATGCAGAGTACGAGGCATTTAATGAATTAAAAACTATAACGACACGCCTATCTGAAAATTTCAATCTGTCAACCATTGTCCAACAGAAAACGAATGAGGAACTTGGACAAAAATTATTTAGAGTAATTTATTCATTATATAGACCAAGATCAAAAAAAGAATTCGCAACACGAATTGAACTTCTTACAAAGCTTTGCACCAATGACAATAAAATTTATTTAAAAAGCATCAAAAGTAAGGATAGAATGATAATGAATAATATAATTCTTCATTTTTTCAGGAAAAGACACATAAAATTTACAGACACTGTTTTTTCAATATTGTTTATGTTGCGATTTTATTTAGAAAACATTATAAAAAAACTGAATACTTTTTAAACAAATAATCCTTATAGAACGTCTACTATTTAAACTCTAACAAACTCAAAACTCAAAACTCATAACTATGAATAAAACTTATAAATTATTAATGTCAATATTCGTTTTTTTATTAACAATGAATATTCTTGCTCAAAACAAAGATTTTAAAGTTTATAATGCGTTGTTGTTTAAAGAAACACCCGATTTGACAGATAGAGGTTTTTCTGAAATTAATATGATTTATGAAGATGGCGTTATTTCTACGAACTACCGCAGAAAAAAAGGTGACTTTGCGTGGAGGTTTGTCGATTCTAAGAAGATAGAAAAACGAGCTGTTAAATCGAGGGAAAATTTTCAAATCCCAACTGTTTTGGATGTCGAATATTGGGGACATTTATTGTATAATGCAAGAACTAAAAGAGAAGCCGAAGAAGTCTTTCTCCAATTAATTCGGTTGTATAGAGCCAATGATCCCAATTCACTTGTATCGGTTTTTCATTACGGAGCTATTTCTGAACGTATTTACAACGCCTCCAATGTAGTATATCCCTGTTATTATACGCATGGGACCAACAGAAATGAATGGGTGGCAATGGTCAAAAACGGAATCGCTACCATAAAAAAACGGAGTAAAGATTTACCTATTTATGTATTTATTTGGCCACAATATAATCCTGTGCCCAAGAAACATAATTTAGGCTACAAGTTTGTTGAGCCGGATTTTTGGCGGTTGCAATTGGAAACTCTTTACCCATTGTGTGACGGGGTAATTATTTGGTCTCATTATCGGGATGAAAATGGTAAAGAAATTTTTTTTAACGAAGAAATGCCCTGGTTCCAGGAAACTTTGAAGTTTATAAATAAATACAACATCAAATAAGAAAAACGGCTCTTTCGGGAAAATAAATGTATCACATCGTTTTCTGCATATTGCTTGTGCTTGCCACATACGAATTTTTTTCGAAACCAACGAAAAGAATAGGTGGTATCCTTTTTTTCATACTCCTGTGTATGGCCACTTTGCGATACGGACAAGGATCTGATTATTTTAATTATATTTATTTATTCAATAATTCTGCCGATACATTCGAGGCAGCTCTACGGACGAAAGATTTCAGTTACGTCACACGAGAGATTGGTTTTTCAGCAATATCGTATGTTTGGCTGAAAATATTTCGCTGGTCGCCGGAAACGCTTACCGCTGTGTTTTCGGCAGTTTCATTTATCTTTATATGGCTGTTTATTAAGAAATACAGCGCTAAACCGGTGGTCAGCCTGTTCTTCTTCTATTGTACTTTTTATTTGATTTATCCGTTCAGCGGAATCAGGCAGGGTGTATGCTTGAGTATATTTGTTTATTATCTAATACCACTGCTGTATAACAAAAAATATGGAAAGTATTATTTACTAAGCCTGCTGCTTTTTACCATCCATTTTTCGAGTATTATCCTTTTTATCATACCTATGGTAAACCTTGTAAAAAAATACAAACCTCATCAAGTTTTTTTGGTTTCAATAATCTTAATGGCGGTAGGATTGGTTATGTATCAATACCTTTTTTCTTTTTTTACGACTTTAGATATGATTGGAAGCCGCGTGGAATCCTACACCGCCAAGAATTCGTTAGACATATTGAGTCTGCTGTTACGGATCGTAATCTTTGTCCCAATCATGCTGACATACAAGTTATATAAGAGAGACTCTATAGGCGATTTATTTCTGAAGATTTATATTCTTGGGTTTTTCCTATATCTTTTATTTATGGCCAGTTCATTAATATCTTCGAGAATCAACGTATTTATGCGTTATTTCGAAGTCATTTTATTAGTGGATTTTATGGCGTTTTTCTTCAAGAAGAATTACCACAAAATAGCAATTTATGGCTATGTTTTTATAATAATGGCCGTTCTTTATGTGAAAAACATAGATTCTTTTGTGGTTCAAGGGCCTTATTACGATCAGATTAACTTTTATAATTATCCGTATGTATCGGTATTCAATAAGAAGAAAATTTTTGAAACACGGTATATTCCTCCCTATTATCAACAATATGTGATTTATGACTAAAAAAGTGCTGCAAATAAACTCCGTAATCAATGCGGGATCTACGGGTCGTATTGCTGAGGAAATAGGCATAAAGGCAATGGATAACGGCTGGGATAGTTACATTGCGTATGGCCGTAACGATAGGCCCAGTAAATCACATAAAATAAAAATAGGGACAGAATTAGACATTAAATGGCACGGTGTGGAAACACGGTTGTTTGATTATCATGGTCGAGCCTCCAGATTGGCTACAAAGAGATTCTTAAAGAAAATAAAAGAAATAAATCCCGACATTATTCATTTACATAATCTACACGGATATTATTTAAACATACAATTATTATTCGAATATCTCGCAGTATCAAATATTCCCATTATATGGACATTGCATGATTGCTGGCCTTTTACCGGTCACTGCGCTTATTTCGATTTCGTACAATGTGTAAAGTGGAAAACTCAGTGTAAAAAATGTCCGCAATTAAGTTCATATCCCAGAAGTCTTATCGACCGTTCGGAGCAAAACTTCAATTTTAAAAAAAAGCTATTCCTTTCTTGTCCTAATAACTTAATACTGATACCGGTTTCCGAATGGCTTTCCAATCTTCTAAAAGATTCTTTTTTTAAAGAGACTAAGCAGATTATAATACATAATGGCATCGATACGAACATCTTTTCTCCGCAAAGAAAGGATAACAGTAATTATAACAAACTAAAAAATAAGTTTGTTATTTTAGGTATGGCCGGAGTTTGGGAAAAACGAAAAGGACTGGAAGATTTTTTTGAATTAAGCACTCTATTGAGTGAGGATGAAATTATACTATTGGTAGGTTTATCAGAATCACAAATTAAACAACTCCCCAAGAATATTATAGGTATGACCCGAACTGAAAACGTGCAACAATTGGCTGAATTATATTCTTTAGCGGATGTATTTGTAAATCCTACATGGGAAGACAATTTTCCAACTACAAACTTAGAAGCATTGTCTTGTGGCACCCCAATTATTACATATGATACAGGAGGTAGCCCGGAGGCAGTTTCTCACGACACCGGCTTTACTGTGGAAAAAGGAAACCTAAAAGGTATTAGAAATGCTCTTAATAGTGTTAAAAAGTTGGGAAAACAATACTACTCAATTGCCTGCAGAAACAGAGCAGTTTCTTTATTTAATAAAAATTCCCGTTATGAAGAGTATCTGCAGTTATATAACACACTCTTGAAAAGATAATAAAACCTTGTGTGACTATTCTTCTCTCCATTTTAATCAGTAACTTTGTAACTTAAGAAAAATAAAATTGCAAAGAATTGAAAATTTATATTAAATATTCAATATATGTCTCTATTTAAAGATAAAACACTATTAATCACCGGAGGTACAGGCTCATTTGGAAATGCCGTATTAAAACGGTTTCTGAACTCAGATATCAAACAAATACGTATTTTCAGCCGCGATGAAAAGAAACAGGACGATATGCGTCACCAAATACAGAATCCGAAAGTAAAATTTTATATTGGTGATGTGCGGGACAAACGTTCGGTGGATACGGCAATGCGAGGCGTTGACTACGTTTTCCATGCTGCTGCATTGAAGCAGGTACCTTCGTGCGAATTCTTCCCCATGCAGGCAGTGCGCACCAATGTGATTGGTACGGAGAACGTACTGGATTCCGCAGTGGAACACGGTGTGAAGAACGTGGTGGTACTCAGTACCGATAAAGCCGCTTACCCTATTAATGCAATGGGAATCAGCAAGGCGATGATGGAGAAGGTGGCAATTGCAAAGGCTCGTTCGTTAGGCAATGATGCTGCAACTACAATTTGTTGTACCCGCTACGGAAACGTGATGGCCAGCCGCGGTTCGGTAATTCCTCTATGGATAGACCAGATAAAGTCCGGAAATCCGATTACCATAACCGATCCCAATATGACACGGTACATGATGACGCTGGATGATGCGGTTGATTTGGTTCTTTATGCTTTTGAGCACGGTAACAATGGAGACCTTTTTGTGCAAAAAGCTCCTGCTGCCACGCTGGAAGTGCTGGCTGAATCGCTGAAAGAATTGTACCAGACCGATACGGAAGTAAAAATCATCGGAACCCGACACGGAGAAAAGTTGTACGAAACTCTAGTAACACGTGAGGAAATGTTCCGCTCCAAGGACATGGGTAATTATTTTCGAATTCCTGCAGATGCACGGGATCTGAACTACGACAAGTTTTTTGTGGAAGGGCAAGTGGATATATCAAAGGTAGAAGATTATCATTCCCACAATACTCACCGCCTGAACGTAGAGGATATGAAGCAACTGTTGCTTAAGCTTCCGGAAGTGAGAGAAGATGTACTAAATTGAGCGCAATGAACATACTGATTACCGGCGCAAATGGGTTTATCGGGAAAAACCTGATAGCCGAACTGAATAACATCAAAGAGGGTAAGGCAAAAACATACCGTCTGATGACGGATCTGACTTTTTTTGAATTTGATACAGACACTGATCCGGCATTATTGGATGGTTATTCAAAGGTGGCCAATTTCGTGTTTCATCTGGCCGGGGTGAACCGCCCCAAAGATCAGGCTGAATTTATGGAAGGGAATTTCGGGTTCACTTCTTTATTGTTGGACACATTGAAGAAACACGGGAACAACTGTCCTGTTATGCTAGCCTCTTCCATTCAGGCGGAACTGGATAATCCCTATGGCGTCTCAAAGAAAGCAGGTGAGGAGTTGCTGCTTAACTACGGAAAAGAGACAGGGGCAGAGGTATTGATCTACCGCTTTCCCAATGTGTTTGGAAAGTGGTGTCGACCTAATTACAACAGCGCGGTGGCTACTTTCTGCCACAATATAGCGCATGACCTTCCCATTCAGGTAAACGACCGCAGTATAGTAATGACACTGGTCTATATTGACGATGTAGTAAAAGAATTAATATCGGCACTGGAGGGGAATCCCTACAAGGAGGATACTTTTTGCAAAGTGTCCATAGAACATCAGTGTACTCTGGGAGAGATCGTTGATCTGATCTATTCGTTTAAAGAAAGCCGGAAAAACTTACTCGTACCCGATCTGTCTGATGCTTTTACAAAAAAGCTTTATTCAACCTACCTAAGTTACCTTCCTGAAAATCATTTTTCTTATCAATTAAAGATGAATACAGATGAAAGGGGCTCCTTTACGGAGTTTCTGAGATCACCGGATAGAGGACAAGTATCGATCAACATTTCCAAACCAGGTATCACCAAAGGGCAACACTGGCATCATTCCAAAAACGAAAAGTTTTTAGTGGTAAGCGGTAAAGGGGTGATTCGCTTCCGGAAGATCAATGAAGAAAAAGTGCACGAATATTTTGTTTCAGGTGATAAACTGGAAGTAGTGGACATTCCTGTGGGATACACACATAACATTGAGAATCTGGGCAAAACAGATATGGTAACGGTGATGTGGGTAAATGAGGTTTTTGATCCTGAGCATCCCGATACCTTTTTCCTGCCTGTTTAAAAT
>ENA-UOOR01002198-UOOR01002198.1-fermentation-metagenome-genome-assembly--contig:-NODE-2198-length-20501-cov-4.337230_pt1 | contig 20501 bp, 22 predicted proteins | sample MGYA00245780_ERZ724029 | MGnify/ENA primary metagenome ERZ724029 (study PRJEB28704, sample SAMN03018315) | fermentation metagenome | biome: anthropogenic terrestrial biome; feature: soil; material... | reverse complement strand
GTAGCCTCCTTAATTTTTGGTATTAAAAAAGAGCTCTGGATTTCTCCAAAACTCTGAATGTGTTATGACGCATAATGTTTCTATTGTCCACCTATTCTTCACTCCATATAAAAATTTTCGGCTACAAAATTTAAAATTTGCTTTAGATTTTGTAGCTTTAACCTTTTTTATGGTATTATTAGAATATCAAGCACTATAGATGCTAATGTAGTTGATTTTGCTGCTACTCTAATGTGTATATATTGCCCAGCTGAAACAGGTGCAATTGTAATCTTTCCAGATGAATCTGCTGTGGCAGTGTCTGCTGAATTCCAATTAACACTAGCTGGAGTCGGATTACTATCTACTACATATTGGTAACCTTCACCTACTACGAGACCTGTAATATTGGTTGAACTTCCACCACCTAGTGGAGATGCCACTGCTGATGGTGCTGGTGGTGTTACTACTTGCGCAACAAATCTAGTGTTTGTCTGTAAATTCACCTGTCTTACCCAAACGGTAGCTCCACTTCCATAGTCAACTACAGTTTGATTTTCTGTACAATATACCCATGTGCCATCCGTTCCATTCGTAGAATTTAAACTATATTCCATTTCATTGGTTGTCCCTGTTAATAGGCTATTTTGCACGTCTAAAGCTACTCCTGTCAAACTTCTTGTTATAACAGTACCATAACTTATTGGTGCTGATACACATTCAGGATTAGTGTTTCCTGCAACATCCCTTACTGTTCCACCAGCTACCTTAAATTTAACAGTACCTCCTGAAAGCAAATGATTACAATTTATAGTCATTGTATTTCCACTTATACTTACTGTGTCTCCTACCCCAAGAGGTATGTAATTAACTCCATTTAGTGAATAAGTAACTGCAGCCTTTAATACATCACTATCTGCTGTGTTATTTATAATTGGTTCACTGAAAGTTAGTGTCATAGTCCGTTGGCTATTACTTGCGGCTTTAACTTGAAAACCACAGATCACTATAGATAAGAAAAGTAGACAATTTAAAATAAAATATTTTTTCTTCAACAAGTTACCCTCCTAACAAAGATAGTACATTAAAACTCTTATTTTTTATTATACTACCATATGGTAATTAATGTAATGTATTTTGATACAGTATTGCAAATTTTTTAAATTCATTGATGCTATTTTAATGTAGATAAGTTTTTATATCTATAAATGTTTCTATTGTGCAGTGTAATCCTGTCCGGTTATGGTCTTAAATTCATCTGACGTAATTTCCCCGAATAAATTAGTATCTGTTTTTACAGCACCTTTTAAAGCTGCTGTACTCACCCAATTATAATTAAATGCCATTTGCCAAAATGTAAAATTTATACTCATTAATTTGTACCTCCTTGTAATTGAATAACTTGTAATTTCAAATTAGCTACCTGCTGCCCTAGACCATCAATAATATTACTTTTTTGTATTCCTGCAAGTTTTTCTTGTGCTAATTGCTGACCTAAATTATTTAAATTTTCTTGTACTATTTCATCTTGTGTTAATGGTCTGTCAACAAATTCATAAGTAAATTCATCTTTTACTTCATCATAAAAATACTTAATATTTTTGCCTATAGGTATTTCAATAATTGGAAACATTTTTTGCGTTATTTTTATACTGTCTGTAACTGTAGGTACCTCCTTTACGTCATAACATAATGTTAATACTTCTTTTGTAGTTGTGTTAATTTGTATAACATTCATAATTTAAAGCCTCCTATTTTTTTATGAAAGTATTTTATACCCACCATTTTCTCCGAAACATAATGTTTTACTATTCAATGGCGTTCCACATTTGATCTGTAGTTAAATTTAAAGATGTATTTGTTATTCTCCAACTTGCGCTTTCTGTAGTATCATCTATATCTAATGCTCCATATGCATAAGAAGCTTTTCTAACTACTGGGCCATAACTAGCCGTTCCAATTAATATCTTATAAAACCAAGTAGGAGTATATATAGCATTGCCTGTCGCAGATACTGGACTTTCTGCAGAAAACATCATTGTGGCGGTTGTAGGTAGATAAATGCCGTTTGTACTATAATTTCCTATATAGTAAAAGCTACTATAAACTCTAGAACTAGAAACAATACCCCCAGTAGGTTGTATACCTCCATAAGTTATGCCACTACCATCATTATAAGTAAAAGCTATCCAATTTACTGTTTTTACATAATCATATATTCCCCATGATGTATTTCCTGATACAACATAGCTACTCTGCAATGCTAGAGTAGCTAATGTATATGTTTTTGCTATAGGGGTATTATTAGTATTTAAAGAACCTTTCCATACTAATACACCAGCACCATTTACAAGAATAACATTAGCTATAAAATCGGTTATTGCTATCGAGTGTGTTACTGTACCATTTGAACAATCTATTCTTTTTAACGTATCACCATTAATAATTGCATATATATAACCATCCCTATAATCTAAATCTATAATAGACGTACCAAAATTATATTGCCATACTATTGATTTAGTTACTGTATCTACTACAACTATATCACCATTAGATAATCCTACAACTACTCTTGAACTACTTCCTGAAGTATATTCACTTCTGGAATTTTCTCTATTTACAGGTGCTCTAACTACATTTATATTGCTATCAAATGTAACAACGTCTGTTATTGATATTTCTTTATATGAAATATCAATATTTGTTGATACTACTACACTGCCTACATTATATCCTTTTGCTATCGTTCCTCCACTTGTATATCCTGTAGGAATTGTTTGAACTGAACTTGATGGAATATAGTTTAGTACTCCATTATTAGGCATAGTTCCAACTATATCCCCTGCATCTGTACTAGCTGTTTTACCAGAGAGAAGGTCAGATGCAGTTGCATTACCACTAGCGCCTTCACCCTGTAATATAAAATTTCCAGAAGTTGCATTATATCTTACTGTATAAATACCTCCACTTTTTAATATTGCACTATTGCCATTAGGTTTCTTAATAGGTTTTGCTTCTAAATCTCCCCACTTTAAAGTTGGGTTACTCCCACTGTCTGTGTGCACTGTAAAAACAGCTCCTATTTTATCTATAAGGATAGTTGGTACTGGATTAGTTGTAATGGTGTAAGCTGTAGAAGTTCCTTCAGTTGTACCAGCATTTGCAGGATGTGTCACATAATCTGCCTTATGTTCATCAAAGTCCTCTGTTAAATTAGCTATGGCATCAGCATTTCCTTTTACTGTTTCTGTCGTCCTTCCTGTTCCTGCAAGGGAATTTATATTTGAAGTATTAGTATTTATAAGATTTAACAGATTTCCAGCCGTATCACCATCTAGTGCACTTTGCACCGTAGCAAACCAATTATTCCAGTCTTGCTGGAAATGTGCTTCCATATTATCTATTTCCGTTTGAGATGCAGAGGTTATATTGTTATACCAGGTATTAAAATCTGTTTCTCTGCCTGAAATATAGTTATTTAGTTCAACTTGTTTTTGCGCTGTCCAACTTAACATATCAGCATCATATTGAGCTTTCTTCTGTGTTAGCCAGGACAAATACTGATTAAAAAGTGTCGTTGTGTCTGCCTGCTCTACAGTTCCATGAACTATTCCACATAAACTGGTGTCAAGCCTTAAATCCGTTATATTTGCCTGGGTAATTTGGGTAGCTCCTGCGGCAACATAAATATCTGCAATTCCAATTTCGTAAGCATCTGCATCACGTTGTAGTTCAGGGGCTACAGGAGAACTTGCAAAAGTACCTTTTTTAACTACCGCATTTATTGCCCTACCTACTGTATCCATCCTAAGTACTATTCTATCTATTCTATTTAAAACACCATCTGCCACATCTATAGGTAAAATCAAATCATTGTCATTTACATACAGGGCACCATCAATCCATCCATTTCCTACTTTAAGTGTTACTGTCATATCCTCGTTTTCACCTATACATTGGAGATTGGTACTTGGATTAGGGAATACCCCATTACCTATAAAGGTTGCAAAGTATTCTCTAAAATCTTCAGCCTTATATTTTCTATCTCCATTTATAGAATTAAAACAAAATGACCTTTCCATACTACCACCTCATTCCTAAAGCAAGCTCCTGAAGTTTCTTTTTTAACTCTTTATTCATTTCTTCTGGACTCACAGAATTGGAGCATTGTATTGTTATTGTATTGGTATAGTTCTTATTTTTTTTACTCTTTTTCATGCTATCTCACCACCTTTTTTGAATTTCTCTTGAATACTGTAAGCAGATTAGGAATGTTAGTCCCAAAAGTAGCCTGCAACTTAAACCCTGTTACTTCGTAGATTTCTTTAATCTCAATAATTTGGCAGTTCATTGTTACACCCCACTTTTTGCTTTGAGCTGTAACTGTATCCCCTAAGTCATAGTCCTGCTCATATATAAACGTATTATCTGGGATAATCTCAAATTCAAATGTTTTTATTTCCTTTAATTCATCAAGTTTTTGTGTCCCTGAACTTAGTAATTCCTCTACATCTTCAGCCTGGCTGCAATCCAGAAAAGTTTCTATCCTCTCAACTCCAGTTGAGCTCCCTATCTGTTGTATGAGTCTGTCCGCATCATCTCCATGCCCTCCAGCATATCCAACATTACAGGTGTTTAGTAAACTTTGGATTAAATGGGGATTTATTATATTATCAAAGTCTGTGGAGAATATTACAGGCGGTAGGGTGTCCTGGTCTACAGTTAGGTTCTTACCTTCCACTACATCAAAAATCCATTTATTATTATCTATGTCAAGTACAACATCCCAACCTATGCTTGCATAGGTACCTATCTCTTCCAATTTATCGGAGAGTATTTCAAACCTGCTACGCCATTTGTCTTGTTTGCCCCTGTGTAAATCTGGTGCTATGGAAACCTGTAGTATCTTTCTATTTGCATCCGTAGGATTAACTACATGGTTGTTTACAAAACCTTTCAATATTGTCTCTATACTTCCTGTCTGGCTGTCATATCCATTGCCATTTACAGGAGGAACAATTAATCGCCTAGACATAATGCCTTTTAAAGTAGGACCTTTTATAATAAGTTCATCAATTCCATTGTCGTCTACCTGGTTTTCTCTGTGCATTATAATACCTATTTTATTAAGGCTGCTTCCCAGAATGATTAAATTATTTTTAACCAGGGCATCTGTATTGGCCTTATCCATATTTATATGCAGTTCGAACTCTCCTACTTTGTAAAATCTACGGATAAACTGTAAACTTTCATAATCATCTATTTCACCGAGTAGGTTAAAATCCTTATCTATTATTCTTATAGGTATTTTTTTCAAAAGTTACACCCCCACATATTTTGGAGTATAATAAATCCCCACTTCCAGGTTGTTTATGCCTTCCTCTGCATCATAACGCAGAAGATTATCCCCTACATCTAATTGAAGGAAGGTTGTATCTAATGTTATATAATTAAAGACATTCTGAATTACTCCAGTTGTCTTAATCATTTCAACTCTTTTATTCCCAAAAGAAGTATCTATAACAAGCTTATCTCCCGCAGTAAGTGTCCTTTTTACTTTTATAAATTCCTGGGTATAAACATTCAAAATGCTTGGATTAACCACAGTTGCAAGAGCTTTAAATTCCACCCTTATAGAGCATTCCACATCACCGGAATTAAAACAATTTGCAATTAAGGTACTTACTCGGTGTCCCATTTCTATTCCGGTTTCTTGTGGAATTTCCAAGTCAAATTCAAAATCTCCAACCCACTGTGCCATTTCATTTTTTAGTTCCTCTATATCCTTCCAATATGGCTCTGGGCAATATAACTGTACTAAGAACTGTTGTATAGGCTCGTGTCTGTCTTTTGGTGTAATACTATCGACCCTACATTTAATTTTATATTCTCCAGCACCATTACTATAAAAAAGAGTACCCCCTATTTTAGGATTAAACACAGAATTAAGTATCCGCCGTTTAGTAAACATATCCTGACTGCTATCTGCTAGTATTGCAATTTCTATATTTAATACCCTTTCTTCCAGTAGATGTTCTTGTACAGTCTTACCATCTTGCCATGGTGCCTTTGTAGTTACTATTGTACTTTTAGGCGGGTCTGGGTCAAATTTTTGCAACAAAAAAGGAGCATAATTTTTTAGTTCTACGCTCTGACCCCTTGAGTTTGTGAATATTAAGTTTTGCAATCTTACTCCCTCCTATGACATTTGATATGCAAGTCTTTGTAATGTAGTTTCCATAGTCGTTCTTTGCTGGCTTGGTGTCTGTGCTACAGGACTTGTTATGGCTACATTATTATTTACTATAGTTGTTTGTGAATCAGAAATTTGTCTAGCTGTTCCTGCATAAGTAGGAGCTGTCACACTCACCGAACCTGAAACTATGGCATCACTTGCGGCTTGTATTGCTTCATCCCTAGCAGTATTTATCTGGCTTGTTATGCTGCTTATCATATCCACAATACCTTCTATCTTACTCTTAAAACCCTCAAAGAGTTTTTCTCCCAAAGTTTTTCCGGCATTTTCATAATCAGAGGAATAGCTTTTTAATAACTCAACTATTTCTTCTTGATTATTCTCCATAACCATTTTTTCTGCCTTTGCTTCTAAATGTGCACTATCAAGCATTTTCTCATAAAAATCTTTTATGTCCTGTAATTGGTTCTCTAAATCCTGTTTTTTGGCATTGTAAATCTGGGTTAAATTATCCAGTTGATTCTGTTTTTCAACTTCTAAAGCCGCCTTCTGATCTTCTATTTCCTGTTCATGCAATCTTTTATTTCTATCCGTTATGGCTGTATCCAGCTGTTTTTGCAATTGCTCCTTGTTATACTCGTTATGTTCATATTCAATGCTTTCTTGTAAGCTGCCAATATTTTTTAATTCTGAAGCATCCGTTGCAGCTCTGTCTTCAGCTTCTGTTTGTGCTTCAAGTGCCTTTATTCTTGCATCATAAACATCATTTATAGTTTGTTCACTGGCATCTTTCCACTTATCTAAATTTTCCAGTTCAGTATTAAAAGCATCTTCCTCTTCCTGCTGTCGTTGAGTATACATTTCCTTAAGAGCATCTTTTACCTTACTTGTAAATTCATCTATACCATCACTGATTTCTTGTTTTGCTTCTGTTGTATTTTGCGATATAGTATATGTTAAATCACTTATATCTTTCTCTAACTCCAGTGCGGCATCAGAATTTTCACCAAATACCTTCACAAGTTCAGAGTATTCTTCTTTCATAAGTGTAAGCTTTTTCATGTTTTCATCATAAATATTATTCTGTTTATCTATTTCATCACTAAGACTTTTAGTATCCACGTCAAGTTTTGAAATTGCATCATCAATACTATCTATTGTCTTCTGGTACTTGTTTGTTATAGTATCCTGTTGTAACTTTTTAGTATTATTTTCTATCTCTATATTTAAGCTTGCTATATCCTTTTCTAACTGAACTGCTTCGTCAGAAGTATCACCCACAGCAGCTACAACTTCCTCATACTCCTGCTTCATCAAATCAAGTTTTTTGGTCTGTTCATCAATTGTATCCTGCTGCTTTTTCAATTCTTCGGTAACACTGTAGATATCTTTTCCTAACTTAATCATTTCAAGCTCTATTTCGTTAAAGGCATCTTTATATTTATCTTCTATTTCCTTAACAGGGTCATCTTCCTCATTTGTACTCCCCATACCGGAATCTTTCCACTTGGAGAATATATCATCAAAACTAGTATCTACTCCCGCAAGCTGTGCCCCTGCTGCACCTACAGTAGTTATGTTTTGCATTATATTACCTAAAGTGTTTTGCACATTTACAGCAGCAGTCTGTACTTCTGCCTGTACATTCTGCATAGCATTTCCTACTATTCCAGGTACTAAATCAGTCCAACTCTTAACTCCAGTAGTAAGTCTCTCCCCAAGCGTAAGACCACTATCTTCATAAAGATTACCATACTGATTAAGTAAGCTTATAATTTCATCCTGACTTTTAGAGGTTATTAACTGCTCTGCCTGTGCTGCTATTGCATCTTTATCCAGTTTTTGTTCATAGTAATTATTTACATATTCTAACAAGTCACTTAACTGGTCTTTAGTAAGTTTTTCTTCTTCGGCTTTTAGTTTTGCACTTTCTGTGGCAGCTTCTTTTTCTGCATTTAATTTTCTTTCTATTGCCTTTTCCAATACCTCATTTAACTTATCTATATAGGTTACCGCCTGTTTTTTAGCATCTAATTCATCCTGTATCTGTTCCTTAGACATTTTACCTATTTTTTGTATTTGTTCTATTTCCTTATCTGCCTGTTCTTTTCTAAGGGCTATTTCATCCTTTATAGCTTTTTTCTTAGCTTCATATTCATCCTGGATAGAATAACGTGCAGCACCCTTTACGCCTCTTAAAGAAACATCTTCCTGTTGACCTAAATTATAGAGTTGATTATTTAAATCTTTTGTATCATTTGCCAGGGTATCCTTAATACTTTTTATTTTTGCAGATACTAAATCGGCTACCTTTTTCGCTGCTTCTTCTGGTTTATCTGCATTTTGTGTCATAGTGTCTGCTAAAAGCTGCATAAAATCAGAACCGTAAGTATCTGCATCTGAAAGTGGGCCAACATCTGGAACCGTAAAATGGAGATAGCTTCTTATGGTATCAGCAACATCTTTTGCCGCGTCTGCCACTCCTCCAATCATTCCTTTGATCCCATTTATTATTCCTCGTATCATATCTTTACCCCACTGTATTGCTTCATTTCCCAGTGACTTTATGCCATTTCCTAGTGCATTTATTATTTGGGGTGCATACGAAACAAGTTGAGGCAGCGCTTGAGCTAACCCCTTTACTATAGCAACTATAATTTGTATAGCAGCACTAATTATTTGAGGTAAATTTTGTATAAGTGCTTGCGCTAGCATAAGAATAATCTGTACAGCAGCTGCAATAATTTGAGGTAAATTTTGTATAAGTGCTTGTGCTAGCATAAGAATAATCTGTACAGCAGCTGCAATAATTTGAGGTAAATTTTGAATTATACCCTGCACTAACGCCATTATTATTTGCAACGCAGAACTGATAATTTGTGGTAGATTTTGTATTATTGCAGATGCTAAAGCTAATATAATAGCCAATCCTGCCTCTATCAAACTTGGTAATGCAGTTGATATCGCAGTTACCAATGTGGTTATTATTTGAGTTGCAGTATCTATAATTTGAGGTAAATTGTTTACTATAGCTTCTACTATTTTAATTATTAACTGGGTACCTATAGTAATTACCTGATTCATATTATTTAATATTCCAGTTATAAATGTAGTTATTATTTGCAAACCCGTATTTATTAACTGTGGTAAATTATTAACTATAGCTGTAATTATAGATGTTATAATCTGTCCCCCTACCGTTAATATTTGCGGTAAGTATGTTGTTATAGAAGTTACTATATTAGTTACTATTTGTGCCCCCATTGTTGTTAATTCAGGTAAGTTTGTCGTAATTGCTGTAATTATTGTATTTAATATTTCAGAACCTACATCCATTATTTGCGGTAAATTAGTTGTTATAGCTGTTACAAAAGTTGATACAAACCCTGATATAGTGGCAACTGCTTTAGATATCAATGCTGGAAGATTAGCAACAAATTTACTTATAGTCGTCTTTAGTGTATTCCAATGAGTTGCAGATTGATAAACTATTAATCCTATGGCTGCAATAGCAGCTATAGCGATACCTATAGGACTTGTTATTGCAGTAAATGCAGCCATAACACCCCTAATCACCAAAGCTAGACCTCTAATAGCCGGCGTAGCCGCCGCAGCTCCTGCTGTAACTACACCAATTGCTCCAGCAATAGTACCTATAGTTGTAACTAATCCTCCTATAATTAAAAGCAAAGGCCCTATGGCTGCAACTATTCCAGCAATAACTAAAATAATCTTTTGGGCAGTCGGAGATAAATTGCTAAAGGCTGTTGCCAAATTTCCTATCTTGTTTGCAATGCTCGTTATAATAGGTGCTAAAGTTTCTTGAATTTTTATCGCCGCTGTCTCTAACGCTCCAAACATCTGCTCAATAGATTTACTGGTTTCTCCCATTTGGCTTTTTGCCAATCTGGATGCAGCAGTCTGATCATTTGTAGCTTTTGTATATTTTTGTAGACCACTGGCTCCTTCATTCATTAAAATACTAGCTGCACGAGTTGCATCACTTCCAAAGATTGTATTCATGGCAGCTTGCTTCTGTACATCAGAAAGTCCGCTCATTTTACTTTGCAACTCTTGAGCGATACCAGAAGCATCTTTCATATGCCCGTTAGAATCCCAAACATTTATACCAAGCCCTTCCATTGCTGCCGCCGCTGTATCCGTAGGAGCACCTAACCTTTGAAGCATGGTTTTCAGAGAAGTACCTGCATCACTTCCAACCACTCCCGCATCCGCAAATTCTCCTAAAACTGCGGTTGTGTCCTGAATACTCCAACCCACTAAATTAGCTTGTGCCGCACACTGTGCCAGACCTTCCGATAAAGGTTGAACGTCTGTACTGGAAGCTGCAGCAGCTCCGGCAAGAGCATTTACTGCTTGTGAGGACTGATTGGCAGATAAGCCAAAAGCACCCATTGCCTGGACGACAGTATTTGCAGCAGTACCTAAATCCATACTGGAAGCCGCAGCTAAGTCCATAGTAGCTTTTAAGGAACCACCTTTTATTTGTGCTTCTGTAAGTCCACCTTTGGCAAGTTCAGTAATCGCATTTCCCGCCTCTGTGGCGGAGAATTGAGTATCCTGTCCAGTTTTGAGTGCCAACTCTCTTAAGCTTGCCATCTGTGCCATAGGTTTATCAAGAGCACCTGCTGCCTGGCTCATGGAAGTTTCAAAGTCATTCCCAACTTTTACTGCGGCTGCCGCAGCCCCTACAAGTGGAACTGTAACACCCATTGTAACACTTTTACCGGCACTACTTACACCACTGCCTATTTTATTTAATTTTTCTCCGGCCTCTGCTGCCTTAATACCAAAAGATTGTAATTCAGAACTGGATGTTTTTAATTGTTTTTCAAGACCATTCAACTTATTTTGTGTAGTTTCAATTTCCCTCTGAAAAGCCCTGTATTTGTCTTCGCCTATTTTCCCATTTGCAAACTGCTGCTGAACTTGCTGTTGTACTGATTTCAGAGAATCAAGTTTCTGTTTAGTTGTTTCGATTGATTCACTTAAAAGCTTTTGTTTCTGGGCAAGCAATGTAGTATTGGAGGGGTCAAATTTTAAAGCCCTGTTAACCTGGTTTAATTCACTTTGTAAATTTCTGGTGGTTTTATTCACTCCCTGCAAGGCTTTTTCCAGTGGGCCTGTATTACCACCTATTTCTACGGTTATACCTTTTATATTACTAGCCACCTAATCCCTCCTTTCTCTAAAAATAAAAAAAGAAAGAATATTAATCCCCTCTCATTTTCTTTCTTAGTGATTTTCTATCTGGCTTGGTTTGCTCCATGCGCCAACAATTTTCCAGATATTCCTGTCCCTTTTCACTTTTCATACAATTATAAATAACGGCATCTCTTAAATACAACCAATATTCAATTACATCCAAATTTTCTATTTCTCCAAAACTGTAGCCCGTATATTCGGATACAATCTTTTCTTCCATAGTATTTACTTCGTAATGTCCCTTATCTGCCTTATCATAAGGATAATAAGGGATTTTTAGTTTTTTGAGTTCCTTTCCTTAGCAACCCAATTAAAAAAAGCCAGTAGTATTTCTTCTAACTGGTCAAAGTCTAATTCATCAATTATATCATCTCCAATTTTACTACCTGCTTTATTTTTATTTAATATTAACTTTACCGCCCCTGCCAAATCATCCATTAGTTTTTCTTTTTTCGCATTAGGGCCAACCAGAGAAGTAATCTTTTTAAGCACTTTTATCTTAGGTGGCTCAACGTCAATTACTACGTCTCCTATTTTAACAGTAAAATACCTTCTTTTAATACTACTTACATCAAACATTTATATTCCTCCTATGCTTTCGCTGTTACTGTTGCCTTGCCGGCTTTGACAGCTTTAAATGTACTATCTACTTCCACTATTAAAATCTCATTTCCTGTAGTGGCTGTTATATCATCAGTTCCATTCCAAGCAGTATACCCTGTTGAAGTATTACAAACATCCTCTAAATCTGGTATACTTACGGTGCTTGATGTCTTGTGCATATAACTGTTTCCACCTGTAAGGGTTGGGCTGATAGTTATTTTAGTTGTACCTGTGGTTGTCCCTGCTATAGAAGTAATAGTCAAAGTTCCGATAGTTCCAGGAATATCTTCCTCATAGATTATTTGTGTACCTTCGTTGTCCAGTGGGGAAGCAGTAAATTCCGCATCTACTACAGTTTCCTTGTCTTTTGCAAATTTAATAGAAAAACCTGCCTGGTTATTTCCAACGATAGTAGTCCTGATATCTCCGTCAACATCATCCTTATGGACAAACCTAATAATATACTTTTTACCATCCTGGTTGCTAATTCCACCAATCTTAACAGTTCTTTTCCCGTCGGCTTCACTAACTCTAGCAGTTGAACACAGTTTAGAAAGAGTTTGACCATTCCACGTCATAATACCACTCTTTAAAGTCGTTTCCTCCTCTGTTATAACTGTTTTACTTACAAGGCCTAAATCGTCCTTTGCATCATAAAACTTAGGCTTGTATTCCAGTTCGGCACCGCCTTGAATTAAACCAAGTAAATTTTCCTCGGTTTCAAGTACTGCGTTTTCCGGAATAGTACCCGTAAATTCAATTACATATACCTTACCACTACCCAATACAATTCTTTCATTATCCACCTTAGACCCTCCTTAAATTTTTTCTACCAATTCAAAATCGTACATGGTTTCAAAGAATTTTTCCCCATCAATCCATGTACGATCTTTTTTATAGGCTATTGCTTTTTCATTTAATAAATTTTCTATCTTTTGTTCAGCTGCTTTATCTATCCTGCTTGAGTATAATTCTATTCCTATTGTTCTACTTACCACACAATTCTTGTTATCAGCTCCCCCAGAATCCAGATTTTCAAGAAACACGATATATGGAAGTGGAGGAGGCTTTAAAAAACAATTTTCTGCTACTTTCATTCCTGTAGTCCCAAGCCATGTTTTAACCTCCAGCATTTTCAATCGCCTCTCTCGCAAGTTCTTCCATACGTCTTTTAGCAAGTTCTTCACCGTATTTTATGTGAGGGTATGCTCTCGCCCTGCCCCCTTGATGGAGTGCATGACCTTTCTCAAGAAGATGTGTTAATCTATATTGTCCATTTGCAACATACCACGTGTTTCTTTTATTATATCTATCTTCATAAGATGTTTTTATCCTGAATGCCTTAACATATTTCCCTGTAGGTTGTTTAAACGTAACGTGGTTTTTTATTTCTTCATTGGCTTCTTTAGATACCTTATCCACAGCTTTCTTTACATTATCCGTAACCTCTTGGGTGTAGTTACTCAAGTATTCAGCTATTAAATCTGCCATTTCATCAACACTGCTCATGTTACCACCCCAAACATTTCAAGTTGCCTTAATGTTAAATCCACAGAAGGCGGGTTAGTATCAAAAATGTTCTGTACAAGTTCAACATCATATTTACCAATATCTTTAACTTCCACAGTATCATGGGTATCAATATTTCTAAGCTGTGGAATACGGATAACTGCATTAGCTTTAACCTGTACTGCCTGTGCTGCAAAGGCGCGATTATATCCCAAGACACGATTAGTAAAACCCAAACTCTTGTATTTATATGTTTTAGTACCTTCCTCGTCTTCACTGTATATGTCGCATACCCCATCAGAAAAAGAAACAAATTCTATATTATCCATCTTGATTTTCATATAGTATCACCCCACAACTACCGTCGTTTTCCCTGCTCTGATTGCTTTCAGATTTTCATCTACTTCGATAACCACAATATCATTGCCCACTGTAGCAAAGATTTCATCAATACCATTCCATTTAATATAGCCATTTACAATATCACAAATATCAAAATAACCCGGTAAAGAAAGTCCTGTACCAAGCTTATATACATAACTATCACCTTCATCTGACTGTGGAGATACTAACATTTTAGTATACCCTGTAGAAGTGCCCACTGTAGATATAACTACTAATCTTTGAGGTGTTTCAAATTGGTATTGAAAACTTAAATCTAATAATTCACTTGCAAAGTTCTTTTCAAACATCTCAAGTGCCTGACTATTTGCGTACCTGCAATAATCCAGAAGTAACATTTTAGGCTGCTCCTCTGCTGTGAAATCCAAAGAAGGCACACCTGCTATATCTGTAAGGCGTGCCATTCCCCTATTTATAAATCCTTTTAGGTTATTATCTGTATTTTCATCCTCCCAAGTTATATGGAGATATGATTTAACTTCTGGTAGTAATTGTTCCATTACAGCTGTATCGGCCATTTAAACCACCCCATTAAGCCTGCTCTTTAGTCTTAACAACGTTAGTTACCTGTACTTCAAAGTCTGCTGGAATAACACCGCTTATATCCAGAAGAATAAACGCGTTATCATCAAGTGCCCTGCCATTACCATACATTCTTACGGTATACACTCTTTCATCATCAAGGAATTTGAACTCATCAGAGTACTCAATTTTACCGCCTCTGTCTCCAGCTCCTATCCCCATAAAATACCTGTTTGCAATTCCAATAACAGCTTCACCTATATCTACAGCCGGTGATTGAATAACCGTAGTTGGAAATGGAAAAATATCAGTCGCATATGTTCCGTTAGTTGTTCTCAATGTTGTTGCAGGAAATATTTTAGTAAAATAATCAGATGGGTTTACGACCAAAAGCACATTTTGCACAGGTCTTCTCTTTCCATTAGGAGCTTGAGAGAGCTTATCCAGTATTGTTCCATAAGATATAGGATCAAACGCAGTTATTGCCATAGCTGTTTTCTTTGGATATACCCCACCAGTTACGGTTACATCATCTGCAACAGATTTATTCATACCTATAGGTTCTTTGTTACCAGTGCCATTTACAATAGCAGTTTCCAAAGCAAGTGCTAAAGCCTCACTTAATGTCCCCCTTACATATGCATCCACCCAGGTTGGCCCTACATTAAGCATATCTTTGCTTATAGGCATATAGGCAGTTAACTTACAGATAGTTAAATCTATTTTTCCTATTGCCCCCTGAAGTTCTTTAGTAATTGCATCATTTAAATCTCCCCATGCGGCCAATTGAGATCCTTGTTTATTTACAATCATTTTAGTGAGTATGGTTGTATTGGTAAAAGTTATCGCATCCAATAACGGATGTGCTGTAGCAATGTCAGCAAGTACATTATCGATTATAGTTTCTGGAAAGGCTATGTCTATATCAGTTACTGCCTGCATTGGGTTAGGAGACTTTAGCGCCTGTATAAGTTTCTGATAGTATTGCTCCTCCTGGGAGGTTAACTGGTGCATACCTCTTTTAGCTAAAATAGAATTATCCTGCGTCCTCTGGTACATGTTGTGTTCTTCAAGTACATTCTGCTGTACAGATTCGGCAAAATCGGTAAACGCCTGTGTTATTGCGTCCGGGTCTTCACTCTTAAACGCTGCCACCAGATTTTGTTTTAATTCCTGCTGTATTAAATCTTTACTTTTCATTGTCATTATTCATTTCCCTCCATTTTCTTTTTAAATATAGCCATCATTTTTTCCGCATTGGTTTTCTGCTTTTGAAATTGTTCTGGAACCTTAATTTTACTTTGCATCTGCATAATCTGCTCTTTTATGGATTGTTCAAATCTCTGTTGCGCTGCAGAAATATTTTTATCCTCTTTTCCTGCTATTTCATCAGCCAACCCATATTGCAAACACTGCTGGGCGGTTAACCAAGATTGAGCATCTAAAAGTTGATTCAGAGTATCTTCACCCAACTTGTCTCCTGCTTTTTCTAAATAACTGGAGCAGCTTGCTTTATCAATTACCTCAACATCATTAGCCGCCTTTCTAAGTTGCTCTGCATTACCAAAGGCATACATAGAAGCATGGTGTATCATCATCAAAGTATTAGGACCCATTATAACCTTATCTCCTGCCATAGCAATTACAGAAGCTATGGAACAAGCGAATCCATCAACATATACCGTCTTTTGTGCTGGATGCCTTTTAAGCTGGTTATAAATAGCAAGTCCCTCTTTAACTTCACCACCATAGGAATTAATATAAATATTAATCTGACTAATATTTTGGGATTGTTCAAGCTGTCCCTTCACGTAGTTAGCAGAGGTTTCACTTTCAATGGTTTCTCCACTCCACCAATCATAGCTATCTCCCTGGACATAGTCATAAATGTATAATTCCAAAGTATTTGGCTCTGCCGCCTGTTTTATTAAAAATATAGGTTTTCCCATTATTCCTCACCTCCCTTACTTTCAGGATTCTCTATATCTTGATAATTTTTAGTTATCCAATGTCTTCTGCTCCAATCTGTATTCAAGGGTGTATCACCAGCCTTTATCCTCAAATCATCTATGCTGTAACCACCACTGGCAATAAGCTTGTCAAAAGATTCGCTTATACTAAATATGTCAATATGCCTTATACAAGTGGTATCTACTTTTATATAAGAACCATTTATAAAAGCCCGTTTTCCATATCTTTTACGGGTGGCTTCCTCACCTATAATAGTTACTATGGGATCTATGCAAAAACTCAAAAAATTATCTGTAATCTTTTCTATATCTGCAATATCTCCTCTAAGTAAAGCAGGTGGCATTCTAAAGGCCTGTGCTATCCTGTCAAAAGCTTCTTTAGTAATATTTTGTATATCTGTTATTTCAGATGTACTTTTCTTTACAGATTCCCCACCCTGCTCCTCGTATTCTATCCCTCTTTCAAGATGAATAACTGCATTTTCAGCTTCAAAGTAAGCTTTAAATTGTCTGTTAAATAAATCATCAATTTTCTTCTTAAACTCTGTATCACCGGAAGGTGGCTTGTTTATTCTGGCTATTCCCTTTCTGCCGCCACTACGTTTATATTTACCTTCTGCCATATTATTAAGTTCTTCATAGCCATTTATTAAGTTCGCCAGCAAATTCCGTATATTGGTATCATTTAATCTAAAATACATGACTTCAGACATTTTAAAAGTCCTGTTAAAATTCATAGTTTTAACAGACACATCTGTAAAATAATTTTCCACCACAGCATATTCAACCTGGTTAAAGCTATCTGCTACAAGCAGCTGCCCATTTACCCCTATAACTAAAGCTTCTCCATAAAACAATAGTCGACTTATAAGCTTCTGCGAAAACTGTGTGGAGCTTTCGTTCAAGTTAGGTTCTATATTCCAGAGGTAATATTCATCCCCCTTTACTTCTTTGCCATTTAGAAATGTCTTAAATTCGCATTTAGAAATAGCACTTGCAATAAAATTAATGGCCATTACAATTCCAAACTTCTCTATATTTAATTTTGTAGTTTGTTCTATGGCTTTTTGTGTTATATAAACAGTATCTGCATCAGCTCCAAAGAAATGTTTTGTCCAGTCCCAAAATCCCAAATTCTCACCACCTTTCTAGGCAAAATAAAAAAGCCCTATTCATGGAGCTTTACATCAAATACTTGTTTCTGCTTTTCAATTATCCTATCAAACTGTTTTTCAATATCATTTAACTTAGACTTATATTCAGAATCATCAAGTGTTATTTTTACTATTAGATCCTTTGGCTTTTCCAATTCACTCACTCCTTTTTAATATGTGTAAACTCCCATATCAAAATTTATTTCCTCTCCACTGTCCTCAAGCTCTATACCTCCTGCGCACATAGCAGCCACAAAAGCCATAAAACCATCTGTCTTACGACTTTTAGGTTCTATTTTCCCATAGGTCATATTGTCATATTTTTCAGGATGCTTACAGGTATTATTTGTATACCAACGCATAAGTGGGTTATCTCCATACACAATATTATGATTTACAAACAAGCTGTTTATTGTAGGAGCAACCAACATTTGATTAGACGGCCTTGTAAGTTTTGTATTATTTGCCCCTTGTTTATCTGTATCAAACCCTACCTCTCTAAGAGCCTTAGCAAGTAATGTATGTCTATAATTATCCATACCTAGTGTAGTTATGTTATATTTCTGTCCCTGCTCTTCAAGCCAACGGGCAGGAATATCCGGGGATATCTCCACAGCATCAACAAAGGTTAATAATTTACCCCCTTTTTCAGTTTCCCATTCTTCAAGTGGTGCTTTTATTCTTCCAAGGTCATTACATTTTCTACATACCCATGTATGGGTTATCCAATAATATTTACCCTTATATTTAAAGAGTAATCCAGCAGCTACAAAATCTGTGGTTTTAGCATAGTCAATTCCAGCTACACAAGTACAGCCTGTCAAGTCTGGTATAGGCTGATTAGTTGCAAGTATGTTGTCCCAACTTGTAACCTCCTGGTCTTTATTTCCCATAGGAATATTCATTCTCTTAGTCATAAAAGCAGAGTTACTTACAGGGTCTTCTTTATAGTCAATATACTCTTTCTGTATCTCTCTAAAAAGTTCCTCATTGTACTGCAAAGATGGATTAGCCTTATGCCACATTTTAGGATTATCTGCTTCTTTTTCATTATCAAGCCTACACATAAAGGGCAGCAATCCATTATCGCCGCCCTGCTCATTTAATATTCTAAGCCCCCTGGCTTTAATACTATCCAAGGGTCCTCCCCTAACATCACCATCCGTTGTGGTTATCGTGGTACGGGGATTCTTCTTTTTACCAAGACCAGTCTTAAATACATTTATAAGTTTGTAGTCTTCGTACTGGTGGTATTCATCAAAATCTATTTTACCTGGCCTGCCACCATCTTTGGATTTTGCGTTGCTAGTCCTAAACCTTAACTTAGATTTAGTTTTAAGGTTTTCAATAAGTTCTTTATTCCAGCTAAAATGTTTTTTAAGTTTTTGTTCATTTTCCTCCAAGACATTATATACATCTTCAAAGGAAGTTTTGGCCTGGTCTTCTGCATTGGCACATATGTCTATATCATAATGTTTTATTTTGTTGTACTCAGATATAAGACAAAAATCTTCAAAGCTTAAATAGCCATTCTTGCCGGAACCCCTGCCCACATAAATAAATAAGTCCGGCCATCTTAAAATACCAGGCCTAGAATAAGTACAATTATGGAGGGTAAAACAAAAAATCTCCCATTCGTATAAATCAAAGGGGAAATATTTTTGGAGACTTAAATATTTACGGAGCAGCTCATCATCTACAAATATATTTTCTTCTCTAAAACACTTTTCAACATAATCACATAACAGGAATTGCTCTTTGCATATTTCTATGGTGCCACTACGAACTAAGTCAATATAGTTTTGTATTTCAGGTATCAGCTTAGAGTTCGTCATCATCATCACAGCCTACGTTATCAGTCGTCAACTCCAATTGTTTTAAAATGGCTAACTTTTGCTTGTTATACACTACCGCGTTTTTTACAGAGGGATTCTCTTTTTCAATTGGATATCCAGATGCAGACAATGCCTTATATGTTCGTCCTCTTTCCTTTATGTCCTTTTGCATCTCCTTTTCTTCTTTAAAATACCAGATATAATCATCAATTAAGCCTAAAAAATGTTCAACATTTGCACTTTTATTTTGAAGCTGTTTAATTAAGGATTCCTTGATTTTTCTTGCGTTAGCCATATTTTCATCCCTCCTTTCACGCTATTTTTTCTCACACGCGCGAGATTTCTGTTTTGTCTTTCCTACTACCCGTTCTCCCAATATGGTATTATTTTTTAATTTTTTAGACCCGGGGGTATCACCACCTTTCCTCATTCAACTGCGGTTTATTCTCCGCTTTATGATGCACCTCATAATGACATTCCTTACACAAACACATCAAATTACTTTTAGTAAGTGCCAATTCCGGATGCTGCTTTAAGAACTTAATGTGATGTACAGCTTCTGCAGGTGAATATGAACCTTTAGCTTTACACATCTGACATTCATAATGTTGTTCTTCCAATATTTCTAATCTCACATGTTCCCATAATGCAGAATTATAAAAAGCTTTTATATTATGATGCCTGATTAAAGTATTAATCCATTGTACTAGCTGTACGTTATTCATATATTGTATCCTTTACACATTTATAATCTCCTTCCTTTAATACCCAATATATAGTATAGTTATCCACATAATCCACAATATATTGTGGATAACCTTTATACATAAAACAAGACACCTAGAATCAACTAAGTGCCTTTGACATACACACAATATTAGTTTATATAATTTTACTCAATATCAGATTACATCATTATAAAAGGTACGTCAATCCCACATAAAAGGACACATTTCAAATCATAAATTTAAAGTACTTTAGCTGTATACCTAACCTTACCACTACTTGACAAGGACATATTTTCATAGTTTTATACCATCTATCCCAAAAAATAATATGCTTAAATCTTCAATACCCTGTCTAATATCTCTACCCACAGTCC
>ENA-UOOR01002197-UOOR01002197.1-fermentation-metagenome-genome-assembly--contig:-NODE-2197-length-20513-cov-8.886010_pt1 | contig 20513 bp, 10 predicted proteins | sample MGYA00245780_ERZ724029 | MGnify/ENA primary metagenome ERZ724029 (study PRJEB28704, sample SAMN03018315) | fermentation metagenome | biome: anthropogenic terrestrial biome; feature: soil; material... | reverse complement strand
GGGAAGGCGGCAAGCGAATGGAGGTTGAAGCTCCAGCTTCGACACGCTGGGAAGGCGGCAAGCGAATGGAGGTTGAAGCTCCAGCTTCGACACGTCGGCAGGCGCGGGCGAATGGAGGTTGAAGCTCGAGCTTCGACACGTCGGGAAGGCGGCAAGCGAATGGAGGTTGAAGCTCGAGCTTCGACACGTCGGGAAGGCGGCAAGCGAATGGAGGTTGAAGCTCCAGCTTCGACACGCCGGGCAGGCGTCGAGACCATGTGAGCCTGCAGACTCCTAAGCGGGCACGATTGCGTGTGCTCGACGCTGGGCGAGGGCGGGGAGTTGCCATCGGCAGGCAACGGATCATGGCAGGCCAGGGCGCCGCGTTGCCCCCAACAACAGAACTGTTCGGGCCCACCGTTGGCTTGGAAGCGAATCAACATAACCAGAGGATTTGTTACCGCTCGCTTAGGCCCGCAGCGAGGGGGCGATCGCCACCGCTCGCCGCGTGGGTGGTCGGCGCTGGCGTTGCCGACAAACGCTCTGTGGAACGGCCCGGCATCCGACGCGTGCCGAGACGCTTCGAACGGTCGCGAGGCGCGCGACTGGAGCCGGCTCGCCGTCGGCGGCGCTGAAGAGGTCGCGGCCAGCACCGAGGCGTCTGCGCGCCAGGGTAAGGGGACGTGGGAGAGGCACAGCGCCGGGACCTGCGAGCGGGCACCCGGCGGGGCCGCCGCCAAAGCCCCCCGCGAAGCACAGCCCAAAGAGGGAGGAACGAGATCCGCCGGTCCCTCGGCCGGCGCGCCGACGCCGTTCCCAGAGCCCGATTTCGCGGTTCTCGGAAGGCCCGCAGGCCCGAGGAGGGCCAGAAACGGCCCCAGCAGCCCTTCGACCCGCTCAGCCCTATTGAAGGAAGCCCGAAGCCCGGCCTCGCCCCAGAGGCCAACCAGGCGCTCCAGGCGGCAAACGTCGCCCAATGGACCTCCGACACGCACTGATAGCGGAAAAATCCGCCGATACTGCACACGGCGGGGCCTAGCCGGCACGAATTCGGCCTCCGAACCATCAAAATCCGAACAACAGCGTCCGTGCGAGGGCTAGACTCAGCCCCCAAATGTCAGTCTTCACCGACCGGCCCCCGAGCGACCACGTCGCGTCGAACGAGCTCGCCTTCGCCATCCGCGACGGCTATCCCGTGAGCGTCGGTCACACCCTGGTGATCCCCCGGCGCGAGCTCGCGAGCTGGTTCGACGCGAGCCCGGCCGAGCGCGAGGCCATCTTCGCCCTCGTCGACCAGGTGAAGGCCGCGCTCGACGGCAGCGACCCCAAGCCCGACGGCTACAACATCGGAATCAACTGCGGCGAGGCCGCCGGGCAGACCGTGATGCACCTGCACGTGCACGTCATCCCGCGCTATCGCGGCGACGTGCCCGACCCGACCGGCGGCGTGCGGGGCGTCATCCCCGGGAAGGCCAACTACCGCGCGCCTCGGTTCGAGGCCGAGGGCGCGGGCGCGGTAGGGGCGCATGGCAATGCGCCCGGCCCCGCACGCCCCGATGCCGCATACGCTCCGCGCCCCGCCGACGCTCTCGACGTCCGCCCGCACCTCACCACCAACGAAACCTCCCCGCTCCTCGCCCACCTCGAGATCGACCTCGCGCGAGCGACCCGGGCCGACCTCGCCGTGGCCTTCGTGATGACGAGCGGAGTCGAGCGCCTGCTGAGCGGCCTCGACGCCCTGCTCCAGCGCGGCGGTCGCCTGCGCCTCGTGACCGGCGACTACCTCGAGGTGACCGACCCCGACGCCCTGCGGCGGCTGCACGACCTGGCCATCGCGCACCCCGGGCGCGTCGAGCTGAGAGTCTTCGAGAGCCGCGGGCGCAGCTTCCACCCCAAGAGCTACCTCTTCCTGCGGGGCGAGACCGAGGGCGTCGCCTACGTCGGCAGCTCGAACCTGTCGCGGTCGGCGCTCGAGGACGGCGTCGAGTGGAACTACCGCATCGTGACCGCGCGCGACCGCGAGGGCTTCGCCCAGGTACGGCGGGCCTTCGAGGAGCTCTTCGCGCACCGGCAGACCCAGCCGCTCGACGAGGAGTGGATCGAGGCGTATCGGGCGCGCCGGAAGGTGTTGGAGGAGAGAAGCCCATCCCCCCCGGTCACCCCGAGCGAAGTCGAGGGGCCGCCCCCGGTCACGCCGAGCGAGTGCGAAGGGCCGCCCCCGGTCACCCCGAGCGTAGGGGCGACCAGCGGGAGCCCCGGAGTCGAGGGGCTGCCCGAGCATGGCTTGGCGCTCGAAACCGAGCCCGAATACCGCCGTCTGCGAACCCTCCGCGAGCCGCCCGAACCCCCACCCGAGCCCAACGAAATCCAGCAAGAAGCCCTGCTTGCCCTCGAGCGCACCCGCGCCGCGGGCAACCGCGCCGGCCTCGTCGTCATGGCGACCGGTCTCGGCAAGACCTGGCTTGCGGCCTTCGATTCCGAGCAGGCCCGCCGCGTCCTCTTCGTCGCGCACCGCGATGAGATCCTCTCGCAGGCGATACACACCTTCCGGCGCATCCGCCCGCAGGCGAGCTTTGGCAAGTTCGACGGCCAGGAGAAGGCCCCCGGCGCCGAGGTCGTCTTTGCCTCCATCCAGACAATCGGCAAGCAGGTACACCTCGACCAGTTCGACCCGCGCGACTTCGACTACCTCGTCGTCGACGAGTTCCACCACGCCGAAGCAAAGACTTATCGGCGGCTCCTCGACCACTTCGAGCCCGGCTTCCTTCTCGGACTAACCGCGACGCCCGAGCGCACCGACGGCGGTGACCTTCTCCAGCACTGCGGCGAGAACCTCGTCTACCGCTGCGACTTGGTGGAGGGCATCAACCGCGGGTTGCTCAGCCCGTTCCAGTATTTCGGCGTCCCAGATGAGGTCGACTACAGCAACCTCCCGTGGCGCAGCCGTGAGTTCGATGAGGTCCTGACGACAGCGGTGGCGACCCGGGCGCGGGCCGAGAACGTGCTCGACCAGTGGAGGAAGCGCGGCGGGCAGCGCACCCTCGCGTTCTGCGTCTCGAAGCGCCACGCCGACTTCATGCGCGACTTCTTCGTCGAGGCCGGCGTGAAGGCCGCGGCGGTCCACTCCGGCGAGAGCACCGACCCGCGGGCCGCGTCGCTCGAGAGGCTGGAGCGCGGCGAGCTCCAGGTGCTCTTCGCGGTCGACATGTTCAACGAGGGCGTCGACCTGCCGGCGATCGACACGGTGATGATGCTGCGGCCGACCGAGTCGCAGATCCTTTGGTTGCAGCAGATTGGGCGTGGGTTGAGGTTGCAGCAGGGGAAGAAGCTCAAGGTCATTGATTACATCGGCAACCACCGAACCTTCTTGATCAAGGCGCGGACGCTGCTCGAGCTGCCGCCGGGGAATGACCGGGAGCTGAAGGCGGCGCTCGAGAAGGTGATCGCCAAGGAGTGGGAGCTGCCGAAGGGCTGCGAGATCACCTACGACCTGAAGGCGCTCGAGATCATGAAGGCGCTGTTGCGCCTGCCGAAGAAGCAGGAGGCGCTGAGGGCGTACTACGAGGATTTCCGCGAGCGCATGGGGGAGAGGCCGACGGCGGCTGAGGCGTATCACGATGGATATGGCCCGCGACTGGTGCGACCGCGTTACGGCTCGTGGTTCCACTTCGTAGAGGCGATGGGCGACTTGTCCGAGGTCGAGCGCGCGGTTCTGGCGGACCACGGCGAGTGCCTCGATGCCTTTGAGACCACTCCTTTGGCCAAGAGCTACAAGATGCTTGTGCTCATGGCGATGCTGAAGACCGACACGCTGCCCGGGACAGGGATACAAATCGAGGAACTAGTACGCGAGTTCCGCGTACTTGCCCGGAGCAAGCGCTTGGTTGAGGAGGTGGGCCCGGATGTTGGGAGCGACCAGCGGTTGCGGCGACTTATCGAGCGCAACCCGATTCACTTCTGGGTTCTTGGGAAGGGCACCGGCGGCGTCTCGTATTTCGAGTACGAGAGTGGGGTATTTCGGTTCAGGAGCGGGGTTATAGCGCAGCACCGGGAAGAGTTCCAGCGACTGGTGCGAGAATCGGTCGATTGGCGGTTGGCCGAGTATCTAGATAGGTAGATTCAAGGGCTTGCCCTTGAGGGGCGTTGCTGCCGCCCGATAACGCAACCGAGAGCAGCTTGCCGCTCATTCGGTGTCAATGGGTACTTTCAATGAAACAACTGGACGAACTCTATCAGCGCTATGGATTTACCAAGATCGGCTTGAGCGAAGGAGACGTTCGCGTCTATAGTTTGAGCAGAGGTTATTTTCACAACGCGGACGTGGTAGCGCTTACGGGTGACTTAACGGCCGCTGAAGCAACCAAAGCCGCGTTAGAGCGATCGGGATATTCGGCTCGAGTACGTCCATTTTTGTCGTTGGAGCAGGCCGAAGCAGCCTTGTTTGATGGCTTCTTTGCTACTGGGCCAACTAAGCTCAGGTTGGCCAACGAGTACGAGCGTTTTTCGAAGCGCTTGTCCGACGCGCTCGGTGGTGATTATCAGTACATCGATGTGACATACTCGGTCGAAGAATCGGCCATATCGTCGCCGGAAAGCGGAATCGTCAAGCGAATCGCCCGCCTGCTGTCAGAGCCCGGTCCACGCTTGGTTCTCCTCGAGGCGGCTGCTGGCTTCGGAAAGACATGCACGGCTTATGAAGTGCTGAATACGATTGTGGGTGGTGGCTCGGAGAGAATCCCTTTGCTCACGGAGTTATCTCGTAACCGGCAGGCGAAAATCTTTCGCTACGTGTTGCTTGATGAAATCGACCGAAACTTCCCCGGAATTCATTCCGATTTGATCGCGCACTACATAAGAAGCGGGAAGATTCCGCTTATTATTGATGGCTTCGATGAGTTGCTTCAAGGCTCGAGTCCGACACATGTTGCATCGTTTGAAGATGCCGAAACGATGCTAGAAACGATTCGCGGGCTGATTGGTCGTGATGCAAAAATTCTGCTTACCACACGAAAAACAGCGATTCTTTCCGGCGACGACTTTGATCGGTGGTTGGGAGAACACGATCTGCAGTTCGATGTTCATCGCTTCAGGTTAGAACCGCCTACTCCGGGGGATTGGATTGGTTCAGCTCGGATGAGTATTGCGGAGGCGAACGGTATTCCGCTCCGAGAGCTGGCTAACCCCGTCCTGCTGACGTTTTTGCGCAATCTTACCGATGCGGAGTACGAGAAGTGCTGCAGCGGATCGTCCGGGGTAGTGGATGAGTACTTCTCTAGGCTGCTCGAACGTGAGCGATCGCGGCAAGATCTTCAAATGATAGTGAAGGAGCAGTTGTCGGTGTTTCGTCAGCTGGCGAGCGAGATGCTTGACCTCGACATCAATGCCGAGTCGCGTGAGTATGTTTGTTTAAGAATCCAGGAAAGCAATGCACCGCTTCTGGCGCTTGTACGAGAGCGTTATACTTCCGATGTACGGCCGAGCATTGAGGAGCTTGTCAATAAGCTTGTAAACCATGCCCTTCTGGACCGTTTTGGCGCGAAGGAAGACTCGATCGGCTTCATAAATGACTTTGTCTTTGGATCGCTGATTGGTGACACGCTTATGGCGAAACATGAAGAAGGTGCCTGGATCGGGTCGGAAAGCTTGGCAATGCTTGCCGTAACTGCATTTAGGGCGCGTCCGGTGTTCCAACGAAGGGCGCTCTATCGTTCGCTCGCCTCGATGCTTCAGCTGATGGACACGGACTTGAGAGTGGCCACAGATGTGAATCTCACTGGCCTTGTGGGCTGCAGTCTTCGCGCTGCCAGCATCCAGGGTCATGAGTTCGAGGGTGCATTTCTAGCGGATAGCGTATCCTGGACCGATTGTGTGGTGACTGATTGTAAGTTCTCAGATCTTGAGCTGGATCTCTCGAGAATGGCGGGCTGCACCTTTATAAATTGCTGCTTCTATCGCTGCCAATTTTACGAGGACCCGGAGGCGCAACCGAATGGTTTCGCGTTTATCGGCTGCAGTGGGTCGGAGAGTTACGACGAGTTTGCCAAACAGCACCTGTTCGGCAATGCGGAGGATGTTCACGAGGCAGAAACCGATCAAGGTGAACGGGAGGTGTTGGAGCGCTTCTGGCCTCCTGGCCGTGCCAACTTTACCGAGCGAAAAGCGACGCGAATCCTATTTTTGGGCCGTTCTGGTGCTCGTGCCGATCGAATGATGATAAATCAGGCGATTAAGAACCTAGAGTCGCGAGGGATTATTTCGGTTGAAAGGCAATGCGCGAAGCTAAATACAAACAAGTTGGCCGAGATCAAGCATATTCTCGGGAGAGACTAATGGTTCTGAGTGGCATTGAGCAAGGGGCGGATGCAGTAATTGCGCGAGAGTTATACCGGCGGGTCGATGCGGCTTTGGCGCGATTGGGGTTGCTTGTCCGCGTTTTTGGGCGCGTGAAGTCGCCGGATTCGGTGAAATGGAAGCTGAAATGCAAAGCAGAGTCGTACGCGGCTGAGGAAAAGAAGATGCAGGACTATTTCGGCCTCCGTGTTGCTGTATACTTTCCAGACGACGTGCCTGTGGTTCGAGGGCTGCTGGAGCGGCTCTTTGTCTTGCGCGGCACGTCAATCGATGAGCCAGATCAGGAGACCTTTGGTCCAACGAGATACAATCTTGTATTTGCGCTGCCGACCGAGCTGTGTTCGCCCGTTATTGAGCGGTTCGAGCGAGTCGATCAGGCGTTTGAAGTGCAGCTAAGAACGATTCTGTCCGAGGGTTGGCATGAGGTTGAGCATGACTTGAGATATAAGTGTCAATCTGAGTGGGATGGTCGCCCCGATCTTTATCGGGCGATGAATGGGGTTGTAGCGACACTCGAGAACTGCGATTGGAGTATGCTGCGAATATTTGAGGAGCAAGCGTATAGGCACTACAAGGCATCGAACTGGGTGCCAATGCTCAGGGCGAAGATGCGGGTGCGGGTGCAAGATCGCCCACTGGAGTCGGCTTTAGGTGGTTTGCTCACGGCTGATGAGGCGCTGGCCAAGCGCGTCTATCGTCTCGATCGTAATGTGTTCATGCGGGCATGGATGAAGTCCGGCGTCGCGATGCCGATAACGTGGTCGAATCTAGTGTTCCTCGCGAATCACCTGGTGCTGCGCGATTCTAGTATTGCAGCGCTTGTTCCGTCTGTTCTTGGTGATGTGTTTGCTACTGCGTAGCCATTCGGTGCACCGCGGTCAGTCCTGCGGGACGCTGACGCCATTGACCCAGACACAGAGACAGGCCCAGTCGGCCGCATCTGGCCGATTCATCGCTGCCTGACGAAGGGCGCTCGCCAATGCCTCGTCAACCGCCTTTCCGCGTACCATTTCCTTCATCAGGGTTGAAACTAACTGCCGGGCCATTCCGGACTTTATCGGCCAGAGGGTTGCAAAGACGGCCTGCGCTCCAAGGCGTAGGAAGCAACTCGCCACACTGGTCAACTCGGCGCTGCTCGGGCTCTCTTCGGCTGCGCTGTCGCAGGTGCTGAGAAGGACGACCGGCGAGTGAGCAAGCTTCGGAGCAGCGAGAAGGTCGAGCACAGTGACATCACGTCGGCGACCATCCTCTCCTACAATTACCAGTGCGCTAATGCCATGAATCGATACGCCATGGCCAGAGACCAGAAGAAATGTTGCAAGGCTGGCTCGGGATAATAATTCGCTTTCCGTTGCCGGAACATCCATCACTAGAGGCGGTGGCGTCAAACCCTCACTGAGAAAGACTTCGGCGCCCCGCTTTCGACCGAATGAAGCTATGACCTCGGGTCGGTAGCCGGCTGCTGTCAGGGTCTCTGCGCTCTCGGCGACCTCTGCGACTGCGTCATGAAGCTGTTCGCTTGGGTTGGTCTCGGGGTCAGCGACCATTAAGACGGACGAATGGAAGGAGGGTTTTACCTCGCGCCGGGGCATCATTTGCCAGTGGGGTATGTAAGCTAGCCCTCTCACCTTCTCGAAGACGCGTCCGGCCCCGACCCTTGAGGCGTGCACGGGAAGTCCCGCCAGTGCGCCGGGACACATGTATAGCCGTCGTCCCTCTAACTGCACGTTAGTGGCAGCAAGTAGAGGCAGCCAAAATTGACGCTCGAAAGTCGACAGGAGCGCTTCGAGCGGCTCCGAACTCCGTGGGGCATTTGGGGATGCGTGGGCCGAGTAGATTGCTGAAGAGAGCGCTCGTGTGGTCTCACGCAAGACCGGCCTCGAGATCGGCACGAGCGTCATCTTCGGCCGTCCCCCGGTCTCCTTACCAAACACCAAGCAAACGCCGCCCCAATTACTGATAGTGGCGTCCACCAGCAGCAGCGCGGGATCATCGAACTCTTCCGGCGGGGGAGCCGGCGATTCCTCTTGCATGTCGAAAAGCTGCCCCGACTCGTCGCCCAGCCAGTCCAGCGCATCGCTGAGTGTTTGGTAAGCGGCCGATAAGTCACTTCCGCGCTGGGACACCATTACAGATCGAACCAGGTCCGCCTCCAGCGATCGAGCCATTCGCCGAATCTCGTCCATTCCTCGGGCTTCGGGGTCTCGCTCTTGCGGGTGCCAGCCAGAGGCCCAGACACGGAGGTCGGATGACTTCGAGCGTCCGGCGGCCGCTACGATCTCCTCGGTCGGCGCTTCACGGCTGGCAAGGAGCCAGGTGAGATTCGCATACAGTCGCCCGAGCGTCTCCGCGAGCGTCCACTTCCAAGAAATCGCTAGGCTACGTCCAAGCATGCGTTGAGCCGAAGCGACGGCTTCGCGGATAGCCGCCTCGGCGCGTGCCAGTGGTCTCGGGTCGGACGGTCCTAGCGTCTGCCACAGCGCCACCCACGCGTCGGCCTCTCGCTCTCGGCAGTAAATGGCCCGCCAGGAATCGTGAAGCTTTTCGTAGAGAGCCGCGGCGAGCGCGAAGTCCGCTGCCGCATTCCCAATGTCACGATCACGACGCGCGTTTGAGCTTTTCCTGCGGAGAAACTCGCCTCGCAGTCGGTAGAGCTTCGCAGCAAGCTCGGGTTCTCCTGACCGGTTGGCCAGGATTTGCGTGCGCCGAAACTCATCAATGATTCCGGTCGAGTCCGTTGCAGACAGCCGGCCGCTACCCATGACAGCTTGCGCACACGCCAGACGAGCCGATCCCTCCAGGGCAGGAATTCCGGATAGAAGCTCGACCGCCTCTTTAAAGCTCAGAAGCGCTCGATCGCTCTGTTTCCCTTGATTGCTGTCTTCCAGCTGCGCAAACCCGATCGCTAGGCGTAACAGTCCCCGCAATTTGACGTGTGCATCCCTGGGCTCCAGTACCCTGATTCCCTCGTAATATGCCTCCAACGCTGCCTGGACGCTCGCTCCCCGAGCCCTGGCGCGGATCGCGTTGCCTTGAGCCAAGTAAAGAGAGCCAAGCAGCTCCGTTGTGTAGGCACGCAGCGGTGAATCGTAGTCCTTTTGTCCATGTGCAGTGCAGACAATCTCGATGCCCTGATTTAGGCAACTTAGAGCGGCTTCCTGATTCAGATCCTCCCAGCCATCCACACGCTCGTTATGGAACGTTCCTAGGGCGTGTAACACCGTCGCTCTCGAAAAGGAGCTTTCTTCTCTTGGAAGGAGCGTCAGCGCCTCCTGGTAAAGGCTGAGCAACTCCGACACCGGCGGCCTATCGGTGAAAGGCTGTGCTGCCAGCGCACTAGCGTAGTCGGAAAGCGCCCGCCCCCGGGCTTCTCTTTCATATTTCACTCGCCGTACCGAAAGCGCAGCCCGGAAAGACTCGATGCTGTCTTCGAGGAGTTGTGGCCGCCAATCGGCAAGAAATCGCTCGGCTCGCGCCTTGGCGAGGAGAAGGTCGCGCTCCAGGCGGGGATGTTCCGACACACCGTCGAGCGCCAATCCGCGGCTCGCCGCGGAAGCGATGGATTCGAGTTCCGCCTGAGGGCTTTCTGCCGTCATCCAGTGTGGAAGTGCAGCCATCGAGTAACGAAGATTCAGCGTCGCGCGAGTCGGTCCATCCAAGTCGAGCTCGCCGGAAGTCATAGCAAGCGAATGCAAACCGGCCAGTCCGGTTTGAACCGCTTTGGTTGAGCCCGCTTGAACGAGCCAGCGATAGAATGAAGCCCGGATTGTGACCTCGACGGCGGCTTTGTGTTGCGCGCGAATCGGGACCATTTCTTGCCGTACATCACGCACCATCTCGTCCGCAGCATCCTTGGCAGACCGTGCTCCGGCGATGACTTCCTTTACGGCAGCCTGCATTTTCCACGGATTATATCCGATGAACCACAACTCTGACTGAATCGGAGAGACAGGCTGCTTGAGCGAGACCGTCCCACTCGGAGTAGCGGCCTGAGCATTGTTCTGCTCGACTGCACGTAAGCAGGTTCCGAGCATCTCCAGATGCTCCACCATTCGCCACATTTGGCTCGCCAGCTCGGGTTCGCGGGGAATGTTTGTCCGCACGGCGGCTGCGAGCCAGTCGAGATAATCGGGATCATACAGTCCCGGGTCGCGGTCGCACAATTCCAAGATGGTCGCAGCCTCCATTTGATTCAAAGCGGCCATCCGGCGCGTAGCCTCGAGGTGAACGGCTCGCGCCCGGTTCAGTCGTTCAACGCGAGCCCGGTCTTTCGCTGCGACGGCGTCTGTATTCCACAAATCGAGCAACTTACCGAATAACGGGTTCCAGTACCAGCCGGACGAGTTAGCGAGTTCCGCGAGATTGCGCATCGAATTGACGCCTTCCACTCGTTGCCGGAGGCAAGTCAAATCGCTTAGTAGGGTCCGAATGCGCGAGGCCTGCCTCTTCCGGTCGGGACGGCCCAGCGCTGCCGCATCGAGTGCCTCGCTCAAGCCGGAATCCGCGGCGCAGCGGATTGCGAGGTCACGCGCGTACTCCTCGGCGACTTCCTGGGGACCGCGGGAACGGATAAGTCTTTGAGCGGCGGCGAGTATTTCCGACGAGCCAAGCTTCGACATCGAGCCCATTCCTTTCCGGTTTTCTTTCTTGCGCATGCTACCAGTGCGCGCCGGCGGACCCTATCTCGCATGGTTTCGCCGACGCGCCATGCGGGGTCGATCCTTGATCCGGCTCGAGGACGCATTCGCGGGAACTCCTTGCCGCTGTCATAGGCAGCCACTTCGATTGCGTCCCTGGTGTTCGCCGCTCGGGTAGCACACTAGGCAAGGCTTGGAAGTCCTTCGCTGTCGTCGAGCTGCCGGAACCTGGGCTCAGGCGGCTTCTTCTAGAGCCAAGTGAACGTCATTTTCAGTGCATGGGAGGAACGGGTATGGCAGCGGCTATTGGTGTAGAGATCGACGCGCGCCGCCGGTTCTCGCCGCAGTGCCTGTCGAAGCAATGTTAAGCCGCTGCAATCATTGATTTCAGCCCCCGCGCCGCCCCCTCCACCTCCCCACTCATCGGCAACGCCGCCACCGCAAACTCCAAATGCCGCGGGAACGTCGCCACGCGAGCCCGCCTCACCACCGCCCCATCCCGCTCCAGGCGCGCAAACCGCTCCACCGAGCACGGATAGAGCAAACAAGCCACCACCCGCTTAGCCTCAAACACCCCGGCATACGCGAGCACCTGGTGGATATCCGCCAGGTGCCTTTCGCGTTGCTCATTGGGCATGCTCGCCCACCGCTGCGCGAGGATCTCCTCGCCATAGCGCTTGTACTTCGAGTCGATGACCAAGACCGTGTCGCCCGCGCGCACGACCACGTTGGGGATCAATCGCCGCGAGGAGCCCGCCCACGGCGGGTCCCACCGCAAATGAATCGGCGACTGCTCGAGGATCGAACCCCCGACCATCTTCGCCAGCCGGCCCGCGACCGTCGCCGCCCAGGCCTCGAAGAACCGCTCCATATCGAGGTGGAAAGGCAGCCCCGCCAGGTCACTCAGGCCGCCCAATCCGCGCTCTTCGCTCGTCCACTCGATTGCCTGAAGCCCCTCGCGAACCGCGCGCCGCACCACCTCATCGAACGGCCGGGTCTGCATCGCCGATAGCGTCGTCGGCAGCGGCCGTAGCGCCGGATAGGGCGCGAGCCGCGCGAGCAGCAGTTCCGCCTCGGCGAGCAGCGTGCGCGTCACGCGAGAGGCGCCTCGCAGCGGCAGCAACGCCATTTGGTGCTGCCGGACCGTGTAGTGGATCGCCGAGAGCAGGTCCCTGTCTGCCGTCAGCTCCGGCGCGCGGCAGGGCACCGAGGTCCAGCGCGCCGACGGAAGCCTGCGCCTCGCGTACTCATCCCAGCGCACCGCGCCTCGGGGCGAGGCGAGGTCGACCTCGCGCAGCTCGAATCGGCGGATGGTCGCGTCGAGCAGCGCTCGCATTCTCCTCAGGACGATGGCCGAGAAGACCCACACCGGTATCTGCCGGCTCGAGGTCGGCAGGTCGGGGAGCGCGAGCGGTTGCGGCGCGACCTTCATCCCGACCGCATCGAGCACCTCGCCGAAGGCCTTCCAGTGAAACCGGGGCTCGATGACGAGACCGAGGTTCGGCCGACCGGTCAGCGGTGACTTGAGCGGAAGGGCGCCAATCCGCGTGGCCGGCTTCATGCGGATTCCGACCTCGCGCCCGGATACGGCGACGTCGGCCTTCACGTCGAAGCACTTCAGCAGGTCGGCGTTCATTCGCACGAACGCTTCGGCCCGCGCCTCGGCCCCGCGGTCGGCGCTGGAGGTGAGCCACCCGCTGCCACGGATGAAGGTCTCGGTCGAATCCTCGAGGCGGATGACGGCCCGTTGGTCGCGGAGGCGTCGACGCGGCCCGCTCGGCTTGGCCCTCTCTCGCTTTCTGGCGGCTGCCTTGGCCATCGGCGACCTACTCGGGCAGCACGTCGATGCGCTCGATGAAGGAGCGGATTTCGTCCGCGAACCCGGCGCAGAGTCCCTGGCGCAGGTACTCGCCGAGCAGCGGCCTCAGGCCGGAGCTCAAGAGCCGCTTCGCGCTGCGCTCTTTCTGGCCGGGCGGATAGAGGAAGTAGGAGTGACCTGGGACCAGCGCGAACGCCTCTTCGGTCGCGTGGTCGATGAAGATTTCGAGCAGGTCATTGAAGAGCTCGGTCAGCGTCTCGTCGCCCTGGGCCTCGACGGGCCCGGGCTGCGGCCAGATGGACGCAAAGGCGAAGCGCCGCCTGACCGCGAGATCGATGGGCGCGATGCTGCGGTCGCTCGCGTTCATCGTCCCGAGCAGAAAGAGGTTGTGCGGCAGGCGCAGCTTGCGGCCGACGGGTCTGTATTCGTGCTCGAGCTCGAGCTCGCGATCCGGGGCGCCGGCCTCGAAGAGGTAGATGCACTCGCCGAGTACCTTCGCGAGGTCGGCGCGATTGAGCTCGTCGACGTGCAGCAGGTAGTCCTTGCCCGACTTCGTCGCGGCCGCGATGGCCTCGATCAGGTGCCCGGGCTTCGGTTTGAACGCGAGGCCACTTGCGGCCGGTTCTGGGGCGAGTCCGCCGACGAAGGATTCGTAGGTCGAGTTCGCGTGGAACTGGATGGTCTTGCCGTTGCCCTTGAATCGGTCGGCGAGCAGTTCCTCCGTCGCCATCCTGGTCTTGCCGGTCCCCGGCGGGCCTTCGAGCACGACGAAGCGCCGCTCGCGCAGCAGTTGGTGGACCTGGTCGGCATTCACCGACGGCATCAGCTCGCGCATCCACGAGGACCGGAGCTGCTGGCGTTCCTCCTCTGCCTGCTTCTTCAAAGGTTGGCCGCGCTCGGCGAGGAACGTGTCGAGCAGGATCTTCAGCGCGGCCTCTGCCTGGGCGTTTCCGGAATAGCGGCCGGCGCCGGTCGGCGCGTAGAGCAGGTGCACGACGTGGCCGTAGGTCTCGAGGCACTCGCTCCAGTTCTCGAATTGGCGCAGGACGTCGTGGGGAAGGTGATGGGCGTCGCGGTCGACGAAGGTCGGGTCGTTCTTCGCCCAGGCGACGCGGCCGGTCGTCGGTCGCGCGGCGAAGTTGAGGTAGCGCGCGATGGCTTGCGCCTTTCGGGCGTGTCCCGGCCGGCCGAGCACCATCTGATCGGGCTCGAGGCTCTGCGTGCCGACGACCCAGCCGATGAGCGATGGGCCCTTCTCGGAGGGAAAGACCACGAAGCTGAGGCCGCCGTAGGCACCGGATGAGTCCTGCCCTGGCGGGATCAGGGCGACGTGGGGGGCATCCTTGATGCTCTTAAAGACGTTTGCTCGAAGCTGCAGCCGGCCGCGACCTTCCTTCGCTTCCTTGGCGACTTCGAGCCGGGTTCCCCGCTCCTGGGCCAGGGCGGCGAGCGGCTCCGAGACCTTCTCGTTCCAGCCTTCGCCGAAGGGTTGATCGAGGGCTTCGAGAAGCGCGGAGAGGGCGGGTGAGGTCGGCATGGACTGCTCCGGGCGGCCGCTGAGGCGGTGCGCGACGAATCCTGCGAGGGAATCGGAGAAGTCGGGATAGTAACAGTCGAGCAGAGGGTTGGTGCCGCTCTGCACTGCGCGCGTACATCACGGCGGGCGGGTGAGCTCGGATCGGGGACGGGCGGATTGCTATCCGCCCCTACCTCCACCGGCGCCATCGCGTGGTTCGATACCCGCCGCCCTCAAGATCGCCGACCAATTCCTCAAGGACCTCTCCCAATGGCTCTCGGCAGCTCCATCGAATGGACCGAAGCCACCTGGAACCCGGTGACCGGCTGCGACAAGGTCAGCCCCGGATGCAAGCACTGCTATGCCGAGCGCATGGCCTTGCGGCTCCGCGCGATGGGCCAGCCGAACTACCGCAACGGCTTCGCCGTCACGCTGCAGCCGCAGGCCCTGGAGTTGCCGCTCGGATGGAAGAAGCCGCGCGCGATCTTCGTGAACTCGATGAGCGACCTCTTTCACGAGCGGGTTCCCGACTCCTTCGTGCGCCAGGTCTTCGACGTGATGCGCCGGGCGAGCTGGCACCGTTTCCAGGTGCTCACCAAGCGCTCGGAGAGGCTGGCGAAGCTCGCGTCCTCGCTCGACTGGCCGCCGAACGTCTGGATGGGCGTCAGCGTCGAGAGCTCCTCCTTCGCGCACCGCATCGACGACCTGCGTCGCGTGCCGGCTGCGGTGCGGTTCCTCTCGCTCGAGCCGTTGCTCGGCCCGCTCCCGGGCCTCGACCTTCGTGGCATCGACTGGGTGATCGTCGGCGGCGAGTCGGGACCGGGCGCTCGTCCTCTCGAGCCGTCGTGGGCAACCGACCTTCGCGACCAGTGCCGGCGCGCCGGAGTCGCCTTCTTCTTCAAGCAGTGGGGCGGCACCAATAAGAAGCGCGCGGGTCGGCAACTCGAGGGGCGCACCTGGGACGAGCTTCCGCGGGGTCGGGGGTAGGGCGATTGTCGGCGCCCAGTGCGGGACTCCCTTCGGCGTGACCGCAAGCTGCCGGAACGGCGGCGCTCTCCCGGGGAGCGGCCGCCAGCGCGCCCGGGGCGAGCGCTAAGCAAAAGTTCTTTGCCTAGCGTCCGGCTTGGCAAAAGTTCACCCTGATCTTTTGCTTAGGCCTCGCGCCGGCAGCCAGCGGGAGCGAGTCCGAGGTCCTTCCGGGGGCGAACAGGCTGCCCATCCGCCGAAGCCGGAGCTCCGAGGCGGGCTGCAGCCCGCCCCGCTGGCGACGAGCTCACCGGAGCGGCTCGGTCCCTTGGTTGAGCAGCTCGATGTAGGGCCCGTAGACGAATACCTGTCCGCGCCGTTTCCCCGTCGCCTCGGACACGAGTCCGGCGGCGGCGAGCCTTCTCAAGCTCGCCAGCACCGTGGGCTCGCTCAGCTCGAGCGCCTTGGCTCCGTCGCGGACCGAGAGCACCGGCTTGCGCTGCAAGAGCTCCTGGACCGCGAGCGCCGAGGCGGCCGCGCGCCCCAGCGGCCGGAGCCGCTGCCGATGCTCCTCGAACATCGCGAGGATCTTCTTCGCGGTCTCGACCGCTTGATCGGAGGTCTCCAGCACGCCGGTCAGGAAGAACCGGATCCAGCTCTCCCAATCGCCCTCGGTCCTCACCCGCTGCAGCAGCTCGTAGTAGGCCTCCCGATGCGTCTTGAAGTACAGGCTCAGGTACAGCGACGGCTGTTGGAGTGCGCCTTCCGCGCAGAGCAGGAGGGTGATGAGCAGCCGCCCGAGGCGTCCGTTGCCGTCGAGAAACGGGTGAATCGTCTCGAACTGCACGTGCACCAGCGCCGCCTTGATGAGCGTTCCGATCCCCTCCGCGTGGAGGAACTTCTCGAGCTCGCCCATGCACTCCATGACGCGGTAGGGCGGCGGTGGGACGTACAGCGCGTTGCCGGGCCGCGTGCCGCCAATCCAGTTCTGCGAGGTGCGAAACTCGCCCGGCTGCTTGTCGCTGCCCCGCCCGCTGGAGAGCAGCAGCCCGTGGATTTCGCGGAGCAGCCTCAGCGACAGCGGGAAGCCCTCGTTCATCCGCCGCAGGCCGTGCTGCATCGCGGCGACGTAGCTCGAGACCTCCTGGACGTCGTTGAGCGGCACCCCGGGCGCTTCGGCGCTCTCGTACATCAGCAGGTCGGAGAACGACGACTGTGTCCCCTCGATCTGGGAGGACAGGACGGCTTCCTTGCGAACGTAGAAGTAGATGAAGAGCTGCGGGTCGGGCAGAAGGACGGTCAGACCGTCGAGCCTGCCGAGGGCACGGTTGGCGCGCTCCACCAGGCCCAGGTCGTCGGCGGTCAGCTCTAGCGGAGGCTCGGGTGGCAAATTGGCGGGCACGAACGCCCTCACCGACTCCCCCGACGAGGCGTCCACAATGTAGGTTCCGGCAGTTCTGGTCATGGCTGTTGGCAAAAGATCTTTGCTAGCGGAATCGCTAGCAAAACTTAGGGGCGCATCTTTGTCTTGTCGCGAGATGGCTGTCTAGCGTCCCGCGGGGCGGGACCTCGACCTTCGCGGCATCGACCAAGTGATCGCCGCGGCGAATCGGGGCCTGGCGCTCGTCCTCTCGAGGTGTCATGGGCGACCGACCTTCGCGACCGGTGCCGCCGCGCCGGAGTCGCCTTCTTCAAGCAGAGGGCCGTTGGCGGGCCCTCCAGCGCTCCGGTCCTTCGGCGCCGCCCACATGATCTGATCCACTTTCGGCGGCGACGAGAGATCCAGTTGCAGCGCGGCAACGCAGTCCTTCGTCCCCCGTAAGTCCGCCTGATCGCTGGCGAAGGCGTCCTTTCGGGGGCCGAAGGACTGACGGGGAAGTGGCTCTAACTGGCCGCCGAAAGTGGATCACTTTGCCGAGGCTTTTCCGGTCGGCAGCTCGAGGGCCGCACCTGGCACGAGCTGCCGCAGGGTCGGGGTAGGGCTAAGGCGGGGGCCGGTCGGGTCCCGGCGCGGTCTGCTCGCAAGTTGCCGGAACGGCGGCGCTCTCCCGGGGAGCGCTCGCCGCCGGCCGCCCGGGGGGCGAGCGCTAAGCAAAAGTTCTTTGCTTAGCGTCCGGCTTGGCAAAAGTTGTGGCCCGATCTTTTGCTTACGCTCGCGCTAGCAGCCATCGGGAGCGGTCCGAGGACCTTCCGGGGGCGAACAGGCTTGCCAGACCGCCGGAGCGGGAGCTCCGCGCCGGCTTGTGGCCCGCCCCGAGGGCGAAGACCGCGGGGCCGGAGTGCCGCTTTCTTCAAGCAGTGGGGCGAAGGCGGGGCTGGAGCCCCGGACATCCAGCGTCCGGGTCGGCAGCTCGAGGTGCGCGCGTGGGACGAGCTGCCGCGGGTTCGAACCGGGGCGCGTTGAGCTACGGAGCCGTCCCCGGGCGGATTGCTCTCCGCCCCAACCGCTCTTCACCGGGCATACCGGCCCTACGCGCTCAGCGTCGCGCCACGAGGCGGTCCTGCCACTGTTCGCGCTCCGGTCTCGAGATCCAGTCGAGGTTTTCGAACTGGCGAAGCAGGGTCGTCGCGCCGATGCCCAGCGAATTCATCGCCGAATACAAGTCCTCGCCCGTCCACGTGCTCGAATCGCGGGCGAGGACCGCAGCGATTGCCGGCTCAGGCGCGAGAAGCATCGCCGCGAAGGCATCTGCCCTGCGCTCTTCGAGGGGCGGCGCCCAGGGGTTGGAGACGACGCCGGTGCGCCCCTCGGCGTCCCCGTCGAAGAGCAGATGGCAGAGCTCGTGAGCCAGGCTCATGCGCCTTCCCCACGGCGTCGGCGAGAACCTGCCGTTCCGGTTGACGGCGATGGTCGGGCCGTAGCCCGCGCCTCCGCGGCTGAGCGCCTCGACCCTGGCGTCGACCAGGCTCACGTCTTCGACGCCGATTCCGAGCCGCGGCAGCAGCTTCGTCTCGAAATCGACCTCGTCTCGAAGCGGCTGCTCGGGGCTGAGCCCCAACCTCTCTCGGATGACGAGCGCTCGGTCATAGCCGTCGGCGGTCGCCTCTTCGGGAGGGCACTGGCAAGGCGCGTACTCGCGCAGCGGGGCGAGGAGCGCGTCACTTCGTCCCAGCTCCTTGGCGCACAACTCCGCGAGGGCGTCCACGTCGACGGGGGTCAAAGTCGGCGAGGCAGAGCGAAAGAGAAGGATTGGCGGCGGCAGGATTGACCAGCGTCGAGGCGAGTCTTCTTGCTCCTCTACTCCCAGCATCGCTGCGATGACCGAGTCCACCGGGCGGTGTGGATCGCCGGCGAGCTTGCGGAGCCGCTCGGCAGCAGCGCGGACGAGGTCGCCCGCCGAAACGACGAGTCGCTCGATCTTTCGATCGGGTGCGGCCAGCGCCTCGAAGCGCGCGCGCAGCTCGGCCGCCGCGAGGGCCTGTCCTTGGATGGTCTCGAGCGCCGCAATGGCGTTACCTCCCCGGCTTGGCACGCTCGAGCACAGGGGAAATCCGGTCGACTGCCAGGCTAACGAGACCTCGCCTTGTCGGACGTCTCGGGTGCTTTCGTCACGCTCCAGCCGCAAGCCCTGCAGTTGCCGCTGAGATGGAAGAAACCGCGCGCCATCTTCGTGAGCTCGATGAGCGTCCTCTTCCACGAGCGGGTTCCCGACGCTTTCGTGCGCCGGGGCTTCGACGTGATGCGCCGCGCGAGCTGGCATCGATTCCAGGTGCTCACCAAGCGCTCGGAGAGGATGGCGAAGCTGGCGGCATCGCTCGATTGGCCGCCGAACGTCTGGATAGACGTCAGCGTCGAGAGCGCCGCCTTCTCAAACCGCATCGACGACTTGAATTCGGATGCCGGCCGCCGGGAACGCCAGCACGAAGGCTGACGCTCCGGGCCTCGACGGGCGCATTGCCATGCGCATCTACCTGCCTGCGACCGATCGCTCGGGTTCCGGACAAAGCCCGGGCTGCGCCTGTCGAAGGCGACCAGGATGACCGGGTTGCGCCCGAGTTGCTTGGACGAGGCGGAGTGAGCTCCCGTGCCACCAACGAAAACGCCGGCCAGCAAGCGCTGACCGGCGTCGTTGTTCAGGAAGGGAAGGGTTCTCAGCGATTGCTCCTCCTCAGCTCGTCTAGCCCTTGTCCTCCTCGGTCTGCTTGGTCTCGCTCTTCTTGGACCTCGTGTTCCCGCGCGCGCGCAGCAGGATGTCCTTGTTGAACCGGGACGAGGTCTCCGCCTCGTTCGGGAACGCGATCTGGCCGATGCGGTTGATGTCCTCGATAAGCTGGAGCAGGCGGCCCTTGATCAGGTGCAGTGCGCGGGTGTTCTCCGGGGTCGCGGTGGCCTTGGTCTCCTGGTTGCGCTGAGCCGCCAGCAGTCCGGCGCGGAGAGCGTCGTGCTGCGCGAGCGCCGACTCGCCGCGGAAGTACGGCTTGAGCGCGTCGTCGAGCTTGGCCACCGTCTCACGGCTGTTGGTGAGGTGCTCGATGATCCGGATGGTCGAGCGTCCGACCGCGACCTGGGGAACCAGGCGCTTCAGATCGGTCTCGGTCACCGCGGCCTTGCGGGCCGCCATCGGAGTCGCCAAGCGAAGCTGCCGGAAGTGCCTCTTGGAGAGGTCCACGCAGCGCTCCTCCTCGCGCGTCGCCTCCTCGGCCGAGACCACCGCCGCGCCGCGCGTGCCGATGTACTGCAGCAGCTCATCGCGCAGGCTGCCCAGCGTCACGATCTGCTCTTCGGTCAGCCCGCAGTCCAACAGCGCGGCCTTCTTCTCCGCCGTCAGCCCGGCCGTGTATTCGGTCTGGTCGATGATGCCCTTCGTCGGCTCGGCCCGGCCCTTGCGCACCAACTGCTCCAACTCTTCGAAGCTCATTTGTTTGCTCCCCCGCGGGGCATTCCCCGCTGTGGTTCCCTCTCTGAACGGGGGGCAGTAGAGCATGCTGGCTCCAAGGAGTGAAGACCCAAAAAAGCAGGCAAGCGCAAAAAAACTGCGCAATTGTGAACAGAAGCAAGGGCCAATCGTTCTGCGGTGAACATCTCTCGCGTGGTTGAGGCGCTCTCTCGCGCGGTTGAGGCGCTCTCTCGCGCGGTTGAGGCGCTCTCTCGCGCGGTTGAGGCGTTCTCTCGCGCGGTTGAGGCGTTCTCTCGCGCGGTTGAGGCGTTCTCTCGCGCGGTTGAGGCGTTCTCTCGCGCGGTTGAGGCGCTCTCTCGCGCGGTTGAGGCGTTCTCTCGCGCGGTTGAGGCGTTCTCTCGCGCGGT
>ENA-UOOR01002196-UOOR01002196.1-fermentation-metagenome-genome-assembly--contig:-NODE-2196-length-20524-cov-7.941570_pt1 | contig 20524 bp, 18 predicted proteins | sample MGYA00245780_ERZ724029 | MGnify/ENA primary metagenome ERZ724029 (study PRJEB28704, sample SAMN03018315) | fermentation metagenome | biome: anthropogenic terrestrial biome; feature: soil; material... | reverse complement strand
GATTATGAACTGGTGAAAAGTAAACTGAGGGAGTTGAATAAGAAATTGGATCTCTGCCACAACTATATTTTTTACCTTTCCACACCTCCACAACTTTATCCGATTATTCCCAAATACCTGTACGGGCAAGGGCTTACGTTACAACAAAAGGGATTTCGACGGATTATTATTGAAAAACCTTTCGGACACGATTTAAAATCAGCCATGGAGTTGAATAAGTCGCTGACCGATTTTTTCAGCGAAGAACAAATTTATCGTATCGATCATTATCTGGGAAAGGAAACCGTTCAAAACTTGCTGGTTACCCGTTTTTCAAATGGAATTTTTGAACCGTTGTGGAACAGGAACTATGTACAACACGTGGAAATTACTGCTTCCGAAAGCATCGGCGTGGAGGGGCGCGGCGGATATTACGAAACTGCTGGCGCCATGCGTGATATGGTTCAGAATCACTTGCTTCAGGTGGCATCGCTGGTAGCCATGGAGCCACCTGCAAAAGTGACTTCAGAAGAGATCCGGCACGAGAAACTGAAAGTTTTCCGTTCATTACGCCCGTTAAACGAAGAGGATTTGCGGAACAATGTAATCCGGGGACAATATACCGAGTCGCACGTGAAAGGAAAATACCTTACCGGATACCGCGATGAAGAAAGTGTGGATAAAAATTCGCGGACAGAAACTTATTTTGCGATGAAGTTTTTTATCGATAACTGGCGTTGGAGCGGGGTGCCGTTTTATATCCGGTCGGGAAAGCGTCTGCCGACAAGAGTTTCGGAAATTGTAATCCATTTTAAACCGTCTCCCACACAACTTTTTAAATCGGTTGACGGAGCTATTGAAGCCGGTAACCAGTTGATCCTGCGTATTCAGCCCGATGAGGGAATCTTGTTGAAAACGGGTATGAAAGTTCCGGGAAACGGTTACGAGGTGAAATCGGTAAATGTGGATTTTCATTATTCCGATCTGAAAGATCACTATATCCCTGAAGCATACGAACGGTTGATCCTGGATTGCATGACGGGTGACAATACCCTGTACATGTCGGGGGAGGGGGCGGAATTGACGTGGAGATTTGTACAACCCATACTCGATTATTGGGAAAGCGATCCCGATGCGCCCTTGTACGGATACCCTTCCGGATCCTGGGGGCCGGACAGTGCAGATAAACTGATTGAGGGTGTAAACCAGACCTGGCGTTATCCCTGTAAAAACCTGGCAGATGATGGAGTGTATTGTGAGTTGTGACGGGGTGAGCTTTAAATTTATGAATCAATGCAAACAAAAATATTCAGCACGAAAGAAGAACTGAACCGTTCATTTACAGATTACCTGAAAGAGATATTAAAAGACCGGGAAAGGGTCACAGTGGCGTTATCGGGAGGTTCTACTCCGAAATCATTGTTTGATTACTGGGCTCAACACCACAAAAAAGATATCGACTGGAAAAGTATTTTTCTTTTCTGGGGAGACGAACGTTGTGTATTGCCAACCGATGAGCAAAGTAATTACAAGATGACCAAGGATTATTTACTCGATCATGTGGCAATCCCGGAAAGAAATGTTTTTCGCATCAAGGGAGAAAATGATCCTGTCGCCGAAGCACAAAGATATTCCACCTTGCTGCAAATGGAGGTAGAAACGGCGGATGCCGTTCCGTCGTTCGACCTGGTTATTCTGGGGTTGGGCGATGACGGACACACGGCTTCCATTTTTCCACACGAAATAGATCTATGGGAAAGTGTGGATTTGTGTGTGGTAGGAACGCATCCCGATAGCGGACAAAAACGGATAAGCTTGTCGGGAAAAGTGATCAATCACGCTCAACGTGTGGCATTTTTGGTTACCGGAGCCGCAAAAGCAGAAAAAGTGAAACAGGTTATTGAGTCGGGAAAAGAAGTGGCTGCGGTTTATCCGGCTGCCAAGGTAAACCCCCTGACCAGGGATCTGGTGTGGTTTCTGGATAAAGAAGCGGCATGCTTGTTGGAAAAATAATGTTATCACACCGTTTTTACCCGATAGTGACAACTCACTTTCCCTTTTTCCATGTTTGCCAGCTTGCTTTTTATCATTCGTTTGCGTAATGGAGAGATCCGGTCGGTAAACATGATGCCGTCGAGATGATCGTATTCGTGCTGGATGACCCGGGCCATATAACCGGTATATTCTTCAACGTGTGGCTGTAAGTCCTCATCGAGATATTGAATGCGGATTCTTTCTTCGCGCGGTACTTTTTCATGAATGCCCGGAATGCTCAGACAACCTTCTTCCACCCATTCCAACTCGCCGTTTTTTTCGGTTATTTCGGCATTGATAAATGCTTTCTTGAATCCTTTGAATTCGGGATGCTCATTATCTGCCAACGGCTCCAGATCAACGACAAAAATGCGGTCTTCCAGCCCTACCTGGGGGCCGGCAAGTCCAACACCGTCAGCGTTGTACATCGTTTCATACATATTGTCAATCAATTTCTTCAGGTCGGGATACGTCGTCGCATCAATCTTGTTGGCTTTTTTTCTTAAAACAGGGTGTCCGTATATGTATATGGGTAAAATCATAATCGGGTTATGGGTTTTGAGGTGTTGTAAATTCGGCTTTCCATATATCCCTGCAGGATTATGGTGGCACTGATCTCATCGACCAATGCCTTGTTTCTTCGGTCCTTTTTCTTCAAACCACCGTCAATCATTGTTTGTTGAGCCATTTTCGATGTGAACCGTTCATCAAAACAGACAACATCCAGATGGGGGTATAATTTCCTTAGCTGATCGGCAAGCTGCTCTATTTCTGGTAGGTTTTCCGACGCTTCATAGTTCATCTGCCGGGGCAATCCAATAATTACTTTTTCAACTTTCTCTTTTTCAAAATAGGACTGCAGAAAGTCAAAAATCCGAGCGGTATTCACCGTTGTCAACCCGTTGGCTATAAGCTGTAACGGGTCACTGACTGCAATACCAGTTCTTTTTTTTCCGTAATCAATAGCGAGGAGCCTACTCATGGCGACATTTCAAAATTTTTGCGGCGTAATTCAAAATCACGACCCAGGTACTTCTCCCTCACCACCGGATTTTCTGCCAGTTCTTCCGCCGTTCCCTGAAACAATACCCTGCCCTCGAAAAGCAGGTAAGCCCGGTCGGTTATGCTCAGTGTTTCATCCACATTGTGGTCGGTGATCAGGATACCGATGTTTCTGTATTTCAGTTGCGCCACAATCGACTGAATGTCTTGAACGGCAATAGGATCAACTCCTGCAAAAGGCTCGTCGAGCATAATGAACTTGGGATCAATAGCCAGGCACCGGGCAATTTCGGAACGACGGCGCTCACCTCCCGATAAACGGTCGCCCAGGTTTTTCCGTACTTTTTCCAGTCCAAACTCTGCAATCAACTCTTCCAGTTTTTTCTTTCTTTCTTCAGGGGTTTTATTGGTAAATTCCAATACTGATTTGATGTTGTCTTCCACCGTCATTTTCCTGAAAATAGATGCTTCCTGAGCCAGGTAACCGATTCCGTGCTGTGCCCGCCTGTAAACGGGATACCTGGTAATGTTCTGATCGCCCAGGTATATGTTCCCTTCGTTCGGAACGATCAGTCCGACAGTCATATAAAACGTGGTGGTCTTTCCGGCTCCATTAGGCCCGAGCAAGCCGACAATCTCGCCCTGTTTCAAATGGATGGAAACGTGGCTTACCACTGTCCTTTTACCGTATTTTTTCACCAGGTTTTCGGTACGTAGCACTAATTGCCCGTCAGGCATTTCGGCTTGTCTCGTCTCGTCGCTCATTACTTATCGTAAATTTGTACAAAGATAATAAATCATTTACGATTTGGGATTTCGGATGGTGGATTTATGGCTTTTTTACATCCGTGGTCTACTCGTAGTCCGTGATAATTATTTCCGAAGCTTCCATCTCTCCGCTTACGGGTGGACTTAGTTTGGCCAGTCGTACTTCGAGTTTGTTGATCACGGGAAACGATCTTTTTATTTTAGAGAATATTCGTCCGGCAACATGTTCCATCAATTCGCTGGGCACAGCCATCTCTGCTTTTACCAGATCATAAACCGCTGCGTAATTGACCGTATCTGCCACGTCACCGGTCTCAAAGGACCTGGACACATCGGCAGTGAACGTTACATTAACCACAAAATTATTTCCCGTAATTTTCTCCTGCGGGAGTACGCCGTGGTTGGCGTAAAACCGCATGTTTTTTAGTTTAATGGAGGTTTGCATAAATGATTCATCTTGTTAATAAGGCCAAATGTAAGAACAATTTGTTAAATTTGTGGTTTATAAAATGAAAAAAATACCCAATATGAATACATCAACCATTTCTGAACGATTAATCGCCATAAGAAATTTTATGCAAGCAGCCAAGCTGGATGCATTTATAATTCCCAGTACCGATGCTCATTTGAGCGAGTACCCACCGAAAAGGTGGGAGTCGCGCAAGTGGATAAGCGGATTTACCGGTTCTGCCGGAACAGCTGTTGTGACCAGGGAAAAAGCCGGTGTCTGGACAGATTCAAGGTATTTTCTCCAGGCAACAGCCGAATTAGAGGGTACGGGTTTTGACTTGTTTAAAATGGGACAACCCGGCACACCCGAAATGAACGCATGGATCATTGAGCAAGTGGGTAGGGGAGGAACAGTGGGAATCGATGGGCTTGTTTATGCCGCATCCGATGCGAAGGCATTGAAAGCGGCATTGGATTCCAGGGAAATACGGTTGGAAACCACGCTTGACCCTTTTGCAGAAGTGTGGAAGGACCGTCCGGAAATTCCAAAAAATAAGGTTTTCCTCTTACCCGAAGAGATAACCGGTGAATCCGCCAAAAGCAAGATCGAAAGGATCCGTGTCGAACTCGGCAGATTGGGTGCCGACGGTCTTATTGCCGTTACCCTGGATGCTGTAGCCTGGATCTTCAATATGCGTGGCAGCGATGTTGATTTTAATCCGGTGGCTGTGGCCTATGGTTATGTGTCAAAAAAAGAAAGTGTCCTTTTTGCAGATGAAGAAAAACTGGATGACCTTACCAAAAATACCCTCTTGAAACAAGGAGTGAAAATTGACGATTACGACCGGATTTTCAGCTATGTCGCAAGTTTACCCGAAAACAGTGCCGTTTGCCTTACTGGCAACAAAATCAATTACAAGTTGTATCAGACCCTCCCGGCAACGTGCAGAGTCATCGACGTTCCCTCGCCGGTGGACATGATGAAAGCTGTTAAGAACGAAACGGAACTCAGCGGTTTCCGCCATGCCATGGTTAAAGACGGAGTGGCTCTGGTAAAATTTTTTATGTGGCTCGAGGAAGCGGTGTCTGAAGGAAACGTTACGGAAATTACGGTGGATGAAAAGTTGCGTGAATTTCGTTCGCAACAAGATTTGTTTGTGGGCGAAAGCTTTTCAACCATAGCGGGGTATGCTGGAAACGGAGCCGTTATTCATTATCGGGCACAACCCGGTACCTGCCTCAACGTAGAGTCAAAAGGCTTGTTGCTGATTGATTCCGGTGGTCAATATATGGACGGTACTACCGACATTACCCGTACGGTAGCCGTGGGTAAACTCACCAAGCAAATGAGGGAGGATTACACCAACGTACTGAAAGGACATATCGGCATTGCAACGGCCGTTTATCCTGAAGGAACACGCGGTTCACAACTGGATGTGCTGGCCCGCAAAGCGTTATGGGATAATTGCCAGGCCTACTGGCACGGGACAGGACACGGCATCGGGCATTTTCTGAATGTGCATGAAGGACCTCAGAATATTCGTCTCGAGGAGAATCCTACGGTATTTAGGGTGGGTATGGTCACTTCCAACGAACCGGGCATTTATCGCGCCAACGAATACGGGATCCGGATCGAGAACCTTGTCGTTACACAAGAATATAAGCAAACAGACGATTTCGGTACATTCTACAATTTTGAAACCATCACGCTCTGTCCGATTGACACCAAACCCATAGTTAAAAAATTGCTGACGAAAAAAGAGATCAAGTGGCTTAACACATACCACGAAATGGTATACAACAAGTTGAAAAAGCACTTGAATAAAACAGAAAAAGAGTGGTTAAAAGAAAAAACAAGACCTATTTAAATTCTGATCCGGGTTGCGTGTTCCTGGTTTTGGGTTTCAGAATTGAACTGTTTAACCATATCTTGTCAGACAGTTTAATTATTAATAGGTTCCCTAACTTGTAATCCGTAACCCGTAACCCGTTATTATGGCAATAATAAAATCAGTTCGTGGGTTCACTCCCGAAATTGGCGACAATGTATTTTTAGCAGAAACGGCGGTTGTTATCGGTGACGTCGTGATGGGCAAGGATTGCAGTATCTGGTACGGAGCCGTGTTACGGGGCGATGTCAATTCCATTCGCCTTGGTGAACGTGTAAATGTGCAGGATGGTGCGGTTATTCATACGCTTTATGAAAAATCGGTTTCTATCCTGGGCAACGATGTGTCGGTTGGACACAATGCCATCATTCATGGCGCAACAATCGAAAACGGAGCCCTGATCGGAATGGGAGCCATCGTGCTTGACTATGCCGTAGTAGGTGAGGGTGCCATTATTGCAGCCGGTGCACTTGTCTTGAGCGGTATGCAAGTGGAGCCCGGAAGCATTTATGCCGGTGTCCCGGCAAAATTTGTAAAAAAAGTGGATCCTGAACAATCGAAAGAGATGAATCAAAAGATCGCAGCCAATTATTTGATGTATTCGGGGTGGTATAAAGAGTTGTGATCGCATGCCCTGGTCAAAAAAACAACTGTCCACGCTGCTTATCGTTTCCATTACCTCATATATGGGAACTTTTTTGATATCATCGATCAATATTGCTTTGCCAGCTATCGAGAAAAGCTTTACACTTAATGCCATTTCTCTCAGCTGGATCATAACATCCTTTTTAGTGGCCACGGGCATGTTCCTTCTGCCTGTGGGCAGGTTGGGCGACATTTCGGGGAACGCGCGACTCTTCAAGCTGGGACTGATTATCTTTACGCTGGCATCGGTATTGTGTGCTGTTTCCCCTTCCGGAACCTGGCTTATCGCTGCACGTTTTGTACAAGGAGTAGGATCAGCTTTTACCAACACCACCGGGCAGGCTATCCTGGTGGCTAATTTTCCTGCCCGAAACCGCGGACAAGTGATAGGTATTTCCGTAGCATCGGTTTACACCGGGTTAGCAACAGGTCCCTTTATCGGAGGTTTTTTGACACAGACCATGGGCTGGCATTCGTTGTTCTATGTGGCGGCGGTTCTGGGAATATTGTCCGCAGTCGTTGCTTTTGCTTTTCTGGAGAAAGATGTTGTTGTTCACGGAGGTAAAAAAGTATTTGATTTGCGGGGAACGTTTGTGTTTATGCTGGGTTTATTTGCGTTGGTTTACGGTTCATCGCATATCCCTTCCAGTTCCGGTTGGACCCTTATGGTTTTTGGTGTTATCACGCTGACCCTGTTCTGGATAATTGAAAACCGGGTGACTTACCCGATGTTGGAGACGCGTCTTTTTACGCACAACAAGCTTTTTGGCTTTTCTAATCTAGCGGCTCTTATCAACTATACGGCTACCTCAGGAATTGTATTTTTCTTAAGCCTTTACCTTCAAAAAATCCAGGGATTATCCCCCCGTGATGCGGGAGCCGTCATCATAGCTCAACCCGTTGTGATGGCACTGTTTTCTCCTGTAGTAGGGCGCCTTTCCGACAAAATTCAGCCACGCTATTTCGCAACGTTGGGGATGGGCATGTGTTCGGTTGGATTGTTTGGCATCTCTTTTTTTACCGCTACAACACCGTTATGGTCCATTGTTTTGATATTGGTTTGGGAGGGGCTTGGCTTCGCTTTTTTCTCGTCACCAAACATGAATACTATTATGAGCTCAGTGGATAAGAGCCGTTACGGTCAGGCATCGGGAACAGCCTCGTCGATGCGCATTTTCGGTCAGATTGCGGGAATGACCGTCGTAACGTTCTTTTTTGCTTTCTATTTTGGAGACAGCACCGTGACCGGGGTTGACGACACTGTTTTTTTGACAGCCATGAAATGGGGTTTCATTACCTTTGCATTGATCAGCCTGGCGGGAATCTATTTCTCGTTTACGCGGGGAAATATGGAGAGACAATAAGGAAAAAAAAAGACCCGCCATCCTGAGGTGACGGGTCAATGTGATTTTGTTACATATCAGTGATCAGCTGATATTTCGGTACCAGAGACTTCATGATGGTCCATCCCAGCAGGTAGGCTACTGCGCAGAAGATGAAGATGATGAAATATCCGGATTCGATTCCCTCATAGCCCAGGAATTTCAAGTTGGTGTTGGCTGCGTGGTCGAAGAGCACGCCCGAGCTCTTGTTGATGAAGAAAGAGCCCACTCCTCCTGCCATGCCACCTATCCCGGTGATGGTTCCTACCGCATGTTTCGGGAACATGTCGCTCACGGTGGTGAAGATGTTTGCCGACCAGGACTGGTGTGCGGCGGCAGCGATACCGATGATGATTACCGGGAGCCAGACCGAGTATCCTCCCAGCGGCTGTGCCAGCAGGATCAGCAGGGGGAAGAATGCGAAGAGCAGCATGGCGCGCATTCGCCCCCTGTAAGGGTCCAACTTCTTCTTTTCCATGAAATAGGCCGGGAAATAGCCGGCAGCGAAAACGGATATCATGGAGATGGCATACACCACAAATACGTGTGGTGCGCTCTGAGTGGAGTCAAGTCCGTAGACCGAACTGAGGTACGCCGGTATCCAGAATAGCAGGAACCACCATACTCCATCGGTAAGGAATTTGCCCACGGCGAACGACCAGGTTTGTTTGTATTTGAATGCTTTATTGAAAGAGACCTTTCTGCCTGCATTCTCGTCGGCTTTCACTCTTCCTTCTGTGGCGTCGGTCGCGTCATCCTGGTTGATATAGGCCAACTCGAGGGCATTCACCTTTTTGTTTCTTTCCGGTTTGTGGTAGATAAACACCCAGAAGCCCATCCATATGAATCCGAGGGCGCCGATGACAATGAAAGCCATTTCCCAGCCCCATGCCTTTGCGATGAAAGGGATGGTGAGGGGTGCCAGCAGGGCTCCGATCTGCGCGCCCGAGTTGAAGATGCTGGTGGCATAGGCCCTGTCTTTCTTGGGGAAGTACTCCGCCGTGGCCTTGATGGCGGCGGGGAAGTTTCCCGCCTCGCCGATGGCCAGCACCAGTCGCGCAAACACGAAGAGGGTGACACTCACGGAAATCACCAGCGATGCATCTCCTACTGCTCCGATGGCTTGACGTGCACCGGAGAAGCTCACGGTCCATTCGCCGGCAGTGATTCCCGCAGTCAGGAGGCCGCAGAAAGCGTGCATCACCGCGCCGAGCGACCATACGCCTATCGCCCAGAGAAACCCTTTTTTGGTATCCATCCAATCAATGAACTTACCGGCGAAAAGCATCGATACGGCATAAAAAATGGAGAAGAGTCCGGTGATGGTACCGTAGTCACTATTGGTCCAGTGGAATTCCGGTGCGATAAAGTCGGCCCATGTCAGTGACAGCACCTGCCTGTCGAGGTAGTTCACCGTGGTGGCCATAAACAGCATCACAACGATGGTCCACCGGTGGTTGGTCATCTTTCCTGTTTGTAGATTACTCATGATTTATTTTTGATATTAAGTTAATGGATAATTATCTGTTGTTTCGAATGATGGCCAGTGCCTGACGGCATAATCCGGATATTTTTTCCCACTCGCCAGCCCTGATCACTTCTTCCGGGAAGAGGTTGGACCCCATTCCCACGGCGGTGACACCGGCCTTGAACCAGGCTGTGAGGTTCTCTTCAGCAGGCTCGACCCCCCCCGTGACCATGATCTTGGTCCAGGGCATCGGTCCCCTGATATTCTTCACGAAAGAGGGTCCCCCCACGTTGCCGCCGGGAAACACTTTCACGATCTCGGCACCCAGCTCCTGTGCAAGGCCGATCTCACTGGTGGTGGCGCAGCCGGGGGAGTAGGCAACCTGTCTGCGGTTGCAAACCTTGAATATCTCGGGGTTGAGCAGCGGTCCCACCACAAAGTTGGCCCCCGACTGGATATAGAGTGCGGCCGTGGGGGCGTCAACGATGGACCCGATACCGAGGATCATCTCAGGGCATTCCGCTTCCGCCCACCTGATCAACTTGACGAACACCTCATGGGCAAAATCGCCCCGGTTGGTGAACTCGAAAACGCGGATACCGCCTTGATAACAGGCCTTTACCACTTTCCTGGCCACACCGGCGTCGGAATGGTAGAAGACCGGGACAATTCCCGTCTCCTCAATTGTCCGGTATACGTTGAGTCTTGAAAATCTTGCCATATGTTTCTTTTTAGTTTTTCGGATCATCTTAAAACCCGGCCGGATCCATCGCCTTTCATCAGGTTTTCCACTTCTTTCACCGATACCAGGTTGAAATCACCGTATACCGTGTGCTTCAAGCAGGATGCGGCCACCGCAAAATCGAGCGCCTGCCGGTCGTTCTGCGGATAGGCGAGCAATCCATAGATTAGCCCGCCCATGAACGAATCGCCTCCTCCAACCCTGTCCACAATATGGGTGATGTCGTAGCGGCGGGACTGGTACAGCCTGTCGGAATAGAGGCATCCGCCCCAGGTGTTGTGGTTGGCGTTGATGGATCCCCGCAGCGTTATGATTACTTTTCCCGCCCTGGGAAAACGCTTCATAAGTTGTTGACAGACCGATTCGAATTCGGCGGCATCAACTTCCCCTCCGGTGTGTTCTGCGTGGAATCCCTCCGGTTTGATTCCGAAAACTTTCTCCGCATCTTCCTCGTTTGCGAGAATGATGTCGCAGCCACTTACCAGCTCCGGCATCACCTCCGCTGCTGTTTTTCCGTAGGTCCAAAGGTTTTTCCGGTAGTTGAGGTCGCAAGAAACGGTAACCCCCAATTCATTGGCGGTCCGTATGGCTTCCAGACAGGTGTCCGCCGCCCCCTGCGACAGGGCTGGCGTGATTCCTGTCCAGTGGAACCATCCGGCGTCCTTCAGCACCTCTTTCCAGTTGATCATGCCGGGTACAATGTCTGCGACGGATGATCCTGCACGATCGTATACCACTTTCGACGGCCGTGCAACGGCACCGGTTTCCAGGAAATAGATCCCAACGCGGTCGCCTCCGCGGATCATGTGTTGCGTGCCGACGTTGTGTTTCCGTAGTTCGGAAACACACCAGTCGGCAATGTCGTTTTGAGGCAGTCGGGTGACATACTCAACCGGGATACCGTAATTGGCCAGCGAGACTGCTACATTGGCCTCACCTCCTCCAAAAGTGGCAGTCAGGTGGTCCGATTGAACAAACCTCAAGTATCCGGGAGTGGCCAGACGAAGCATAATTTCCCCGAATGTTACTACTTTTTTCATGAATTATAACGTATTTGTATGGGATTATTGTGTTTATAAATTAAAAAGTCTTTTCAGGTGCCTGTCGTAAATATTTTCCTCCACACAGGCACCGATAATAGCGGCATATTTTTTAAGCGAATCGGTATATTCGCTTCCCAGTTCGGCAGCTACTTTATAAGCTACGTGAATGAGTTGGCGGAAATCGGAATTGTAGTCGGGATGCCCGGGAATATGACGCAACGTGTTCGTGAATTTCTCACTTGACCATTGGTTAACCTCCTCTATAGATGGCAGTCTAGCAGCATCTATGTCAATCACATCGGCGTAAGGTGCACACAGCTCGTCTTTCCGGTTGTATGAACGGGCATAAATTTTTTTGGCCAGCGTCAATGCTTCGCCACCCGCCATAGCCAAGCCGATAACTTCTTCAAGCCACGTGGTTCCTGCCGTCTTCAGGTGTAATCCTTTGTCGTATTTGCGTATTATTTTAGACATTATCGGGTAAATGGAGAATTTGTCACTGCCCGAATGAACACTCAATTTCAATTCTCCGGGGAGCCCGAATTCTTTTACCGCAAAATCAATTACCAGCACATCTTCTTCAAACTCTTTTTCGAATTGAGCTAAATTTCCCACATAATCAACACCTTTGTTGAATCGCCCGGAAAATTTAGGGGCGATGGTTTGTACCGGAACATCCCTGTCAGCCAGCATCTTAAGAATAAAAAGCATTTCAACAGGTGTTTGCGGTGACTCCACTTCATCCATCGATACTTCCGTGATGAAATTTCCTGCGCCTTTTTCTGTTTTCAGGTAAGCGTAAATATCGGCTGCCTGCTGAGTGGCAGCTAAAAATTTACCGGCAATATTTCTCAGTAAATCTTCTGTTATACGAAGCGGTTCACTTATGCCCGGTATGCTTAATTCCCCCAGGTATTTCTTGCAGGAAGATAAAAATTTATCTTCCTCTTCTTCGGAGCTTTCATTGCCGATAAACGATGCGACATCCAGCGTAAAAAAATCAGCAGACGATACATATGGCTTAACGGTCTTCAGATTGATATGATCGGCATCCACAAAATATCTTCCGGTAAAATTAAGGCTTTGTACGGCTGAATCGGCTTCTTTTCTGACGTCTTCCGGTTTAGAATTTACGTAAATGTGCTCCCTGTTCGATTTATTCCATACGGGACTTATGCCAACCCCTTTGCTGTTTGCCTTTAAAATGGCTCTCAACTGTGCTTCTCCCTGATGAGAAAAACGGTCGCCGGTTCCGATACTGAATTTTTCTAGTTTCATAGAGTTCTGTTTTCGTATTTTTACTAAAAGTTGAAGAATTTTTTTGCGTTGTAATAGGAGATGTTTTCTACCGTCTGTCCCAAAAAAACCAATTCCGATTTGGGCAATAAGCCTTTTTCAATGTCATTTCCAATAAGGTTGCACAATATACGGCGGAAATATTCGTGCCGGGGATAGGAAAGGAAACTGCGCGAATCGGTAAGCATTCCGACAAACCGACTTAATAGCCCCAGGTTGGATAATGAATTCATTTGTGCTTCCATGCCCGTTTTCTGATCCAGGAACCACCACCCCGAGCCAAACTGTATCTTGCCGGCCACAGAGCCGTCCTGGAAGTTTCCGATCATGGTGGCCAGCATGTCATTATCCTTAGGATTAAGGTTGTAAATAATGGTTTTGGCTAATTTGTTGCTTTTATCCAACTGATCAAAAAAACGACTCATGGCCTTTGCTACATTAAAATCACCCATGGAGTCAAAACCTGCATCTGGTCCTAATTGATTGAATAACCGGGTGTTGTTGTTTCGGATAGCTCCGTAATGGAATTGCTGCGTCCAGCCTTTTTCCCAATCCATAATTGCTCCCTCGTAGAGCATAGCCGATTTGAATTTCAGAACTTCTTCTTTTGATAATTCATTTCCACCGTACACTTTATCGAAGATGCTTTCTATTTCTGAAGTCGTGTAAGACTCGGCATAAAACTCCTCTATTCCGTGGTCAGATAACTTACAACCAACTGAAGCAAAGAAATCGTGACGGTTCCGTAAAGCCTCAATCAAATCGTTGAATTTGAGAATGGTTATTCCCGATATTTCGGATAACTTTTCGACATATGCCCTGTATTCGGTAGGTTTTTCTACGGCCATGGCCTTGTCAGGACGCCAGGTAGGCAGGATCTTGATATCGAAACCCTCGTTCTTTAGAGAGACATGATGTTCCAGTGTATCGACAGGGTCATCGGTAGTACAAACTACCTCGACGTTGTATTTTTTCATCAGTCCCCGGGCAGAAAATTCAGGGGTCCTTAGCTTTTCCGTACAGCTATCGAAAATTTTTCTAGCCGTCTGCGGACTCAAAAGATCTTCTACACCGAATGCCGTTTTTAATTCCAGATGGGTCCAGTGATAGAGCGGATTGCGCATGGTATAGGGTACGGTTTCAGCCCATTTTTCAAATTTTTCCCAATCTGACGTATCTTCACCCGTACAGTAGCGTTCGTCAATTCCGTTTGTTCTCATGGCACGCCACTTATAGTGATCTCCCTCGAGCCAGATCTGCCCCAGGTTGTCGAACTTCCGGTCAGCCGCAATGTGCGCAGGATCCAGATGACAGTGGTAATCGATAATCGGTTGTTTCTTTGCGTGTTCGTGGTACAATTCCCTTGCAACATCCGTTTGTAGCAGAAAATTTTTATGGATGAATTTTTTCATTTGATTATATGTATTTGTTTACGTACACAGTCAATCTCATAAAAGATATTTTATTTTCCAAAATTAATCATTTATTTTAAGCTGGCAAGGAACATAAGGATAAAAATTGTATCAATCCTGCCCGTACGCTTTCTTTATTCTGTTTACTTTCTCTTTTCGTTTTCGGGCTTTGTGGTTCTGGAAGACGCGGACAGGATCGGCATCGAATCCTGAATAGGGAGGAGTAGTTAACTTTCTGACTTTATAAATCCAATCGGCTGAACCTTCTCCTGCATAAATTCCCAAACCGTAATCTCCGCGTGTGTATTGCACCCATTGTGCGATACTGCGGGCATCAGGAACGGCGTTGAATTTACCGTTGGAATAATCCATTTTGGCACGGTCTAATCCACTCCTGCCTGCGTTTGTGACATTTAGATTCAGATGAATCTCATACTTTTCTGGCGGATGCGGTACCTGAATTCCATCGAATTTAGTGGGTAGTTTGGTGGTGGGAGAAACTCTCAGTACTTCCTGGTTTTCTTGCAGCAATGCCTGAATGTTCGCGCGCTTAGGTTGATACTGCATCGGTTTCTGTTCGGGCACAGCAAGTGATTGACGAAGTTTTTTCTTCATTTCGTCGTTAAATTCCTGCGCGTTGAGTTGTGATGTTGCTGTTGCTGTTGCTGCAACAATGCACAAGGAAAAAAGGAGCGTTATTTTTGTTGCTTGCCCGATGCCAAAACGTTAATTGCGGTTCTACATTTAGTAAGACGCAGATTTGAGAAAAACGCTGCACCAAGGATTGTTAAAATTACTCTTCCATAGAAAAGCTCCGGGAACCGATAAGGCTACCGTCAGCAAAGATATCGGCTTTGTACGTTCCGGGCATGAGGAACTCTTCTATATCCCAGTACATGGTAACGGGAATCTCTTCGCCGCCATATTCCACGATCCGTTTCATGGAATACTGGAGGTTGCCGTTTTCATAAGGAAAAGTGCTGCCCGGGTTTTTTGTCAACACTCCGCCGTCGGGCGACATTATGCGTACATAGATGGTTCTTTCGCCGGGCTCGGCAGTAATATTTTTGGTAATAAGAAACGAAACAACAAATTGCGAGCTGCGGCTCAACCTTTTTTGCTCCCTGCCTCGATCATTCACTGCTTTTACACTTACTCCCGTAGCATCGAGTTTGGAAGCGAGGGTGACTTTTTCGCTTAACTGTTCTTTTTCTTGCGATACCTGGTTAAGGGTGCGGCTGGTCTGCTGATATTGTTTTGTGATTTGTTCGTTTTTGGCCTGCAGTTCAGTGTTTAACCTGTGCAGAGAATCGATTTGCTGAACGTAGGATTTCAGCACTTTGCGCAAGGTTGCCAGTTCGTCTTTCAGTCGTTTTATCTCGGCTTTGTTGGTTGCATCGGTCATACGTAATTGTTCCTGTAAGCGTTGCACTTTAGCCTGTTCGTTTTCCAGTTTGTAAAGCAGGGAATCGTTTTGAACACTGAACTTAAACCCTTCATATTGCATGGAAATAGCCTCGTACTCATCTTCAAGTTCTTGCTTATCAACGGAAAATTGCTGTTCCATTGTGTTGATCTGTTTATTTTTACTGACAATATAGATAACAGCAACGGTTAATACCAGCGATAAGACCCCGATGATGGCAATTAATTGCGGAATACGTTCTCTAAAATCTACTTGCATGCTTGTTTCATAAAAAAATAAAAATTCCTTATTTACGCACAAAAATAAGGTTTTTCATATAAAATGACAATTGTTAAAAGATGATTTTTGTAAATTTAAGATTTATTGTTGGCTGTTGGCTTTTAGCTCTCTGCGCGGTATTAAAAAATTGACAATTTCGTTTTTGTTGTAAATTCTTCCAGAAAAAGCATTCCTTTATAGGAGTTTCCTTTTTTGTTGAGGCGCGGACTCCAAACGACGATGGTGTATTTTTCAGGATGAACGGCTGCGATGCCCCCTCCTACGCCGCTTTTCCCGGGAAGTCCTACTTTGAATGTGAACTGGCCGGCTTCGTCGTAGAAGCCGCAAGTTTGCATGAGTGCATTGGTGCGTTTGGTACGGCTGGGTGACAAAATTCTTTCTCCGGTGTGGGGTACAACGCCGTTGTTGGCAAGAAACAGGAACGATTCCGATAGCTCCTTGCAACTCATTTCGAGAGAGCAGATGCTGAAATAGAGATCCATCACTTTGTCTATGTCGTTTTTGATATTCCCAAAAGCTTTCATCAGGTTAACAAGTGCATAGTTACGAAATCCGGATTTTTTTTCGGAATACGCAACAGAGGGATTGTAATCGATGGTGTTGTTTTTCGACAGGCTACGGATAAATGAAAGTACATTTTCACGAGGAGAATCAAGCTCATCGATCAAAATATCGCACACCACAATGGCCCCTGCATTGATAAATGGATTTCTCGGGATACCTTTGTCGTGTTCCAATTGCACGAGTGAGTTGAAAGGTGTTCCGGCAGGTTCCAGGTCCATCCGTTCCCAGATATTGCTTTTTACCCGGGAGTAAGCAAGCACGAACGAAAATACTTTGGCAATGCTCTGAATAGAAAACCTGACGTCGGAATCGCCGAAAGCGAAAAGTTCACCGTTGACAGTGGCCAGGTGCACACCGAATTGATTTGGGTCTACGTGAGCCAGTTCGGGTATGTAATCAGCTACCTGACCAATGTCTTCAACGAGTTGAAGTTCGTTGTAGATTTCCTGGAAAATTTTTGTGTAATTCATATTAACGTTTGTAATTTATATCACTGAAACTGAATATATACCGGTCTTGGTTGCATCATCATCAATTCTTCCGGTGTCAGCATGTGGTTTGGTGGTTGTTTGGTGTCATTTTTATAGAAAAGCTTAAAGCCGGTGAACTGTACGGGTTCGGGATGGATAAACCTGTTATATGTACTGTATTTGAGTTCGGGACGGCCGAAGCCGTCCATATTGATTACGATTTGTACTTCGGGACTAAGCCTGATGTTTTTGTAATTGGTAATCATTCCTTTTGTGAAGCGATGAACAATTAGCATTTTAGGGGAAAGGTTGTTGTCCTGAACAAGTTTAGCCAGATACTCGGAGCAAAAATTAATGTCTTCGGCATCGAAAGTGCCTATTTTTTTGCCGGGAGGCGTTCCGTCTTTCATCGAAAATTCGGGGTCAATTCCCAAATGCACGTGCGACAACAACAGATACTTCTCCAATTTTGGAATTTCCTGTTCAACCGTGCTTAGTCCCACCTGAACATCGAGGAAAACCAGCGCATTGCGCATTTTGGCAATAGCAAGCGCAGAATCGATCTGGTGTTCCGGCATCCGGAAACGATATTTCCCGTCACTCCAGGGTGATCCTTGTGCCACAACCGCGATGTAATGAATAGCCGGAATGACGGGTGTATCCGGATCGGCTTTTTTCCACATTTCCACTTCTTTGAGCAGTCGACTCCACATTTCTTCGGGTGGATATTCTCCCAAAATACCCATGTTCTTCGAATAGAGGTTTCCGTAATAGGCCACTACCCGGTGATAGGGCAAAACGGCGCCTTCCAGGGGCAGCGGTTGGTTTGGCACAGGCCATAAACCGGTTGTGTCGCCGTTAGCAACATAGTTAAGTAAACTGTCGTATTCCGCTTGATCTACAGTCTTTTGAATTTTTTCACCTCCTTTTTTGGTGCTTCCCTCAGTAGAGAATAGGAAATCATCAGCGCTTTTAGCCGCTGAATCCGACTTGCCATTACAGGCAGTAAAACCAAATAATAGGATTAATATAACCGGGAAGATTAATTTTCTCATTCAGTAATAATTTAATGTGCAGGTTTGTATATTCAAAATTCGATAGTAAACAGATTCCGTTGTAAGGTAAGTTATCTCTTTCTGAAAACAAAACATCCTGCTTCTGATGGATGGTCCTGGGCGTAATCGGTAGGCTTTTCCTCCCACAGCAGGCGGACAATCATAAAATCACCAATAGCAGATGCGACAAAAACAATGCCCAAAAGTGTTACCCAATATTTACCGATGACCAAGCCTGCGATAGCAGGACCTAATCCGAGAATAATAGCGGGGGTGAGTGCTCCGAAAAGGTAGTGCTTTATTTGAAGCGGCTCTGTGCAATGGCAATAGGGTGTAAGAGATTGCTTCAGTATGCCGAAACGGATGGAGTGAAACCCCTGCTTTGCAAACAAGGCGAACGAAATACCGTGTATGAGTTCGTGAAGTATTATGCCGATAAGAAAAGCGATGAAAAACAGAAATCCGTCCCTCAGTATTTTCATTGGAGAGAAATCTATGCGGAAATAATCCAGCATGTTGTTTCTCCAAAGAAAGACGTGGATACCCGTGAAAAAAACAAAAATAGGAATCAACACGATAATTCCCAGTTTATTGGCTCTTTCGATACTGATTGTTTTCAGGACTTTTTCGTAATCTTGTCCGGTGAATGCCATGTAATTCTGTTTTTGTAAATTTTATCTATAAAACAAAAGCAGTCAATAACAATTGACTGCCTTGCAAATAGTTAATTTTCCCATTAATCGTTCATAGAAATCAAAAACTCTTCGTTGTTCGATGTTCTTCTCAATCGGTTGAGCAGAAAATCCATCGCTTCTGTCGAGTTCATGTCCGACAAGAAATTACGCAATACCCACATCCGGTTGAGCGTTTCTTCTGAAAGTAACAGATCGTCACGGCGGGTGCTGGAGGCAATGATATCTACTGCCGGGAAAATTCGTTTGTTGGATAACTTCCGGTCGAGTTGAAGCTCCATATTACCCGTTCCCTTAAATTCTTCGAAAATAACATCGTCCATTTTTGAGCCAGTCTCTGTGAGAGCGGTAGCGATAATGGTCAGGGATCCACCGTTCTCGATGTTTCTTGCTGCTCCAAAAAAGCGTTTGGGCTTTTGCAATGCGTTGGCATCAACTCCGCCCGACAGTACTTTTCCCGAAGCCGGTTGAACCGTGTTGTAGGCTCGTGCAAGACGTGTGATGGAATCCAGCAGAATGACCACATCGTGTCCGCATTCTACCAGGCGGCGCGCTTTGTTGAGAACGATGTCGGCAATTTTAACATGGCGTTCTGCAGGCTCGTCAAATGTGGAGGCGATTACTTCCGCGTTAACGCTGCGCTCCATGTCGGTAACCTCCTCGGGCCGTTCGTCGATAAGCAGGATAATCATATATACTTCCGGATGATTGGCTGCAATAGCATTGGCAATATCCTTGAGCAACATCGTTTTTCCTGTTTTGGGCTGGGCCACAATCAGGCCGCGCTGTCCCTTGCCAATGGGCGAAAACATATCTACCACCCTGCACGACAAATTATCGTTATAACCTTTTGTAAGATTGAATTTCTGATCAGGGAATAACGGTTTCAGGTGGTCGAAAGGTACGCGGTCACGTACTTCTTCAGGCTTTCTTCCGTTAATTTTGTCTACTTTTACCAAGGGAAAGAATTTTTCTCCTTCTTTTGGCGGGCGAATCGGACCTTCCACTACATCCCCTGTTTTCAATCCAAACAGGCGGATTTGAGATTGAGAGACGTAGATATCATCCGGCGAAGACATGTAGTTGTAATCCGATGAACGCAGGAAGCCGTAGCCATCGCTCATGATCTCCAATACACCCGATGCATTTAAAATTCCCTCGAACTCGTAAGCCGGCTCTTTTTGTTGTACGACGGCTTGTTGCTGATTGATATTTTTATTTTGTTGCGGTTGCTGCTGACGGGGTTGGATGGGTGCCGGAGTAATAAGTTCTTGCAAAAGAGATGCTTTCTTTTCAATAACAACCGGTTTTTCGATTGTCTCCGATGCGGGAGCATCTTCTATGGGTTCTTCGGGTACCACCGGCGGTAAAGTTATGGGTGGAGCCTGTGAAGTCTTTTCTCTTTCACGGTGCTTGGATGAGCGAAAGACAAGCTGTGTCGGTTTTGCCGGTGGTGGAGTAGGTGTTGGATCAGCTTTTGGCTGCTCCACCGGAGCACTTTCCGTCACAACAGTATCGGGAATAATTGCAGGATGTACGGCAACCACAACAGCTTGTTGTTTTGTTTCCTGTTTTTTAACTTCGTGCGATTTGTTTGTACTTTGAACTTGCTTGTTGCTTTGAACTTGCTTGTTGCTTTGAACTTGCTTGTTGCTTTGAACTTGCTTGTTGCTTTGAACAGGGTTTTCTTTTTGAACCCGCGTTACTGTTTTTACCTCCTGTTTAGGTCTGTCCTTTTCCTTTTCCTCCACTACTGCAGGTTTTTTGTCTTTCTCTGCAGGGTGACCTGTTTCCGGTTTTGCATCTTGCTTTTGCGGATTGGTTTTATTCTCAATTGGTTTTTTCCCGCTGATTGGTCTTGGATGCGGAGATACACTCAGATTTTTTGTTCCGGCGATAGCTTGCTCATCAAGGATTTTGTAGATTAA
>ENA-UOOR01002191-UOOR01002191.1-fermentation-metagenome-genome-assembly--contig:-NODE-2191-length-20570-cov-3.212430_pt1 | contig 20570 bp, 17 predicted proteins | sample MGYA00245780_ERZ724029 | MGnify/ENA primary metagenome ERZ724029 (study PRJEB28704, sample SAMN03018315) | fermentation metagenome | biome: anthropogenic terrestrial biome; feature: soil; material... | reverse complement strand
AAAAACTGAGAAAGAGCGAGAAAACAGGAGGAAAAAATACTTTATAGTGGGAGGGTTTGCAGTGACTGCTGAGCGACCACTAAAACTATTTTCCTGTAATGCAAACCGTGCTTTGTCGGAAGAGATCGCTGATTGGTTAGACCTACCACTTAGTGATAGTGTAATTAGCCGTTTTCGTGATGGTGAGATTCAAATACGCATCAATGAGAGTGTGCGTGGTGCAGATGTGTTTGTAATTCAGCCAACTTGTTCTCCGGTGAATGAGCACTTAATGGAGTTGTTGGTCACTATCGACGCCTTACGTCGCGCCTCCGCCGCACGCATTACGGCGGTTATGCCTTATTATGGCTATGCCAGGCAGGATCGTAAAGCACGCCCGCGGGACCCAATTACCGCCAAGTTGGTAGCTAATCTGCTTACTGTGGCTGGGGTACAAAGGGTGGTAACGATGGATCTGCACGCAGGGCAGATTCAAGGTTTTTTTGACATTCCAGTTGATCATTTGCTGGGAGTACCAATTCTGGCGGAGTATTTCACTAGTTTAGGGCTGGACAATATGGTTGTGGTTTCTCCCGATTTAGGCGGTGTAACTCGTGCCCGCAATTTAGCCGATCGTCTGGGGGTCCCAATTGCCATTATTGATAAGTATCGGCCGGAACCCAATGTGTCACAAGTAATGCACATAATTGGTAAAGTTGCCAACAAGCGTGTAATTCTTGTTGATGATATCATTGATACGGCAGGGACTATTACTCAAGGGGCACAGGCACTACTGGAAAAGGGCGCCTTGGAGGTGTATGCTAGTTGCACGCATGCAGTGTTGTCTCATCCAGCACTGGAGCGGTTAGCTGCCTCGCCGCTCAAAGAAGTTGTGGTTACGAATACTATTCCGCTAGCGAGTCAGAATCGTAGCCCACTGATCAAGCAGCTATCAGTAGCTCCCTTATTTGGACAGGCTATTAGGAACATTCACCGCGACTTATCTGTCAGTACTTTGTTTGCCTAGGTTATTTTGTTTCATCTATTTGATTTATTGGAGGAGAGAATATGTCTACAGTTAGTATTACTGCATCGCCACGTCAAGATATTAGTAAAGGTGCACTGAAGCACTTGCGCCAGCAAGGCTTTGTTCCCGGCATAGTTTATGGTGGTGCTGACCGAATGAATCTGCCAGTGCAAATATCAGCTCGTGAACTCAGCCTAGCACTTGAACGATCAACAGAGAGCGCCTTTTTAACCTTAACACTTGATGATGGTAGTAAACATCTAGTACTGCCACGTGAGATCCAGTATGGTACTATTAAACGTGATTTGCGCCATATCGACTTACTGGTAGTCGAGCGTGATGCAGTTGTAAAGACAACTATTCCGGTGCATATCATGGGCACTAATCAGGCACCTTTACAATATGGCTTATTGGAAATCGAAGTTAAGGCCAAACCTGCTGATATCCCAGCCGGATTTGAGGTCGACGTGACTGGTTTGCAGATGGGCGAGACTATCTACGTAAGCGATCTTGACATACCGGCCGCAGTGGAACTGATTAGTGAACTCGATGAAATGGTAGTCAGTGTCGTTACCAGCAGTGAGGAACCAGCCGACGAAGAGGAAGCTGAGGAAGAGGCAACTGAAACAACAGTCGCAGAAAACCCGGAAGAGACTCTGTAAACCGATTCCTTGTATAGCCTTCCAGCTAAGAGTGCAGCAAACCTTGCTGCGCTCTTCTTGTCCGTAGCGAAGTAGGGAGTGGAGGGATGCTAATGAAACTGATTGTTGGGCTAGGCAATCCTGGTCCGAGGTATGCTAACACGCGCCATAACGTTGGTTTTCAGGTGATTACTCAGTTGGCCAAAATGCATCAGATCAAGGTAAATGGTAGTTTAGGTCCTGCCATCTATGGTCAAGGGCAAATTTGCGGCGAGCAAGCAATACTCTTGCAGCCAACTACTTTTATGAACCGTAGCGGTGCGGCAGTGGCCTATGCCTTACATCGACACCAACTCGACCCAGAGGACGTGTTAATCGTTTATGACGACTTGGACTTGCCTTTGGGTAGAATAAGGTTGCGGGCAGCCGGAAGTGCAGGCGGTCATAAGGGGATTATGTCGATCATTACGACTTTGGGCAGCCAAAATATCAATCGTCTGCGTGTGGGCATTAGCCGACCTGAGGCCGAGGGGGTAGTCGATTACGTTCTCGAACCTTTTACTAAAGCAGAATCCCCAATTGTGCATGAAGCTATAATAAGAGCGGCTGAAGCAGCGACGCTATGGGTGGAACAGGGGATTGAGCAAGCAGCTTCACGATTTAATGCTCGGTAATCTTGCATCTGGGTATTATGTTATAGTCTAATATGCTTGAGGGTGTTGGCTGCCGGCTAGTATCTGGGGATAGGGGGGATTAGGGTGAAAGGCATCACAACTTTGCTGGAACAAAGTGCGAGCTGGGAAGAGATCCAGAGCGTCTTGGTAGCACAGCAAAGCAATCTACTTATTTCTGGGGTTAGTGGTTCCGTTAAAAGTCTTTTAGTAGCTGCTCTACAATCTAAGCAGAAATCAAGCCTCCTCTACATTGCCCCCAGTGCCAGTTTGGCCGAGCAAGTGTGGGGAGATTTACAGGTCTTGCTACCGAATGAGACGGTTCTTTTCTTCCCAGCACGAGAAAATCCTCTCTATGGAATTGCAGCTTCTAGCCCTGAACTAATTGCCGAACGCCAAAAGACTCTCTATGCATTAGGAAGTGGCAAACGTTCGCTTGTTGTTACCTCAATAGATGCGCTCCTTTATCACTTACCGGCTCCATCCGTCTTTAGCTCTCAGGGGTTAGAACTTAGCTATGGGCAGCGGATTTCTTTAGCAGAGCTTACTCGTACCTTGGTACAAGGCGGTTATGAGCGAGTTCAGCTGGTAGAGCACCCAGGACAGTTCAGCCAGCGGGGTGGAATTCTTGATATCTATGGCCCAGGCCATGATTGGCCGCTGCGCTTGGAGTTTTTTGGCGACGAGATCGACTTAATCAAGAAGTTTGATTTAACTAGTCAGCGCTCCCTTGAGAATATAAAGAGTGTGCTTATTTTACCGGCACAGGAGAATATTTGGCCGACAGCAGCTAATGAGGCAGGCCTAGAGCGATTGCGGGCAGCACTAGATAAGGCTGTCAGTGCGCAACCGACTTTGGCTAGCCACTTAATAGATAATGTTGGCGAAGATTTAGAGCGTTTGCGAGCAGGGCTTGTTTTTCCAGGTAAGGAACGATATCTACCGTTTTTTCTTGAGCATCCTTGGAGCTTGCTTGACTACTTGCCGCCTACTGCACAGGTTGTGATAGATGAACCTACTAAGGTCTGGGAGCAACTAGAGCAGGATTATGGTTTTTTCCTTGACGGTTTTACAGACCTATTGGCCGCCGGAAGCCTGTTGCCGGAACATGGCAAAATCGCTTTTGCTCCTGAGGATATACTGAAACGTCTGCCAAATGGTAGAACGTTGTTCTTGGCCTTGTTTCCGCGTCGCCCGGCCCCCTGGCAGATAAGACAACACCTTGCTTTTCATACCAAAGCTGTACAGAATTTTCATGGACAATCTTCTCATTTGCGCCAAGAGATAGCGCGCCTGCAAGCTAATGAATATCGTATAGTTATCATGGGCGGCAATGCGGAGCAGCAGAAGAGAGTACAAGAATATCTGCAAGGCGAAGGTTTAAGTCCGGCATTGGCCATGACAACTGGAGTTGAACCTGAAATAGGCGATATTGTATTGCTAGAAGGAGAACTGGCAACTGGCTTTGAAGTACCAGATGCACGCCTAGCTGTTTTTACGGCAGATAATATACTGCAGAGGCTGCGTTCAAGCAAGAGAGCGCACCTTAGTAAGGCGGAAGGAGCGCGCCTCGCCGATTACCGCGATCTCACAGTGGGAGATTTCGTTGTTCATGTGCAACATGGTATCGGTCAGTATCTGGGTATCAAAACGCTAGAGATAGACGGCCTACACCGCGATTACTTGCAGATTAAGTATGCCGGTGAAGACCGCCTTTATGTACCTACGGACCAGATTGAGTTACTGCAAAAGTATGTGGGTGCAGAAGGCCGTATGCCTAAGATTTATAGCTTAGGTGGTGGCGACTGGCAAAAGGTAAAGGCGCGGGTGAAGCAGTCTGTACAGCAGATGGCTAAAGAACTGTTAGCTCTTTATGCTGCCAGACAAGAAAGCGAAGGCTTTAGTTTCCCGGCTGATAACGAATGGCAAGAGCAAATGGAGGCCCGTTTCCCTTATCAGGAAACGGGTGATCAACTACGAGCTATCCAGGCGATCAAGGCTGATTTAGAAGCTACCAAGCCTATGGACCGTCTGCTATGTGGTGATGTAGGCTATGGCAAGACCGAGGTAGCGGTACGCGCTGCTTTTAAGGCGGCTACTGCCGGCAAACAAGTAGCCGTATTAGTACCGACCACTATTTTGGCAGAACAGCATTATGCCACGTTCAGTGAAAGGGCAGCCGGTTTCCCGCTAGAGATAGGGCTACTATCTCGCTTTCGTAGTCCAGCAGAGAACAAGGAAACGGTAAAACGTTTGTCTCAGGGCTTAGTAGATATAGTTATTGGTACACATCGACTATTGCAGAAAGACGTTAAGTTTTTCGATCTAGGCCTGTTGATTATTGATGAAGAGCAGCGCTTCGGTGTGCAACATAAGGAAGGGCTTAAATTACTGAAAGAGAATGTCGACACCCTAACATTGACAGCTACCCCTATTCCCCGTACGCTGCACATGGCTATGGTGGGAATGCGTGATATGAGTGTGATTGAGACACCGCCTGAAGATCGATTCCCGGTTCAGACTTATGTCGTAGAGCATAATGATGAGTTGGTGCGTGCAGCTATTCGCCGAGAGTTAGAACGGCAAGGTCAGGTTTATTACGTTCATAACCGAGTACGTAGTATTCGTTATGCCGTAGATCGTTTAGCCAAACTAGTGCCTGAGGCTCGCATAGCTTATGGTCATGGACGCATGGGCGAAGAGCGGTTGGAACGCTTGATGTTGGATTTCGTTGAGGGCGAATATGATGTGTTAGTCAGTACGACTATAATTGAATCAGGTCTAGATATCCCAAATGTTAATACCATGATAGTAGAGGATGCAGACAAGTTTGGCTTGGCCCAGCTTTATCAGCTGCGGGGGCGTGTAGGACGCTCCAATCGAGTTGCTTATGCCTATTTTACCTATCGGCCAGAGAAGGCTCTTTCCGAAGTCGCTGAGAAGCGCCTTCAGGCAATTAAAGAGTTTACTGAACTTGGCGCCGGCTTTAAAATTGCCATGCGTGATCTAGAGATACGCGGTGCGGGTAATATTTTAGGCCCGGAGCAGCATGGGTTCATGGTAGCGGTTGGTTTCGACCTTTATTGCCAGCTTCTAGAAGAGGCGGTGCGTGAGCTGCAAGGGCAGGTGCCGGCAGTTAAGCAAGAAGTAGAACTGGAGCTACCCATCGATGCTTTTATCCCGGATCGCTACATACGTGATGGTAAGCAAAAGATTGAAATGTATAAGAAAATCCGAGCTGTCAGTACGCTAGATGATGTAGCAGATATTGAAGATGAGATGCTCGATCGCTATGGCAGAATGCCTGAGTGTGTGTGCAACTTGTTGCTCGTAGCTCGCATGCGCGTGTTGGCTCAGGATTTTGGTATTGGTAAGCTACTGATTAAGACTGGGTATCTGCAGATGCAGCTTGCTGCACAGGCCTTTTTTACGCCGGAACAGATTGAGTTCCTCTTTCGACAAACCCAGGGTCAGTTGCGCTTACAGCCAAATAAGTCTGGGGTTTTCGTATGGCACAAGGCCAACAACTCTCCGCTTACCTTGGCTCAGAATTGGACTCAATTGATGCTGGAGCTGATGAACTCAGTGCCAAAGGAGGGTAAAGGAATTGGGTAAAGTCAGTCGCATAGCTGTTGGTGACAAACCTTGGTTATTTCCGCTGGTTGCCTTAGTATTGGTTATTGCAATCTTTATGTTCCTTGCTTCTCAGGTTGCCGCTTTTGCGGGGGGTAAAATAATAACGCCGGCTGAGTTTGAACAGCGGCTGAATATCATTCAATTCAGCTATGATTTACAGTTTGAGGAGACCCCTAACTATCAGACTGATTTCGCGCGGCAGAATCGGCGGCAGGTGCTGAGCCAGTTAGCGGAAGAACACTTCTTGTTGCAAGCAGCTGCAGGGCTAGCATCGCAAGAGGAGCAGGCGGAATACGCCAGCCAGCTATTGGATTGGCTAAAAAACAACCTGTTTCCAGGAAAAGGTATAGACTATCAGGAAACTTTGGCTAAATATCATCTTGACGAATCAACTCTTAACGTTTATTTTGGTAATAACCTGCTATTGACACGCTTACATGAGCAAGTTACTGCCGAAGTAACCGTAAGTGAAGAGGAAGCTAAGACATACTACGAAGAGCATCGAGCCAGCTTTGATCAGCCTGAGATGATTAAGGTAGCTCATATACTGGTTGCAGAACAAGCTGAAGCCGAAATGGTGCTGAAGGAGATCTTGCAGGGTGCTGATTTTGCGCTCCTGGCCAAGCAGTATTCACTAGATAGTGAAAGCGCTGAGCAGGGTGGCACACTGCAATGGTTTAGTCGAGGCCAAATGGAGCCTAAATTTGAGGAGGCCGCGTTTGCTTTACAGCCGGGGCAGATCAGTCCGATTATTGCCACCAGCCATGGGTACCATATTATTAGGGCAGAAGGTAGAGATCCAGCAAAAGAGCAGACGTTTGAAAAGGTGTCTAAACAGGCGCATGAGCGAGCGTTGGCACTCAAACAAGACCTAGCCTGGAACACATATCGGCAGCAGGTTCGGGGTCGCAGATTAATACTGTTATTGGCTCGTTAGGACAGGTCGCAAGCATAATTGCAGATGTCAAGTCGAATACTATACTTACCTGTAACTGTCAATAGCTGAATAAGGAGGCAGAAATCATGAAGGCAACAGGCATCGTCCGGCGTATTGACGATTTAGGGCGTGTTGTTATACCAAAAGAAATTCGACGTACCTTACGTATTCGTGAAGGGGATCCACTGGAGATCTTTGTAGACCGCGACGGCGAGGTTATCCTTAAGAAATATTCTCCCATAGGTGAGCTCGGCGATTTTGCTAAGCAGTATGTAGATTCTTTATATGAGTCAACCGGTCAAACCTGTCTTATTTCGGATCGGGACTTAGTGATTGCGGTGGCAGGTGCTTCCAAGAAAGAGTTCATGAATCAACCGCTGGGCAAGTTGGCTGAGACTGCGATGGAGGAGCGGCGTACTATTGCACTCAACGCCGGTGAAGGTAAGGGGCAAGGTAGTGCTATAGACTTTTTGGACGGCACTAGCAAACTAACGGCGCAAGTCGTTTCTCCTATTGTTGCTGAAGGGCATCCTCTAGGATGTGTGATCATCTGTAGCAAAGAGCCAGGTGCTGTTTTTGGGGACCTTGAAGGCAAGTTGGCCGAGACGGCTGCTAGCTTTTTAGGTAAACAGATGGAAGGGTAAAGTTCGGGGTAGTAAAACTGCGAGGTAGCGCTTGCTACCTCGTTTTGCTATGTGGCGAAGTCTAATGGGTGACTAAGTACCATACATGCTATAATGAAAAGGATTTAGCTGATAAACGTGATAGTGAAAGAAGGGATGAGCCTATAGTGAAAGAGCGAGATAATAGGTTTGTCAAGAACGCGGCTATTTTAAGTGTGGCAGGCATTTTTGTACGTGCTTTAGGTGCAATTTATCGTATCCCTTTAGCTCGCTTTGCCGGCGAGGAAATAATGGGGCTCTACCAAATGGCTTATCCGATTTATACAACCTTACTTGCCATTTCCATATCCGGACCGCCAATTGCAGTAGCTAAGATGGTAGCTGAGAGGGTCGCCAGGCAGAAATACCGAGCGGCTCAGAGGGTTTTTCTCATCTCTATGTTAGTTCTTGGGGCTGTGGGGCTATTATCTACGATAGTCCTAATGTCGGCTTCTCCATACCTAGTAAACCATGTGCTAGGAGATAAACGGGCACTTGGCGCTCTCCTGGCAATGGCTCCAGCCGTGTTCTTCGTTGCCCTGATGTCCGGAATGCGGGGCTACTTCCAGGGCTTGCAGCATATGGTGCCTTATGCTATAAGCCAGATTGTGGAACAGGTGGTAAGGGTTGGCATCGCTTTAGGTCTTGGTTTCTATTTGCTATCACTTAATAAGGCCCCCGGAACTGTAGCAGCCGGCATTTCTTCTGGTGTTTCGTTAGGTGGATTAGCCGGCTTAATTGTACTTCTCTTAGCTTATAGTAAGCTGAAGCCTAGCCTAGAACAGAAATGGCAACGTGAGCGACGAGTAGGAGAAAGTGGTCGCAAGATAATGAAGGAGTTTGCTACTTTGGCCATTCCTATTACCATTGGTGGTATCGTGTTGCCGTTCATGCAGCTGATCGATGCCGGAGTTGTGCCTCGTCGTTTGCTAGCGGCTGGTTTTACGCAGGCTGAAGCTACTGGTTTGTACGGGCAACTCTCAGGTATGGCTACTCCACTAATCAACTTGCCTCAAATGTTCACGGTGGCTCTGGTGGCGAGTTTAATTCCGTCTATTGCGGCTGCTATTTCTCTAGGGCAACGCCAACTTGTTCAGATGCGTTCGGTTCTGGCATTGAAGTTAGCCATGCTGATTAATTTGCCGGCAGCTGTAGGTCTTTCAGTGTTAGCAACCCCGATCGGTATTCTGTTATATGGAGAGCAAAGTGGTACAGGAGTTGGCTTCCCCTTGTCGGTATTAGCCTATGTGGTTGCCTTCTTGGCAGTACAGCAAACGACATCGGGCATACTACAGGGGCTAGGCAAGACATATGTACCAGTTATCAATTTGTTTTTTGGTGCTTTAGCCAAGTTGGTAGCTACCTACTTTCTAACGGCGATGCCGGCCCTCAATATTCGGGGATCGGCTCTTAGTACAGTAATTGGCTTTGCTGTCTCTTCTATCTTGAACTATCGAGCCATGCGCCGTGTTTCAGGTATTTCTGTTCCGTTAGGTTCAACATTTATCCGGCCAAGCTTGGCCGCAGCAGGCATGGGAGTAGCTGCTTATTACAGTTATAGTTGGTTGGCCGGAAGCTTCTCTAACACCTTAGCAACCTTATTTTCTGTCGCTTTGGCTGTTATACTCTATGGCCTTTTAGTCTTGTTGATGGGGGCCTTAACAGCGAAGGAACTAGCTGCTATCCCCAAGATAGGCAAGCCACTCAGCCAAATGCTGCTCAGACTGCATCTCATTAGGGAGGGGTAAGCATGTCTAATCATGACTTAGCAGGTCAATTATTGGTTGAATTGGCTGATGTAATGGAGGAATTGCGTGGGCCTGGTGGATGCCCTTGGGATCGCGAACAGGACCATAAGTCCCTGATGCCTTTCTTGATAGAAGAAGCTTATGAAGTATTGGAGGCTATCCAGCTTGAAGATATGAATAAGCTGGCTGAGGAGTTGGGAGACTTATTACTGCAGATTGTCTTTCATGCTCAAATAGCGCAAGAGAATACCGAGTTTGACCTGGCTGAACCCATTAGGCAAATCGTGGCAAAAATGCGGCGTAGACATCCGCATGTATTTGGAGAAGTTAGTGTAACATCGAGTGAGCAAGTATTAGTCAACTGGGAACAGATTAAGGCTCAGGAAAGAGAGCAGAATCCTGCGGCCTCGTTGCTTGACACAGTCCCGCGAAATATGCCCGCTTTGATGCAGGCCTGCAAAATTCAGCAAAAGGCTGCCCGCGTCGGTTTTGATTGGGATAGCATCGACGGTGCTTGGGCCAAAGTGGTTGAAGAGAAAGCGGAGTTGTTAAGAGCGGTAGAAAACAGGGATATCGGAGAAGTTAATGAAGAATTGGGCGATTTGCTGTTTGCGATTGTTAATATTGCCCGGTTCTTGGAGGTAGAACCAGAGACGGCTTTGCTCAGTACAGTGGTCAAATTTCGACACCGTTTTTCCTATATAGAAGAGCAGGCACAGGCGATGGGTAAAGAACTGAGTGATTATACTTTGTCAGAACTCGATCAGTGGTGGGAGGAGGCTAAGAAGAAGGGAAGAAGCGGGACAAGCTCTCTGTAACCATTAATTGTTTCTTACTTGCGCTAGGACCGGATGTTTTTAACTGTTTTTTGCTAAAATGCGACCGTGAAAAGAGGATTTGGCAATTATTTGTCGAACAAGAGAACTGGTAGGAACACCACCGTTTAAGGAGGTTTTATTGTGGAAACTGTGAAGAAAGCTGATCTTGTTAGCAGAATAGCTGAGAAATCAGGGCTCAACAAAAAGCAGGCAGAAGCGGCCCTCGACGCCTTTGTAGCATCAGTACAGGAAGCCTTGCAGGCTGGTGAAAAGGTGCAATTGGTTGGTTTCGGTGCTTTTGAGGCGCGTGACCGTGCAGCAAGAACTGGCCGTAATCCTGGTACCGGAGAAGAGATTCAGATTCCGGCGAGCCGCGTGCCAGCTTTCAAAGCTGGTAAAGTGTTAAAGGATGCAGTTAAGTAGAGCTTCTATCCTTTAAGCTAGTAACTTGGCAGAAAATCACTACATAATGTAGCAGGCAAAATTGGTATTCATAATGACGAAAATCAGGTTCGGGGTACCGGACCTGATTTTCATTAACTTACGAGGAGGTAAGACATGCGTCTAGATAAGTATCTAAAAGTATCTCGCCTCATTAAGAGACGAACTCTAGCCAAAGAGGTTTGTGACCAGGGGAGAGTCAAGGTCAACGATCGTATTGCGAAAGCCAGCAATGAACTGAAAGTAGGCGATGTTTTAACGCTTGATTTTGGACAACGGGTTTTGCGAGTGCGAGTTGAACGCTTACAGAATACAGCTCGCAAGGAGGAGGCTGAGCTGCTCTTTACTGTGCTAGATGATATGCGCTCACTTTAAGCTCAGCAAGCGGTGTTTTATTTTCTAGGTGGGAATAATACTGCTAACCAGACTTGAGATTGGGAGGCAGATGATATGTTTAGACATCAGCGCTGGAAAATGGGCATTGCTGTACTTATGATGTTGCTGTTGCTAGTATCTTGCAGGGCTTTCCGACGACCGGATTTAAGACCCTCTAGTGGTGCTCCGGCCATTCCTAAAGCAATTGCTAAGGGAGCTAGGCAGGAGCCCGATCTTAAGGTGTATATCAAAGAAACCAAGAAGGTTAAGACGATGGCTTTTGAGGAATATATTGCAGGTGTAGTCGCGGCCGAAATGGACCCCAAATGGCCGCTAGAAGCCCTTGCAGCACAAGCCATTCTGGCTCGTACCTTTACGTTGGAGAAGATAGCTCGTGAAGGAGGCGTGCCTAGCAGAAATGCACATGCATCAACGGACATTGAAGAGTTCCAGGCCTATGACGCGAGCCGAATTAATGACAGGGTGCGGGACGCTGTACGGTTAACACGCGGTAAAGTAGCCGCGTATAATGGTCGCTATATTCGTGCTTGGTTTCATGCTAACTCGGGAGGGAAAACGGCTACTGCTGCCGATGGTTTGGCTTTTGAGAAAGAGCCCACTCCTTATGTGGTTTCGATTGATGATTCTATTAGTCAACAAACAGCTCCTGCTAAAGATCGTACTTGGACAGTCACATTCAGCAAAGCAGAGATTGCAAAAGCCCTACAGACAATTGGTCAAAAGCCGGGTGATTTCAGCAAGGTAGAGATAGTGGAGAAGAGCAATTCGGGGCGTGCCCTTACATTACGCATGGGTAAAGCTACCGTATCTGCACCGGAATTTCGTTTGGCTATCGGTTCTACCAAGCTGAAATCCACCCTAATTGATTCAATCGTGGTTACCGGCGATAAGGTAACCTTCAAAGGTAAAGGCTATGGTCATGGCGTAGGTATGTCTCAGTGGGGAGCTAAGGGCCGCGCTGAGCAAGGTGCCAAGGCAGAAGATATCATCAATGCCTACTTTCGAGGTATCGAGGTTTTCAAGATTTGGGACTGAGTTTTGCCTGCGCAGCAGATTGATAAAGACTGTGGCCAACCTGTTCTATGTGCAATTTCTGGTTCATATAGTCTAGCAAGATGAGATAGCCTGAAAAGCATATAGATACAGGGGGGTATTTGATGAATCAGTTGAACGAGCAATGTCTGCATCGCATTGTGGTTACCAACCGTGAGCAAGTTGCTTTAGATGGAGTCATTCATGTCGATAGCTTCGACGATCGAGAGATAATTCTTGAGACAGAATTGGGGATGATGGCCATTCGGGGTGAGGATTTGCATATTAAACAGTTGAGCCTCGACGATGGACATCTCAATGTGGAGGGTGTTGTGAGAACAGTTGATTATCTTGAGGGTGGCGTAGTGCCTGGAGGGAAAAACCGTAGCAAAGGTTTTTTCAATCGCCTGTTTAGTTAGGTCCCTGGAGATAACTGCAGCACATTGTGCCTTGGGGGTCTTAGCACTGCTAAGCTCCCTTTTTTCACTATCAACTACTGAATGGCACGCTAGGAGTGAATTGCATAAGATATCTATAGTGTGGAGGTGCCATGATGACGGTAGCCCAACCACTTAGCGCCTTCATCTTCGTTTTCTTAGGATTCTGTTTCGGATTCTTTTTCGATTTATACCGGGTCTTACGTCGGCTAAGTACACCAGGGCAACTCCTTACGGCCACTACCGATCTGCTATTCTGGGTTACCTATACGGTCTGGGTCTACATAGCGCTGCTAAGACTAAACTCGGGCGAGGTACGTGCCTTTTTGTTGTTCAGTTTAGCCATGGGAGCGGTCGCTTACTTCCTTTGGTTTAGCCGCAGTTTAAGGCGTGCCTGGTACTTGGTGCTGCGTCGCGCCGTCTCAATCATGGCGAGGGTAAACGTGTTGCTTAACGCATGCTTAGATTCAGCTCTTCGCATTGTACTTTGGCCGTATCGCATACTTTATTCTTATCTATGGTTGCCGTTAGTTAATCTGCTGTGCTGGCTATTAAGCCCCTTTGACTTTTTACTCGCTAACCTGCGCAAGTGGAGCAGCACCATACGGCAGCGCTTGTTGATGTGCCTTAAGTCGATATCAATAAATGTGGCGAAAATGCTAGTTAGAATATGGAATTCTCCACCTACAGATGAATAAATGGGAATTTATCGGCATCCTTAAGCAGGAAAGAGGCTTTCCGATGGCGAAGAAGTATATGCTAACTAGAAACCTTCTACTGCAGGTGATACGATGCCAAATAAGGCCAGGCAAATTATTCCTTTTCCCAAAACGCCTATCAAATCCACTGTTCGCCCCCAAGAAAAAGCTAAGCGGCGCTGGCCGCTTATCTTCGTATGTACACTGCTGGTTATTTATCTAGCAGGTGCGGGGGTTCAATGGGTGCGCCAAGAATTGCGCATGCGCGCCTTGATTGCACAGTGTGAAGAGTTGCTCAAACAACAAAAAGAGCTGCAGGTTGAAAACGAAGTGTTGCAGCAGCAGATCGACCGCCTGCTCAATGACCCTGTTTATCTAGAGCAGCTTGCTAGGGAAATGGGTATGGTTAAACCTGGCGATACGATTTACCTGTCAATTGACCCGAGGCCGTAGCAAATGTATAAATTATGGGTTAAGAAGGGTAGCCATTGACGCCCTATGTGGCGTGGGCTATAATTTCAATGTTAGTCAAAATTTAATTGGAGGGAAATCCAACAGTAATGGCTTTAGAAGTAGGCGCTATTGTTAGTGGTCTGGTAACTGGTATTACGAACTTTGGGGCATTTGTAGAGTTAGAGACAGGACAAACCGGCTTGGTGCATATTTCGGAAGTCGCTGATGCGTATGTAAAGGACATCAACGACTATCTGAAATTGGGTGACCGTATAACTGTAAAAGTGATTAATGTTGATGGGCGAGGTAAAATTGGTTTGTCAATTAGACAAGCTCGTCGCCGTCCCACTGTTTCGCTTGAAGATCAGCTAGCTCGTTTTATGAAAGATAGTGAAGAGCGCCTTGCCAGCCTGCGCAAGAACACTGATTCTAAGCGTGGTGGTCGTGGTGGCTATTCACCTCGTTCGGTTAGGCAGCCGGCTGGTAAATTTCGCCCTTAATCTGGTAGCGATAAATCTCTTGACCTTAGAGGCGTAATGCTGTAAAATAAATCTCGTCGGCAGTAGCTGGCGGCGTAGCTCAGTTGGCTAGAGCATGCGGTTCATACCCGCAGCGTCACTGGTTCGAGTCCAGTCGCCGCCACCAAAATAAATTCGGTTACGAATTTATCGGCCCCAAGAATTCTAAATTTGCGCCATTAGCTCAGCTGGCAGAGCAACTGACTCTTAATCAGTGGGTCCAAGGTTCGAATCCTTGATGGCGCACCAGTAATCATGGCCTTGCACTTAAGTGCAGGGCTTTTTGCTTTAATGAGATTATGTTTACGCAGCAACTCAGTCTCTTAGAACAACTTTTTTTGTCGCATTGGCAGAAGTTATCGACAGGTTGTTCTATTGCTCTCCTCTGTGTGTAGTGTTTTCATTCGTTAGACTTGTGGGATTAGGCTGGCAAGCCCAACATCTAGGGGGTTGTTCCGGTCGGGCAGCAAGTAGTCCGCAAAACGTGTCGCAATTCACCCCAATCTCATCGCACCGTTTGACATAGCTTCGTTTGAGTTATGCCTATAATGAGCACAACAAGCCAAAGAAAAAGAGGTGTTCGGCTGATGCTCAATAAGGCAAGGATTGATTCCCCCGCTTTCGGTCAATATGAACCAGTACCAAAAAGTATTTGGAGCCAGCGTTGGAGTGCCCTGAAGTCTTTGACTATTAGTCATGTAACCTTACGGATGGTCTTGATTGCCGTACTATTAGGTAGAGCGGTAGTTTTTGGAGATCTGGCGCCTTTTGGTCTGGCCTTGTTTGTGGCTATACGTTGGGTACGGCCTGAGCAAAGTTGGCCAACCGCTATAGGCTTGGCGTTAGGCGCTATGCTGCGATCCCCTGGGGCTACTGTCAGTCTATTAGGATGTATGGGGATCTACGTTAGTCTGGAGCGCTATTTGCTTAGCCAGCATTGGCGTAGTCTGCTAACTAGCATGGGCATGGCTAGCCTTTCGTGTCTCTTAGTCAAGCTACCAGTGTTTTTGCTACAACCGCCTTCCCTTTTTGACCTTACTAGTACTTTGCTGGAGGCCGGGTTGGTAAGTGTATTAGCCTATGTTTTGGCCCAAGGCGGCAAGCTACTCTTTCAGCAAGAACCACTCGAACTGCAGGCTGAACAAGCAATAGCTGTTAGCATCACGATTGCCGCTATGATGCTAGGGTTAGAGGGATGGTCGCTCTTTGGTATTTCCTGCAAGACAATTGCTGCGGCCTACTTTGTTATGCTTGGTGCTTATCTAGGCGGGCCGACTTGGGGCTGTGTAGCAGGAGTTACTATTGGTGTGGTGCAGAATCTAGCTCATCCAGCTCTTTTGGGGCAGGTGGGTCTCTATGCAGGTGCCGGGCTCTTGGCTGGTCTTTTCAAGGAGATGAAAAAGCTCGGTGTAGGGCTTAGCTTCATCTTGAGTTTATTGCTACTTACTATATATGGTAGCCAGCCTGGAGATTTGCGCCAACTAACATATGCTGCCCTATTGGCTTTTGCACTCTTACTAGCTAGTGGCAGACGTTGGCACACTTGGCTGAAGCCTCAATTGGCTGGCCTGGCTACAGCCAAAAAGACAGCTAATCAACATTCGCGGCGTCTACAGCAGCTGACGGTTGGTCGCTTGCGAGACTTAGAAGCAGTTTTCACACAGTTAGCTGAGACATTTGGTGAAAAAGAAACGGATGAAGGTTTTTTAGTTGAGAAAAGCTTCAATGCATTGATGGATCATATCGTGACAGATGTCTGCGAGCGATGTGCGCATTTCAATGTCTGCTGGCAGCAGGAATTCTACAAGAGCTATCATACTCTGCTAAATATGCTGGCCTTGGCTGATGCCCATGGTGAGCTTTCAACTAGGCAGATTCCTGAGGCACTACAAAAACGTTGCCGCCGCCCGGTTGAGCTAATCACCTGCGCTAATTACCTAGTCAAGGTTTATAAATTGAATCTTTACTGGCAAAAGAAGATGCGCGAGAGCCGTTCACTTGTTGCCAATCAGTTGCGGGGAGTAGCCACAATCATGCATAATTTAACACGCGACATGCGCCTAGAGAATGAACTGCAGCATGATCTAGCCGAGGAAATAAAGGAGCAGATCGTGGCTTTGAAATTGGCGGTGCCGCAGGTTGAGGTATATCGCCGCCAGGATAGAATAGATGTTATTTTGACCAAGACGGCCTGTCGCCCTAATGAAAGCCTGTGTGTTGACCAGTTGATTCCCTTGGTGAGCTGTTTGATGGGGCGCCCGGTGGTGCGAATGCACTCTAAGTGCCCGGGGCGCAGCGGAAAGGGTAAGTGCACACTGTGTTTGTCAACTAGTCAGCCGCTGAGAGTGGAGTCGAGTATTTCTCAGGTGTGTCGAACCGGAGCTGGGGTTTCTGGTGACACTGCTAGTGTCAAGGAATTGCCTAATGGCAAGTTGGCGGTATTACTGAGTGATGGTATGGGAAATGGGCCTGAGGCTAGCCGTGAAAGCCGGGCTACAGTGGCCGTGCTAGAACAGCTACTGCATTCAGGTTTTGACAAAGAAACTGCAGTACAGACGATTAACTCTGTGTTGATGCTACGTTCTCCACGGGAGACGTTTGCAACGGTAGATATGATGGTTATTGATCTATATACTGGTATTACAGAGTTGACCAAGATCGGTGCTACAGCCACTTTCCTAAAACGCGGAGATAATGTAGAATGTATACGATCGAGTTCATTGCCGGCAGGGATATTACATAAAATTGATATCGATAGTCGTCGTCTTTGTTTGCAGCCTGGTGATATCTTAGTTATGTTAACGGATGGGTTGCTAGATTCGCAGAAAGATATTGCAGATAAGGAAGAATGGTTTGCACGCATTCTGCGGCAAAGTACGCAGAGCAACCCGCATGAATTGGTGAAATACCTAGTAGATAGAGCTAGTATGAACACCCGCAATCAGGTCATCGATGATATGACCGTAATCGCCATTCGCATAACCAAGGGGGCCAGCGACGTTCCTTTGGTTAGTTAGCCCTATGCTCGGGCAACCATCTCTCCTCTCCATCGGCCACACTCTAGGTGGGTGTGGCTTTTTTTTCTTATGAAACAGCTTAGTCCGTGGCTTTTGGGTACAATGATAAAGAGGATTAGGGCCAATTTTGCCTAAGATATTAAAGCTGAATGGAGGGAGGTAAAAGCCTTAAGTGGCTAGTTGATGTTAAAGAGAGTAGATGCTTTCATTAGGGATAATAGCTTATTAGCACCTGGAAGCCGTTTGGTGGTTGGTGTTTCGGGTGGGCCTGATTCGGTTTGCTTGTTGCATATCTTGCACCGCCTTAGCTCGAGTTGGGGCTGGTCACTTGTTGTAGCGCACCTCGAGCATGGATTAAGGGGTGCCTCCTCCATTGGTGATGCATTATTTGTACAGCGTTTAGCGAATGATTTAGGTTGGCCTGTAATTATCGCGCAGCGAGACATCAAGAGCATCATCTTGCAGCAGGGTGGTTCTATGCAAGACGTTTGCCGGCAAGAGCGGCATGAGTTTCTGCAGCAAACGGCACGTGATTGGGATGCTCAGGCTGTTTTGCTGGCCCATCATCAAGGGGACCAGGCTGAGACTGTGTTGCTTCACTTGTTGCGAGGTGCCGGCTTAGCAGGCTTGTCGGGCATGGCTGCTCGCGATTTGGCTTTAGGCGATATTGCTTTAGTAAGACCTCTGCTGGGAGAAAGTAGAGCGGCGATTATGGACTACTTGCGTGAGCAAGCCATTGGTTTCCGCATGGATGCCAGTAATGCTGCCAGCGACTATGTTCGCAATCGCCTGCGTTTAGATGTGATGCCTTTGCTGCGCACAATCAACCCGGAAACAGAAGCGACATTGGCTCGAACAGCTAAGGTGTTACAAGCGGAAGACCGCTATTTGGCAGGGCTAGCGCAAGCTGCTTTTGCTGATGTTAGTTGCCTAAATGAGACCTCCTTATTCCTCAAGATCTCGCCGCTGGAGAATTACCCGCAGGCGCTACAACGGCGCATTTTGCGCTTGGCATGGCAAGAGCTTACGGGCGGCCCGCAAGACTTGGCTTTTATGCATGTGGAAGCTGCTCTGGGGTTGTTAAGGCAGGAGGTAGGTAGCGTTACCAGTTGGCCGCTTGACTGGCAGGTAAGACGTAGCTACGATAAACTTATCTTAGAAAGTGCTCAGTCTGAGGCAGACGAGGCAGTTCATCTATTACCCATTCCCGGAGTTGTAGATTTGGCAAACGGTGCCGGGCAAATAGTGGCTAGTGTATTATCTGCTTTTGAGTTTGAGGGCTACTCGTCTGATCCGAACGTTGCTTATTGTGATCTAGGGACTCTTGCCACGTCGCAATTGCAGGTTCGCTACTGGCGGGCCGGTGATATTTTTAGCCCTTTGGGGCTGGGCGGTAGCAAGAAACTACAAGATTACTTTACTGATGTGAAACTAGATAGGCGACTGCGCCGGCGTGTGCCTATTGTTGTTTGTGGAAAGCAAATTGTGTGGGTAGCAGGTTATCGCCTTGATAGCCGCTGGCGTCTGACCTCAAACAGCGAACGATTACTTCGTCTAGAATACAAACGGTAGCTACACTAGATATCAGAGAAAGGGAGATAGTTCATGCATAAGGATTTGGAGAGCATACTTATACCAAGAGAAGAGATAAGCGCTAAGGTTGCGGAGTTGGGGCGGCAAATTTCTAGCGATTACGAAGGGCAAGAGTTGCTGGCGATCTGCGTTTTGAAAGGGGCAATTATCTTCACTGCCGATCTACTAAGGCACCTAACAATCGATGTAACTCTTGATAGCATTTCCGTCTCTAGCTATGGTAAGGCTACTCATTCGTCAGGTGTAGTACGCTTTTTGAAGGATCTAGATGAGAGTGTAGAAGGTCGGCACGTATTGGTGATTGAAGATATTATTGATACCGGGTTGACTCTCAAGTACCTTGCCGAAAACCTGCAATCTCGTAAACCTAAGTCTCTTAGAATCTGCACTTTGCTAGACAAACCATCCCGGCGTCAGGTAGATTTAAAGCCTGACTATTTAGGGTTTACTATTCCTGATAGCTTTGTTGTTGGTTACGGACTTGACTTTGCTCAGAAGTATCGTCACTTGCCAGATGTAGGCATCTTGAAGCCGGAAATATACGGCAAATAGTGAAGAAAAAAGGCCTTTCGCTTGTCGCAGTACTTGGCTTTTGTTACAATTAAGAGAGTTAGTGCTTTTTCTCTGATAGACTGAATAGTTGGTGGAGAATGTGTAATTCTGTAACATGAGTGCATCAGCGCTGGCTATAAATTAACTAAGTGTTTCTTAGGAGAGGGGCTGCGGAAAAGCTTGAACAAGAACATTCGCACAGCTAGCCTTTATCTACTGTTGATCTTAATTGCCTTGTCTCTATATCAGATGTTTCAAGGCACTGCTCAGACGGTAAAAGAGATTAGCTATGCCAATTTCTATGCCGATGTGGAGGCTGGCTTAGTTACTGAAGCCAAGATGGTAGGGAATGAAGTAACAGGAAAACTGCAAGATGGTACAAGTTTTCGTACTACTGTACCGCCTACCGACGAGGATGTTATTAAACTTTTGCGCGAAAAAGTAGCAAACTTTGACTATCGCAATCCAGCTCAAGCTCCTTGGTGGACATCGCTCATCACATATGTGCTGATGTTTGCTGTGCTTGGGGGATTCTGGTTTTTCATGATGCAGCAGTCTCAAGCTGGTGGTAACAAGGTGATGAGCTTTGGGCGCAGTCGTGCCAAGTTGCATAACGAAGTCAAGAAGCGCATCACATTTGCCGATGTAGCGGGTTATGAGGAAGTAAAAGAAGAACTGCAAGAAATTGTAGAGTTCTTGCAGTCCCCTAAGCGCTTCGTAGAAATTGGGGCTAGAATACCGAAGGGTGTATTGCTAGTTGGTCCTCCCGGTACTGGTAAAACGTATTTTGCACGAGCTGTCGCTGGTCAGGCCGACGTACCGTTTTTTAGCATTTCCGGCTCGGATTTTGTGGAGATGTTTGTGGGCGTCGGTGCATCGCGAGTGCGTGATTTATTTGATACAGCCAAGAAGAATGTGCCGTGCATAGTTTTTATTGATGAAATCGATGCCGTTGGCCGCCAGCGTGGCGCGGGTCTGGGAGGCGGACATGACGAGCGTGAACAGACTCTCAACCAGCTATTGGTGGAAATGGACGGCTTTGATGCCAATGAAGGAATTATCATAATGGCGGCTACTAACCGCCCAGATATTTTGGATCCTGCGCTTTTGCGACCAGGCCGCTTCGATCGACAGGTGACTGTTGGTAGGCCGAACATCAAGGAGAGAGAAGCGATTCTCAAGTTGCATACGCGCAATAAACCTATGGATGAGAATGTTAACATCGACATACTTGCCCGACAGACCTCTGGTTTTACGGCTGCAGACCTCGAGAATCTGGTCAATGAGGGTGCCTTATTATCTGCCAGAAGAAAT
>ENA-UOOR01002190-UOOR01002190.1-fermentation-metagenome-genome-assembly--contig:-NODE-2190-length-20581-cov-4.934278_pt1 | contig 20581 bp, 12 predicted proteins | sample MGYA00245780_ERZ724029 | MGnify/ENA primary metagenome ERZ724029 (study PRJEB28704, sample SAMN03018315) | fermentation metagenome | biome: anthropogenic terrestrial biome; feature: soil; material... | reverse complement strand
AAAAAACTATTTGGGTAAATAATGTAAATACCCCCCCCCCCCGTTATTTTAACAGGCGTTAACAGGGGCGCCGAAGTCATTATTTTGATATTTTTCCGATCCTTTGTCATGAGTTTTACATACCAGTTAGATTTTTCTGTCGTGTCAGGCAGTAAACCTATTTTCGAAAGGCAAATATACACGATTTTTCTAACAAACAAGAATAAAACATAAATAAATCAATTGATTTTTTCTATACTATTTATTGATGTTATTTATATTGATAACACAAGCCGCTTACAGATAGAGGTGCCAGGGTTATTTAAAATAGTGACGGATCCACTCCCTGTCTTCAGCTTCTTTATCGTTTTTATAACAAAACAAAACCTACCATTCGGGAGCCTCCGCCCCGGAGGAAGGCGCATTCGATTTTACCGTCGGCCAACCGTTCTCCCAATGGATTCTATCCAACAACACTTGCCGCTGACGATCGGGATGCGCTATTTCAAAAGCATGATACAGTATCCAGTCGTTGCCTGCTTTATCCTGAAAGATTTCCGAGTTATGTCCCGTTCCCTTAAACAAACCGTTTCCGTGAAGGACGATTTCGTGCTTATTGTCGAGCATCCTGCCGCCGGATTGATCGACATACGGGCCCCAAAGATTTTTGGAACGCCCGACCACCGTGGTATAGGTACTTTTTACCCCCTCGCAACAGGTACCGATGGAACCGAACAAATAATAATAGTCGCCGCGTTTATGGATATAGGTTCCTTCATAAGCCGTGCCGGCCACCTGTTTTTTTTCGGCGCCAGGTTTCAGATTCAATCCGTCATCCGTCAGTTCGATGCCGTAGATACCGCGAAAACTGCCCCAAAACAAATACTTCTTTCCGTTTTCTTCGATATAAAAAGGGTCGATGGAATTTTGCACGCCGATCTCGTTGCTCCGGAACAATTTTCCATGATCGGTAAATGGCCCTTCGGGCTTATCGGAGATCGCTACCCCGATACCACAAGTCTGTTCTCCTCCCCAAACCGACATGGAATAATACATTACATATTTTCCGTCGATATAATTGATATCGGGCGCCCACAAACCGGCATTGGGTTCCCAACGAGGCCGTCCGGCATCGGTAAAAGCATTTCCTATATATTCCCAGTCAACTAAATTAGTTGAGCGGTGAATTCCAATTCCTGTGTGATAAAGGTAAAAACAACCGTCTTCAGCAAGAATAACCGATGGATCGGGAGCATCGGATCTAACAACAGGATTAAAATAATTCGATAGACCGCTACCCCATGACACATTTGCCTTATCTCCCATTGTTAACTCAAGCACCCCACCGTTTACAATGGCAGAGTGTTCGATCCATGCCCTATTCCATTCTTTTCCATTGAGTTTTGCGGATTGAATGTATTTATTATCCCCTGAAAAATTTTCAGCCTTCACCGTAAACGTTTTTCCGTTGGGCAACTGAATAACCGTTTTCTCGAAGAACGGGCTACCGATGGTATATACCGGCAATCCGGGAGTCACCGGATAAAATCCCATTTGAGAGAAAACCACGAAGGCCGTCATACCTCCTCCGTCTTCATCCCCGGGAACTCCCATCAGGTCATTTCTAAACCACTGATCAATGAGGGTATGGATGCGTTTTTGCGTTTTCCACGGTTGGCCGGCATAAACATATAAATAGGGAATATGCAGCGAAGGCTCATTCGCCATGGAGAACTGGCCTACATTGCCTGTATGATCGGGAAGCTTTGCATAAAAATCGTATTTGCTTCTACCCAGAGGTTCGGAAAACATACGATCGAGATTTTTGACGAACGTTGAATCTCCTCCCATTAATTGAATCAGATCCGGAATATTATGTTGTACATCCCAGCGATAAATCCACCCGTTATTCTCACCATAAAACTCACGGGCGCCCATTCCACCGGGGAAAGCATAATCGAACGGTTCGATAAAACGGCCTTCTTTATCTTTCGGATGAAAGAACCCGGTGTTCGGATTGAACAGATGACGATAATTATAAGACTTTTCCAAAAAGTAACGGTAATCCGCCTCTTTACCCAATTCTTTGGCTATTTGGGCAAGACACCATTCATCATAAGCTGTCCCCAACGTCACGGCCACCGGCTGACGTTTTTCGAAGGAATGGACTTCCGGAATAGTTTCTTCTTCGCCTTCTCGGAGGGCCGGAATATACCCCTTTGTATGATAGAATCGATCCAATTCCCCGGCAGGTTTTGCCGACCAAGGCGCCAATGTTTTCTGAGTTAAGGCATTCTTACAAGCCTCATAAATTTTGGTCAAATCATACCCTCTGATGCCTTTCCGATACGCATCTATCACCGTAGCAACCCCGTGGTTGGAATTCATCCGACGGCTGTCACCCGTTATTTCAGGGAAAGTAGGCCACCAATAATGTTCCGTTTGCTCCGACATTCGCAAGAATGACCGGATGATATCGCGTTCCATATCCGGTTCGATAATCGTCCGCAGCGGGTGCGTAGCCCGATACGTATCCCAAATCCAATCATCCGTATAAAAAGGAATGCCCTCATCATTGTGTACTTTCCCGTCAAAAGCGCTGAAATACCGGCCGTCTTCCGAAATACATACCGGCCGTTCATACGTACGATATAAAGATGTATAGAAAACCGCTTTATGATCTTCACTGCCTCCTTCCACCGATAACTTCCCCAATGTCTTATTCCAAAGATCTCTCCCCGATGTGGCAATATCGGGCAAATGACGTCCGCGTATCTCCCTTTCGAAATTCTTCTTCGCCTGCTGTTCATCAATAAACGAAATACCATACCGAAGGGTGAGGTTGTCCTTTTCCCGGGCATAATGGAGAACAACAGCCGCGTTGTCTCCCGACGTTTGGCGTTCCTTTGTCCAAATGCCGTTGTGAAACGAGCGAACGGACACCGGTAAAACATCCGGTTCAAGATAAATATATACTTTTGTGTTATTATCCAACTGCTGAAATCCGGATACCGCCTTTCCGTCCCATCGCATTGCTCCCCGGCGAGAATTGACTACCAGCGAAACCGTTTCTTCATTTCCAAGAAATTGTAACTCATAAATACCTGATTGATGCGACACGGCATATTTTACCTCCACCTCCTCTTCGTCTAAATAAACGGAATAGGAATAGGGCGTGATTTTTTCCTGATCATAACTATATTGTATAACCGGCTGCAAGTCGTCAACCGAGCCTTGAAAAGGACTCAGGTTAAAAGCCGAACTTCCCCGATGACTGGTTACAACCAAGGGTAAACCGTTCAACAAATCGCCCGTAAAATCAGCCCGCTCCGGATACACACGCAACATACTGTTCGGAAGATGTATGGTAGGATAAGTCGGAACCAATAAATGACTGATGCCCCCGATATACGGATTTACATAATCAACCGGTTGCTTTGCCACAGATTGGGAAAACAAAGGGAAGATACTGAATAACAACCCACAGATAACAGACAAGTTGACGGTTTTCATTAATTTGCTAATTTGCTAATTTGCTAATTCGCTAATTTACTAATTCGCTAATTTACTAATTCGCTAATTAATCTATCCCCTTGTTATTTCCTCCTTCTCGGCATCCCAATACATCGTACGGCCTTCCAGATACGCCCTTGTTCCCATGTGGGCGGTAATTGCTTCCTGAAACGCCTGATCGATGCCGCACGCCGGCGTACCGCCATGACGAATGCAACTTAACCACTCCTTCAGATGTAAAAAAGTAGTATCGTACCTTTTTCCGCCTACATATGAATACAGCAGACCCCGTTTGGCGAAATAAAGTTCGGTTGCCGACGAAACAGCATCCACGCTACGTCCGGGAATATACTGATAAAACGGTTCCCCGGGTTTTATAATGCCTTTTTCTATTTTTTCTTTGTATTGTTCCGAACGGGGATCGATGGTAATGGTTAAGGTGCTTCCGACTTCCATCGTCGCATCATGCCCCATGATTTTTCGAGGACGATCATACTGGCTGGCAAGCGTGGCTGAATAGAGAAACGTAGTACCGCGGTCTTTATATTCGAAGGCTGTTTGCAACACATCAGGAACCGTACGTCCATCCTTAAAGAAATATACCCCTCCCGAAGAAACCGCAGAATCGGGAATACCTAACTTGAGGATTTGATTCATGGCATCATACTCATGCGTAAGCAAATCGCCGCTCAGACCCGTACTGTAATCCCACCAGCAACGCCAGCGGAAGAAACGTTCCAGACTGAATTTATCGCGCGGGTCAGGCCCGACATATTTAGCCAATCCCGCGGAAGTCATATAATCCATATACTCTTTTATCCTGTCGGGATCTCCTTCGAATTGCTTCCAATCGATGGTCTTTTCGTTTCCATCGGGATGAATGGCATATACCCACGCCCCATTCGGGTCATTGCGGTTTGTGCCGGTTTCGACAAGGCTTATGGGGCCCAGCAATCCCTTCTCAATAATCTCTCTCGCCCTTTCATAGGCCTCTATCTGACGATTTTGATGCCCTAGTTGAAACACCCGATTGCTACTTTTTACAATATCCCTCAAGGCATATGTTTCGGGCACTGTCCACGTCATCGGTTTTTCGAGATACACATGCTTACCGGCCTTGATAGCGTCCATAGCCATGGTTCCATGCCAATGATCGGGCGAAGCAATCACCACCGCATCCACATCGTCGGCCGCAAGCAACTCTTTATAATTCAAATACCGTTTCGGTTCAGGGCCGTAAGTACCGTTGACACCTTCACGATGAATGTTTGCACCGGCTTTAATACCGTCATAGGCGTGATTGTCGAAGACATCGCACACCGCGGTGAGTTGTATGCGCAAATCTTCCTGCTCCATGAAATCGGCATAACGGGTGTTTTTCGAATCTTTCAGCGATTGCTGTTTGAGCTCCTCTACATACTCAGGCGTTGCGAAACCCAGCCCGCGGAGCAATTGGCTTCCACGGATACCCGCTCCGATAATTCCCACGCGTACAATATTCTCATCGGACGCGATCGGAGTCATCGGCCTTTCATCCGACTTAAACCGAAACATCTCCGATGCACGGTTATTATTCATTTCATTTCTGCGCTTTTTGTAAATGCCGTAAGCCATAGCCCCCAACACCGGAACCGTAGCGATTGCTTTCAGCGCATCGCGGCGCCCTTCGGAAACAGGACGTTTAGGAGCGTTTTCATGCGGAAACTCCTCTTTGTTTGTATCTTTTTCGTTAGAAAGATTTTTATCGTTATCCATAAGTTAGTTGTGCTTTTTTCTGTTTGCGAAAATGATTCTGTCAAATCCTATAAGATGTGAAGTGGGAAAATACGACAGCACCATGACTGCCCCCAACATCACCAGGTTTTTGTCCACCCAAAGATAAGAACCTTCGGCCGGAAGCAAATACTCGACATTCAACATCGGCGGATGTGACAAATAGAACAATATAAGAAAGACGATAGCTCCCCAATACCCTAGTTTATTGAAAAGTCCAAGAATAAGAGATAATCCGACAAGAATCAACCCATAGATATTGATGAAATTCGTTACGGAAAGTAACGTAGGGTTTTCGGCCAACAGGGTAAAAAGAGGAGCAAACAGACCTTTAGAATCCAACAAGTAAGCGCTCGCAGACCAATTAGGCGTAAAAAGCTTCGCCATTCCTTCGTATAAAAAATACCAACCGATTAATACTCTTAATAAAACCAACCAAAACAATCGCATTTTGGAATACTTTGTGTAAATGTCCTTCATTATTTTGAAACTATATATAAAACCGAGATTTCCTATGCTTTCGCGTAATTGTGCGGGAAACGAATAGTGGCCGTAAAATTACTACAAATTATTTTTACAGTAAAATTTCCGGAGTATAAGATTCGTAGCAATCAAGCCTTATTGTAAATATCTGTAAAAACGGGAATTTCTTATCAACTATCAAAACATTATTCCCGGGAGTTTCGTTTAACCCCTGATTCGTTGTTCTTTTGCCAGATAAAAGTGAAAGTAAACAATCCGATAGAATTAGTTGTTTGTATGGTAATAAAAATTTAGAAGAAATGATTGACCAGTCTTTTTTACATTTAATAGAGCAAAGTATCCGGATTCATTGGGATTTACCGGCAATGACAGACTTTCAGGGGAAGACGTTTTATTATAAAGATTTTGCCCGTGAAATGGACAAAATACATCATTATTTCAAGGCGGCTAACGTGCACCGAGGAGACAAAATTGCTATTGTCGGGCGCAACTCCGCTCATTGGGCGATCGCCTTTTTCTCTACGTTATCATACGGAGCCGTAGCCGTAAGTATTTTACATGAATTTAACAAAGAAAGTATCCAATATATCATCGATCATTCCGATTCGAAAATTATTTTTGCCGATGAAGCCATTTACAACGAACTCGACAAAAACGCCCTTCCGAAAGTAGAATCGGTTTTTTCCCTCGATAATTTGTCCTTGTTACATTCCGTATCAAAAGACTTGCAAACGTTTGCCGGTTCAGCCGAATCTTTCTTCGAAGAGAACTATAAAAACGGTTTCTTTGTGAATGACATCGCCTTCCGTCACGACCGTAGTGAAGAACTTGCCGTTATCAATTATACCTCAGGCACAACAAGCAGTCCCAAGGGGGTTATGCTCCCTTACCGCAGCTTATGGTCGAACACCAAATTTGCCAACGAACAATTACCTTTTATCCATTCGGGTGACGATATCGTATGCATGCTTCCCATGGCCCATACATACGGATTGGCATTCGAAGTGTTGAATTCCATTTCGATGGGCGTACATATCCATTTTTTGGGAAAAACGCCTTCGCCGCAGGTACTCGTTAAGACATTCGCAGAAATAAAACCCAAATTAGTATTGGCCGTTCCGCTGATCATCGAGAAGATCGTTACAAAAAATGTATTCCCTAAACTCGAACAAGGAGCGGCCAAGACATTAAAGAAAATCCCCTTATTGAACGCGATCGTTTATCGGAAAGTGCGGAAGTCCTTGATAGAAGTATTCGGAGGAAACTTAGTGGAGGTTGTCATCGGCGGCGCAGCGCTGAACGCGGATGTCGAAAAATTCCTGAGGAAAATAAAGTTCCCCTACACGGTAGGATACGGAATGACCGAATGCGGACCGCTTGTCTCTTATTCGTACTGGACAAAATTTAAGGAACGGTCGTGCGGACAAATTGTGGATCGTATGCAAGCAAAAATCGACTCCGAAGATCCGGAAAATATCGTCGGCGAAATCCGTGTGAAAGGAACCAATGTGATGCTCGGGTATTATAAAAATCAGGAAGCAACCGATGAGGTATTGCAAAAAGACGGGTGGATGAAAACCGGAGATTTGGGACTTATCGACAAAGATCATTTCATCTTCATTAAAGGTCGAAATAAAAACTTGATATTGGGCGCATCCGGACAAAACATCTATCCGGAAGAGGTGGAAGACAAACTGAACAATTCGCCCTATATTGCAGAATCATTAGCAATTGAAGAAAACGGCAAAATCACCGCTTTGATCTTTCCGGATGCGGATGCGTTGAAAGCCGATGGAATCGCCCCGGAAAACTACCAATCGTTTTTTGAAGAAACAATCAAGGAAATCAATTCGCAACTTCCTTCCTACAGCAAAATCTCAGCAGTAGTATTGCAGGACGAGGAGTTTGAGAAAACTCCAAAACGCAGTATCCGGCGATTTAAATATCAACCGGGCAGCCATCCCATAAATGAATGACAGTCTCTCATAGAAAGATTAATTGGGCTTTTTTGCCTATATATTCCGGTATGCTTTGGGAGAAATACCGACTAACCGTTTAAAGTACTTTCCGAAGAAGGATTGTGAAGGGAAGTGCAGTTCTTCGCTTATTTGTTGAATAGACTTATTGGTAGATTTTAGGAGGGATTTTGCCTCCAGGATTACATAATCGTTAATCCATTCCAACGCTGTTTTTCCTGTAAGTTGTTTTACTACAGTCGATAGATATTTTGGAGTTAAGTAAAGTTTGTCTGCATAAAACCTTACTTCGCGCGAATCTTTATAGTGCTGAAGAATCAGGTTGAAAAAGGCATCGAATAAAACTTCCTGTTTGGGCTTATCATCATTTGTTTTTTGTTGTGACTGCTGAGCATCGTAAAGCCCATAAAAAAAGGCTTGTGCCAACAAACGGACAATCTTCATGCGAGGGATGGTATTCTCCATCCGTAAAACTCTTTTTAATAAGGAATAATATTCATGCATCAGGTTCATGTCATCCGAATTTAGATGCATGATCGGACTCTCTTTTAAATAAAAGAATACGGGTACCGATTCTTTCGCATTCAGGTCAAAATTATCGATAAAGTTTTTTGAAACGATGATAAACAAGCCTTTAAAGTCCGGACTTTTATAGGAATATTGCGCTATTTGTCCCGGAAGCATAATAAAAAAATCATTTTTGGAATACTTGTAAACCTTCAAATTAATACTGCCTTCCACAGAACCTTCCAGACAAATAACGCCTACAGCATAATCAATCTTAATGGGACGATCAAAATAAGGTATTTTGCTGATGTCATCCAATACGAAAAGGTCGTTGGTAATGAGTTCCTGAGTAAGCCGATCTTCTATTGATTTTATTTCGTCGGGAGTGACGTCATTTGTCATAAATATCTCTTTTAGGCTACAAATATAGGACTATTTCAGGTGAAATATCTATTTAAACCGACTTTTAGAACACAATTAGCGAATTATTGACCTTGTCGGGCCATCCCGGTCATCCTATCTTTGCACAAGTTTTCAAAACAAAAAAGAAGGAAAACAATTTTAATAACTAAATTTTTAGAAATGAAAAAAATCATGTTATCATTAGCGTTGATGGTTGGATTAGGAACGGCAACGCAAGTAAGTGCACAAAAAGTGGATTTGGGTGTAAAGGCAGACGCCAACATGTCTAACTTTATTTTAAGTGATTTGGACAATGTGGAAAGCAATCTGGGGTTCGGAGCAAGTCTCGGAGGATTTGCAAAAATCAATTTCACCGATCACTTTGCTCTTCAACCCGAACTACTATTTCATTTCAAAACATCCGAAATAAAAAATAATCCTGCGGGAAATTCTTTCGAAGATTATCAATATTTCGGTGCGGAGATACCTGTTTATGCCGTCGGACAAATGAACTTAGGTAGTGGAACGGGCTATATAGGCGTGGGACCTTATGTAGGCTTAGGTTTTGATGCCCGTTACAAATCAGATAATGACAACGCGGAAGATCTTAAACTCTACAAAGAATACGACAATAAAAAATCGGCTTTGCAGCGTTTTGATTTCGGTGCAGGAATCATGATCGGCTATGAATTCGAGGCAGGTATCCAAATCAATGCAGGGTATAAGATCGGCGTGATCGATGCCCTGAATGCCGGAAAAGACGATGCGACGATGTTACCTCAAACTATCAGTTTAGGACTCGGCTACCGGTTTTAATTTCGTGCGAAACGATGATAATTGTTGTAAAAGATGGAGGAGCACTCGAAAGTTCCTCCTTCTTTTTTAGTCGTTTGATACATTTATAAAGCGTAAAATCAGTAATATATGAAAAAGAATAAATCAATCTTTAGCATAACAAAGCAAAAAAGCATCTATCTAACCCTCTTCGCCCTATCGGTAATCGGGTGCGGAGGTAAAGAGAACACGGAAAAACCGCAGAAGGTTATTCCCGTAAAAGTGCTGAATGTCGAATTTTTTAATGAACATATCCAGCGTAATTACGTGGGGACGGCAGAAGGTTCCTCCGCTATTTCCGTCAGTTTTTCGGGAATGGGAAATGTAGAACGGGTGTACGTATCGGAAGGACAAAGAATAAATAAAGGGCAGCTTTTGGCCGAGTTAAACTCGGTTACCGTACAAAATGCCTATGAAGTCGCCAAATCGACACTCAAACAAGCTGAGGATGCGTACGCCCGGATGTCGGAATTGCATAAAAAGGGGAGTTTGCCGGATATAAAATTCATAGAAGTCGAAACGGGATTGGAACAGGCTAAAGCCATGGAAGCAATCGCCCGGAAAAGCCTTGACGATTGCAAACTAGATGCTCCCATGTCCGGTATCATCGCGGAGCGTTCCGTGGAAGAAGGACAAAATGCCATGCCGGGGCTCTCGGCATTCAAGATTGTTTCCATCGACGATGTCAATATAAATGTAGCTATCCCCGAAAACGAAATAGGAACGGTACGGGTAGGACAACCGGCAAAAGTCCAGGTAACGGCTCTACAGGAGAAGGCATACGAAGGAAGAGTCGATATAAAAGGCATCGAAGCAAATCCCATCTCACATACCTATAAAATAACCGTTAAGCTGAGAAATCCGCAATCGGAAATTATTCCCGGTATGGTTTGTAAAGTATATTTAAGTCCTTTGGAAGAAGACGGAAACAAAAAAATAATCATTCCGAATAAATCCGTCCGGATTTCTCCCGACGGACAACGTTTCGTATGGCTGGCGGAAGACAATGTCGCCAAGCGCCGATTTATAACTACCGGGTCTTTGGCCGACTATGGTGTAATCGTAGAGGAAGGCCTGAAAGAGGGCGAGCAAGTGATTATAGAAGGGAGCAATAAGGTAAGCGAGGGAATGCAAGTGTCCATCGTGAAATAAAAAAAGACTCATGAGAAAGAATTCAGGAAGTATCGGTTCGGTTATGCGTCATAACCAAATAATGCTGTTAGTGATAGGAATTCTGGTTGTTGCCGGTATTTATGCATTGGCAGTGATGCCCAAACAAGAATACCCAACGTTTACCATCCGGCAAGGAGTAGTGGTCGGTGTTTATCCCGGGGCAAACTCGTCGGTTGTAGAACAACAACTAACTAAACCGCTCGAAAAATATTTGCTTACCTTTCCCGAAGTAAATCGTAAAAAAACGTATTCGCATACGAAAGACGGCATCGTTTACTTTTATGTAGAGCTGGCGGATAATGTTAAGGACAAAGATATCGTATGGTCGAAGATAAAACATTCTTTGTCGGTTTTTAAATCACAACTTCCCAGTGGCGTCCTAGCCTTGATCGCGAATGATAATTTCGGCGACGTCGCCGCCATCCTCCTCGCAATGGAATCGGAAGATAAGACTTATCGCGAAATGGACGGCTACGTGGATGTCCTTGAAAGCCGCCTCCGCCAAGTACCTTCCGTAGCGAATGTAAATCGGCACGGCTCGCAAAAGGAACAAATATCCATCTATCTGGATAATGATAAATTAAGCGCTTACGGCATCGGCTCCAAAACACTCCTGCTGAATTTGCTTACCCAAGGGGTTACCACAACAAGCGGCAAAATAGACAACGATCAAATGCACGTGCCGATCCATATCGCCGATCCGCTTTCCTCCGAAAAAGAAATAGAGGAACAGATCATCTATTCCGATCCGCAGGGAAATGTCATTCGTGTCAAGGATATCGGACGGGTAGTACGCGAGTATCCCGATCCGGAGAGTTATATTACTCACAACGGGAAAAAGTGCGTACTGTTATCGTTGGAAGTGCAGAAGAGCGCGAATATCGTTTCTTTCGGTAAGGAAGTAGATAAGGTCTTGAAAAATTTCGAGGAAGAATTACCCGAAAGCGTACAAATGCACCGCATTGCCGACCAACCGGAAATCGTAGGCAACTCAATCAGCTCGTTTTTGCAGGAATTACTGATGGCTGTTATTGCCGTGGTATTGGTCATCATGCTGTTGCTGCCTTTGCGCGTTGCGGCAGTCGCTGCCACTTCCATTCCGATTACCATATTTATTTCAATAGCAATACTATATGCAGTGGGTATTCCGTTGAATATGGTTACCCTGGCCGCCCTGATCGTGGTACTCGGAATGATTGTGGACAATTCGGTGGTAATTGTCGATAATTATCTGGATAAGTTGGATCATGGCATGTCGCGATGGCATGCGGCAATCGTTAGCGCGAAAGAATATCTGAAGTCTATTTTTTCGGCGACCCTGGCAATCAGCATCACTTTTTTCCCTTTTCTTATCACGATGACGGGAACGACTTACGACTTTTTGGAATATTTCCCATGGACCGTAACCATAACCTTATCCATATCGTTATTGGTTGCCATATTCGTTATTCCGTTCATACAATATGTATTTATAAGAAAGGGATTGTTGGCCACTAAGCGGGAACGGGCGTTGCAAGGAAAACCGGAAAGGAAAACAATACTGGATTATTTGCAAGGCGGATATGATAAATTATTGACCGGAGTGTTCAAACATCCCAAGGCAACCATCGGCATAGCGGTTATTTCGGTGGGAGTAGGATTGTATTTGTTCGCAACCCTCCCGCAACGAATGATGCCGGTAGTAGAACGGAATCAGTTTGCCGTAGAAATGTACCTTCCGCAAGGAAGCCCCCTCGGCGCCACCGGTGCGGTAAGCGACAGTATGGAACATCTTTTGCGCCGCGACCCGCGGGTGGAATCCGTAACAGCCTTTGTAGGAGCAAGCTCGCCTCGGTTCCATCTGGTGTATGCGCCTAACATGCCATCGCCCGCTTATGCACAGTTCATTGTCAATACGACATCGGCAAAAGCTACGGAAGAAATACTGACGGAATATACCGATCAATACGCGTTTTATTTTCCCGAAGCGTACATCCGGTTTAAACAATTGGATTTTCAAGCCGTGGCGGCGCCTGTAGAGATCCGTTTTTCGGGAGAAAACTTACAGGAATTGAAAACCCAATCGGAAAAGATGATTTCCTACCTCAACACATTGGATGAATGCCTGCGCGTACGGACGGATTTCGATGATATGCTTCCGGGAGCCGAGATTGTACTGGATCCGGTTGAAGCAGGCCGCTTAGGTGTCAATAAAGCATTGGCATCACTGAATTTGTCGTCCAATTACGGAGGCATGTCTGTCAGTACCATGTGGGAGGGCGACTATCCGCTTTCGGTCGTATTGAAATCCGACAAAGATAACGAAGGCTTCAATAGCATTGAAAATGTGGATGTATCGGGCGTTATACCGGGCTCGATCGTACCGTTGCGCCAGGTCGGAACCGTAAAACCCGACTGGACGGAAGGGCAAATCGTCCGCCGTAACGGCATGCTGACCATTAGCGTCCTGGCCGATCTGAAATGGAATGTGAATGCAACCGAAGTCATCAAAAAAGTCCGACAGCATGTCGATTCGGAAGTTATTCCGGCATTACCCAAAGGGGTAAATGTCGAGTACGGGGGCGAAACAGAACTGAACAACGAGATTATCCCGGATATGATCAACGCAATGGTCATTGCCGTATTCATCATATTCCTGATACTCGTATTCCATTTCAAGAGGCTTAAATTGGCGCTTCTGGTTTTCTCATCGATGGCGCTTACCGTTTTCGGAGCCGCTTTCGGGGTATGGGTCATGGGTATCGACTTCAGCGTAACAGCCATGTTGGGATTGGTGAGCCTTGCGGGAATCGTGGTACGGAACGGTATTATCATGTTCGATTACACCGACGAACTCCGGCAAAAATACAAATTGCCCGTAGGAAAAGCCGCTTTTGAGGCAGGTAAGCGACGTATGCGCCCGATATTCCTCACCTCTGCCGCCGCCTCTATGGGCGTATTGCCTATGGTATTGAGCGGAGACCTGATGTGGGCGCCGTTGGGAACGGTTATCTTTTTCGGCACATTAATCTCCATGATATTTGTCGTAACGGTATTACCCGTAGCCTATTGGTTATTGTACAAAAAATCGGATAGAAAAGTTAAAGTAATAGCAGACAGAATATGATACGAAAAATAATGGCAATGTGCATGGCATCCCTCATGACTATCGGGATATATGCCCAAGAAACATATACATTGCAAACATGCAAGGAATTAGCGTTACAGAATAATACAAAAGCTCAAAAGAGCGAACTGGCATTAGAGGTTGCCCGTCAATCGAAAAAAGAAGCTTTCACCAAATACTTTCCGTCGGTGAGCGCAATGGGAGTAGGATTCAAGGCAACCAAGCCGATGATGGCAGGCGAAATACCGATAGGCGCGCTGATGGGTAATCCCGAGATGCCGCCATTCGAATTGAACATGTTGAAAAAAGGAATGATAGGAGTAGTCAGCGCTACCCAACCTGTTTTTGCCGGAGGACAAATCGTTAACGGTAATAAATTGGCAAAAGTAGGAGTGGAAGTGGCTGAATTGCAAAAATCGATGAGTGAAGATGCGTTGTTGCTCACCGTAGAACAATATTATTGGCAAATCGTAACGCTGAAAGAAAAGATGAAAACGATCGCGGAAGCCGAATCATTGCTCCAGCAGGCTTATCAGGATGTGAATAATTCTTACCAAGCAGGCTTGGTCAATAAAAATGAATTGCTGAAAGTAGAACTTAAACAGAATGAATTGGAGAGTAACAAATTGAAATTATCGAACGGATTGAAACTTGCGAAAATGGTATTGGCGCAATATATCGGCGTTACTTCCGATAATTTCGATGTCGAGGATCCATCTTTAATGGCTGAAGAACCGATGCTCCCTGTAAAAGCAGACCACGAGTCGGCTTTACAACAACGGGCGGAATACCGGTTGTTGGATAAGAATATTGAAGCGAATAAGTTACAGGTAAAAATGGAAACAGGCAAAAACCTTCCTACCGTTGCCATAGGCGCGGGGTGGAATTATATGAACATCGATAAAAACTCGCCCATGGGCATGGAAGATAATTTCGGAATGGGCTTTGTGACCGTTTCGATCCCTATTACCAATTGGTGGGGTGGCTCACATGCAATAAAGAAACAAAAGATGCAGGTGAAAATAGCTGAGAGCGAAAAACAGGACACCGAGGAGTTATTGTTGATACAGATGCAACAATTATGGAACGAAGTGAACGAAGCTTTGGCCCAAGTACGGTTGTCGGAGAAAGCCATCGATTCGGCGGTCGAAAACGTCCGGTTGAACTCGGATTATTATAAGGCCGGAACAGGTGTCCTTACCGATCTTTTAGATGCCCAAAGCTCTTTACAGCAGGCACGCGACCAACATACCGAAGCGCTCGCCAATTACCGTATAAAACAGTCAAAATATAAGCAAGTGACGGGACAACCGTAAAAAAGCAATGAAAGAAAGCTTATCCCACGAAAAGGTCTGTTTCCAGAAAGAATATGATGGGAAAAAACTGGATATAGAAATGGTAACCAATCCGTTTTTCAAACAATTAACGGACTTCGTAATGGCTTTACCGGGGAATGCCTCATTGCCGGGTAAAATTATTTATTCCAAACGGAACGATGTCAGTGTAATGGAAATAATGGGCGTTCGCTTAACGATTAAAGCGTATAAGCATATCACCCTGGCCAATAAAATCATTTATGCGACCGTCCGAAAATCAAAGGCTGAAAGAGCTTATAACCATGCGTTAGAATTAACCGCCAGAGGTATAAGCACTCCAGCACCGATCGCTTATATCGATTGTTATCGGCATAAGATGTTGCAGAAAAGTTTCTTTATCTGTTTGTACGTCAATTATCCGTCGGTTTCGGATTTTAGGGCATTGCCCATACCCGAAACAGAAACACTCTTCAGGGCATTCGGTCATTTTACTTATCACCTTCATTTAAAAGGTGTGTATCATAAGGATTACAGCCTGAGTAACGTATTAGTAATACGGCGCTCAGCGGATTATGATTTTTGCCTGATCGACAATAATCGTATTCATTTTGGGGAATACTCCCTAAGAGAATCGATGAAAAATATGTATCGCCTGAGTTTACCGGCAGATAAATACGCTATTGTAGGATCTGCATACGCGGAAGTATCGAAAACTGATGATATCTGGACCGTATCTCTGATGTTTTTTTACCGTGAATTTTCAATTCGCCTTTCCTCCCTCAAACGAAAGGTGAAAAATCTGTTGAAAATCATTCGGAAATAGAGATAACGGGAATCTCTTTTCAATGAGCCGGGGTTCCTTTCCCGTCAAACCGCCCCTGGAGCGGTTTGACGGGAAGAATCACCGGTAATTTTATTCGTACTCGTTCCAAGCCTTGATTTCGATCTGATCGATATCGACGTTGCAAAAAGCATTGATGAAAGCGCTTGCCAAACGCGAATTGGTAATCAAGGGGACATTAAAGTCGATGGATGTCCGCCGGATGTAATAGCCGTTGCGCAATTCCCCGGGCGAAAGGTTTTTGGGAATATTCACCACCAAATCGATCTGTTTGTTCTGAATCAGCTCGATGGTATTCGGACTTTTATCTTCATTCGGCCAATACACTAATGTCGCCGGCACGCCGTTTTCTTCGAGGAACTTTTGGGAACCGCCGGTCGCAAATAAGTTATATCCTTTTTCATGCAACAGCCTCGCAGACTCCAGCAGTTCGACTTTCGAACGGGCAGGCCCCGTCGAGAACAATACGTTTTTCTTCGGAATGGTATATCCTACCGCCAACATGGCCGTGAGCAACGCTTCATAAAAGTTGTCGCCCAGACATCCCACTTCCCCCGTCGACGACATATCGACGCCTAACACGGGGTCGGCCTTCTGCAAGCGCGAGAAAGAGAATTGCGAGGCTTTGATTCCTACATAATCCAAATCGAAAGCGCTTTTGTGGGGTTTTTCCACCTTCAGTCCGAGCATCACTTTCGTGGCCAGCTCAATAAAATTAATCTTCAGGACTTTCGACACAAAGGGGAACGACCGCGACGCACGCAGGTTGCATTCTATCACCCGTATCTTATTGTCCTTCGCCAAAAACTGGATATTAAACGGACCGGAAATATTCAATGCACAAGCAATCTCACGCGACACCTTTTTTATTTTCCGAGCGGTTTCGACATATAATCGCTGAGGCGGGAACTGGATGGTCGCATCGCCTGAGTGCACGCCGGCAAACTCGACGTGTTCCGAAATGGCATACGTCACGATTTCGCCTTTATCGGCTACCGCATCAAACTCGATTTCTTTCGCATTCTCGATAAACTCACTCACCACAACCGGATGTTTTTGCGATACTTCGGCCGCCAGTTGAAGGAAATTTTTCAACTCTTCGTCGTTCGAACATACGTTCATGGCCGCTCCCGACAATACATACGACGGGCGCACCAATACCGGATACCCCACCTTATCGACAAAACCGTGCACCTCCTGAAGCGAGGTCAACTCCATCCAACGGGGCTGATCGATATGCAGACGGTCGAGCATACTCGAAAACTTATGGCGGTCTTCGGCATTATCGATGCTTTTGGCCGATGTGCCGAGAATGTTCACGCGGGCATTGTCGAGACGCACCGCTAAATTATTGGGAATTTGCCCTCCCACCGACAAGACGATACCATGCGGATTTTCGAGTTCGATAATATCCATCACCCGCTCAAACGTCAGCTCGTCAAAATAAAGACGGTCGCACATATCATAATCGGTCGAAACCGTTTCGGGATTATAGTTGATCATCACCGACCGGTATCCTTCCTTGCGCACCGTTTTCAGAGCATTCACCGAGCACCAGTCGAATTCGACCGACGAACCGATGCGATAGGCGCCCGATCCGAGTACAATCACCGAGCGGTGGTCACCCAAGTAATGGACATCGTTCTCGACTCCATTATAGGTGAGATACAAGTAATTTGTCTGCGCCGGATATTCGGCCGCAAGCGTGTCGATCTGCTTCACGGCGGGGACGATACCCCGTTTTTTACGGTAAGCGCGAACGGCGGCCTGGTTGTTTTCGTCAGCATCCTCCTTCCATAAAGCTCGTGCGATTTGGAAATCGGAAAAGCCTTGCTGTTTCGCCGTTTTCAACAGTTCATCGAAGCCGGGATTCGACCCGCTTTCAAAATCGAGTGATCCGGGAGCCTGTTTTTCAAGCGCCTCGGCCGTCTCGATGATATTATAGAGTTTTTCGAGGAACCATTTGTCGATTTTCGTCAACTCATGAATCTGATCGACGGTATATCCCTTGCGGAAAGCCTTGCTGACAACAAATATCCGCTGATCGGTGGGCTCGCGCAACGCTTTATCGATATTTTCGATCTGCAACTCTTTGTTTTCCACAAAACCATGCATGCCTAACCCTACCATTCGCAAGCCTTTTTGGATGGTTTCTTCAAACGTACGCCCGATCGCCATGATTTCGCCCACCGATTTCATACTCGAACCGATCTCTTTCGATACGCCGGTGAATTTGCCCAGATCCCAGCGGGGAATCTTTACGACAATGTAGTCGAGAGCCGGCTCGAAGAAAGCGCTCGTGGACTTGGTTACGGAGTTTTTGAGATCGAACAACCCGTATCCCAATCCGAGCTTGGCGGCGACAAATGCAAGCGGATAGCCGGTAGCTTTCGAAGCTAATGCCGACGAACGGCTCAAGCGCGCGTTGACTTCGATTACACGGTAATCTTCCGATTCGGGATCGAAGGCAAACTGCACATTACATTCCCCTACAATACCGATATGCCGGACGATAGCGATGGACAGGCGGCGCAGCTTGTGAAACTCGGAATTCGTCAATGTTTGCGAAGGAGCCACCACGATACTCTCGCCGGTATGGATTCCGAGCGGATCGAAGTTTTCCATATTACACACCGTAATGCAATTGTCGTAGGCGTCACGTACGACTTCATATTCGATTTCTTTCCAGCCCTTCAACGATTTTTCGATCAGCAACTGAGGCGAATAAGCAAACGCTTTTTCGGCGAGCACTTTCAGTTCGGCCGGATTATCGCAGAATCCCGATCCCATCCCGCCGAGCGCATAAGCCGCCCGCACGATGATGGGGTACCTCAATCCTTCGGCCGCTTTCAGGGCATCATCGAGCGTTTCGACCGCCATGCTCCTGATCGTTTTCACCCCTATTTCATCGAGCTTTTTCACGAAGAGTTCGCGGTCTTCCGTATCCATAATCGCCTGCACGGGCGTACCAAGCACCTGCACGCCATATTTTTCGAGTACTCCCGAAGTGTGCAACCGGACCCCACAGTTGAGCGCCGTCTGTCCTCCGAAAGCCAACAGAATGCCTTCGGGACGTTCCTTGGCAATGACCTTCTCCACGAAATAAGGCGTGACGGGCAAGAAGTAAATTTTGTCGGCCGATTCTTCCGATGTCTGCACCGTCGCGATATTCGGGTTAATCAGAATGGTTTCCACCCCCTCCTCGCGCAAAGCTTTCAATGCCTGCGAACCGGAATAATCAAACTCGCCGGCTTCGCCTATCTTCAATGCGCCCGATCCGAGGATGAGCGCTTTTTTTATATCTTTCTTCATTTCTGTGTCTAATGTCTAAATGTCTAATGTCTAATGTCTTTCAGAGCAGTTTTACAAAATCATCAAAGAAAAACTCCGTGTCGGTAGGCCCGGCGGCCGCTTCCGGATGGAACTGTACCGAAAAAAACGGTTTCGATAGATGGCGGATACCTTCGTTGGTTGCGTCGTTCATATTCACAAAATAAGGAAGCCAGTCACCGTCGAGCGTTTTATCGTCGACCGCGTAACCATGATTCTGCGAAGTCACATAACAGGTATTGGTACCGGCCTTGCGCACGGGTTGGTTAGCGCCGCGATGACCGTACTTGAGTTTGTACACCTTGGCTCCGGCCGCTTTAGCCAGCAACTGGTTGCCCATGCAGATACCGAAGATCGGCTTGTCGCCCGCCATCGCCTTCCGGATGTGCTCGACGGTGGCACCGCAATAGTCGGGACTGCCGGGGCCGTTCGTAATAAACAACCCGTCGTAATCGATGCCGCTAAAGTCGTAATCCCACGGCACGCGGATCAGATGCAGATTTTTCGACAACAATTGGCGGATAATATTATGTTTCACACCGCAATCGACCAACACGACCTTCTTCTCACCCTGCTTATATTCGATTATTTGCTTGCAAGATACTTTATCGACCAAATTTTCGCTCTCCGGATCGTAATACGGAATATCGTCCGCATCGTCATAGACAATTTTGCCCAACATCGAGCCCTTTTCGCGAAGCACCTTGGTGAGCATACGCGTATCGATACCGTATATTCCGGGGACATTCTCTTCCCGGAGCCATTCATCGAGACTTTTGACGGCATTCCAGTGCGAGTATTCGCGGGAATACTCCTGAACGATGAGCCCGTTCACATGAATGCGCTCCGACTCAAAAAAATCGGAAATTCCGTCGACCTGATTGTTTGCAGGAACACCGTAATTTCCGATGATGGGATACGTAAGAGTGAGGATTTGTCCTTCGTAAGACGGGTCTGTTAAATTTTCGGGATAGCCGACCATTGCCGTATTAAAAACCACTTCTCCCGATGTCATCTTTTCGGCGCCAAACGATCGTCCTTGAAAAACCATGCCGTTTTCGAGGACCAACCGCACCGCTTTGTCAGTATACATAGTGCGTATTTAGTTATATTGAGTTGATATTGTCTGATATTAGAACACAAAGGTAGAAAAAAATCCGGGTTTTGAAAGAGTTGTCGAAAAGTTTTTTCGTAGAAGAGAAACTTTTACAAGACATGGATTTAAGTTGAGGGGAACGACTCTTTTTTTGCAGCTTCAGGGAGGGAGGTCGTTCGAAGCGTGAGGAGAGCGATACAAAGTCACCGGGGATCATTCGAAGTCTGCGGAGACCGATACAAAGTCGCCGGA
>ENA-UOOR01002187-UOOR01002187.1-fermentation-metagenome-genome-assembly--contig:-NODE-2187-length-20611-cov-14.209379_pt1 | contig 20611 bp, 17 predicted proteins | sample MGYA00245780_ERZ724029 | MGnify/ENA primary metagenome ERZ724029 (study PRJEB28704, sample SAMN03018315) | fermentation metagenome | biome: anthropogenic terrestrial biome; feature: soil... | reverse complement strand
AAATCAAAGCTTTTGATTTCATCTTCAGTTAAGTATCCTATCTCAATAAATTCATCTAAATCTATAAAATACGGGTTGCCGGCATATGAGGAAAAAGACTGATAAGGAGAATCTCCGTATCCCGTTATTCCTAAAGGCAATACCTGCCAGTATTTTTGTTTTGCATTAACTAAGAAATCTACAAAGGAATATGCCTCCTTGCCAAAATCGCCAATTCCATATTCGCCTGGTAATGAGGAAATATGCATCAATATGCCGCTGGACCTTTTCCTTTTCATACTAAGCTCCTTATATTGCACATTCTGTTTCCGGATCAAACTGATGAATCTTATCAGGAGCCGGTATTACCCTGATTATATCTCCGGCTTTTATATTGGCAGACGCATCTGTTTTTACTGTGTGAATTTCACCTTGAACATGCAGGTGCACGTGAACTTCGCTCCCCAATAATTCCGTTACCAAGACTTGTGCTTTTAATCCGCCCTCTTCCGTAAATTTAATATGCTCCGGTCGAACACCAAATATTATATCTTTTCTTATATATGGTCTTACATTTTCCCTATTTGCAATTTCTACGGGAAATCTGAATTCACCATATTCATCATTATTTCCCGACAAGAAGTATTCTTCCGATTCTTCAACCAAAGTTCCCTTATAAAAATTCATTTGGGGTGAACCAATAAAGCCTGCTACAAACAGATTGTCCGGTTTGTTGTAAATATCTTCGGGAGTAGCTACCTGTTTAATTATCCCGTCTTTCATAACACATATTCTGCTTCCCATGGTCATAGCTTCAGTTTGGTCATGTGTCACATATACGAAGGTGGTCTTCAAATCGTTATGCATCCTTATTAATTCAGCCCTCATCTGTACCCTCAACTTTGCATCAAGATTAGATAACGGCTCATCCATTAGGAACACCCTTGGATGCCTGACTATGGCTCTTCCTAAAGCAACCCTTTGTCTCTGTCCCCCTGATAAAGCTTTTGGCTTTTTCTCTAATTGTGAGTCAATATGCAGGGTTGCAGCCACTTCCTTTATTCTTTTATCAATTTCCTTCCTATCTAATTTTTGCAGCTTAAGCCCAAATGCCATGTTTTCATATACGGTCATATGAGGATAGAGGGCATAATTTTGAAATACCATGGCTATATTTCTATCCTGCGGGTCTACTTTATTCATCAACTCTTCACCTATATATAGTTCACCTGATGTGATTTCTTCCAACCCTGCAATCATTCTGAGGGTAGTTGACTTTCCGCATCCTGAAGGCCCTACTAAAACCATAAATTCTCCGTCCACTATATTTAGGTTTATAGATTTTACTGCTTCAAAACCGTTGTCATACACTTTGCTTACGTTTTTTAAATTGATTCCTGCCATTTTAGACCCTCCAACCATTTTAATATATATTCAGAAGCATCTTGAATTGTGTTAAATACTGCATCTGCTTCCCTTAAGTCATCATTTCCTATGCCGACTGATTTCATGCCGGCCCTTTTTATACTTTCAATTCCTGCTTTAGCATCTTCTATTCCTAAACAATCCGAAGGCTCAACCGAAAGCATCTTAGCTGCCGCAAGGAATGGGTCAGGATATGGCTTTCCACGGGAGAGCATTGAAGGAGCTACTATGGCATCAAAATATTTTTCAATATCCATACTCCTTAACAATTGAGGTGCATTTTTACTGACTGATACTAACCCTATTTTGCCTCCTAATTTCTTTATTCCTTCCAAAAGCTCTATAACACCGGGATAGATATTGTCCTTAGTAAAAGCTGCTATAGACTCCTTGTAGTAATTATTTTTTTTATCCATTAATAATAACTTTTCTTCATCCGAATAGTTTAAATCAAAATGTTTTAATATCATATTTAAGGCATCTATTCTTGAAATGCCCCTCACCCTGTCGCGAAATTCTTCCGGCAGATTTAATCCGATGTCCGCACACATCCTTTTCCATCCATAAAAGTGATTATCAGAGGTGCCTGTCAACACTCCGTCCAAATCAAAGAGAACTGCCTTCTGTCCAACAGTCATCCTTTTACCCTTTAATATAACTTCAGCAGCCGGTCCTGATACCTTTTTAATATCCACTTCTTCTCCATCAATTAAAATTTCAAGAACTGTCTTCCTCCATGTGAATTTAAACCTTATTCTGCCAAATTGCTTTGGAACATATGGAGCTATATGAAGACCGTCTTCTTTAATTCTTACACCTCCAAACCCGCTTAATACAGATATAAGCGTTCCTCCCATATTTGCCATATGAAGTCCGTCTGATGTATTATGATTAAGGTCTTTTAAATCCATATATACTGAATCCATAAAATATTTATATGCCAGTCCACCGTCCTTAAACCTGCATGCCATTAGAATACAGATACACGGAGACAGCGAAGAGTCATGACTGTTTATATTTTCATAATAATAAAAAGTGCGTTTCATAACCTCTTCATCTTCATCTGACAGTAAATACAACGCTAAGGCAGTATCTGCCTGTTTTAATATCTGATATCTGTAAATTGTCAAGGGATGATAATGCAAAAGCAAGGGTCTTAAGTTATTTTCCTCAGGCCATGCAGCCTTTGTTAAAAATGTTGAATCCTGTGCTATTATACCTTTTTTTTCATCATATATAAAAAACATTTCATCAGCTGCTTTTTCCATATTGTCTATTTCATAATCATCAATATTAAGAGCTTTCTTAAGTTTTGCCCAACTATCAGGTCTTTCTGCTTTCAGAACTTTCCAAAGACTTACAGTCCACCTTAAATTATATTGAGCCATCTTGTTGGTGTAATAATTGTCAGACACAATTGCTGTATATTCATCAGGTCCCGTTACGCAGTGTATATGAAACCCGTCATTTTGAAATGAGCCTATTTCAAGTGCAGTCCTAGCTGTTTCCAATAATAATTCCATTGTATATTCTGCTAAAAAGTTAATATCTTTATTGACAAGCCACCATTGAATAAAGGTATAGGCTATGTCAAAATTAATATGGTATTGAGCTGAGCCGGCAGGAAAAAAGCCCGAAGATTCAATTCCTGATATAGTCCTCCAAGGAAAACAAGCACCCTTTCCATGTCCCATTTCCAAAGCGCGGCTTCTTGCCGCATCAAGCTGATTATATCTGTACAGCAACAGGTTTTTTGCTCTCTCTTCATCCCAATACAGCCATAAAGGGAAAAGAAATATCTCAGTATCCCAAAAATAATGACCTTCGTATCCCTCGCCTGTCAAACCTTTCGCTGCAATATTTCCGTAAATATCCTGAGTTGTTGATTGAAGCATATGAAATTTCATGAAGTCCATAGCATTATCTAATTCTTTATTGTCCAAAATATCAATAGAGCATCTTCTGTTAAAGTCTTCCAAATACTTTATTTGAGCTCTATATAATTCATTTTTTGAAATATATTCACTATTTACATTCCTAAGACTGTCCCAATACTTAATAAGCCTGTTTAATTTTAGCTGTCCCATAGAAATGAATGTAATATTCAATCCATCATCATTTGCAATGCTTGCGGATTCAAATTCCCCTGAATCACGAAGCTCAATCTTAACCTGCAAGCCGGAGTTTATAGTTTTAAGCAGGAGCTCGCCCTTACTGTCTTCATACCCTGCCCTTTCTATCCGGACTAAAGGTATTTGTGTAGGTGCAACTCGAGGATCATCTTTGCTTGAAAGGTTAAGGATATTAAAGTGTATATTATTTTTGACTTGTATTTCTCCATCATATTCAATATTCAGCGACCATATCCTTAATTCCTTATGGGGGAAAGAGAGCAGCTGTTCAAAATAAATTTTTGCTATCTTGCCATTCTTTGTTATGTACTTATAATTGCGAAGAGATAAGCCCTTTTCAAAATCCAATTCCCTTTTGAAATCCTCAATCTTACCGTCAATAACAACTTCTTCTCCATCTAAAATGATAAAGACTTTAGTCAAATCTATCAAATTCGGCATTCTGTCGGATTGCAGAGGAAACCCCCATGCCCATTCAGCATGGACCATAGGTACACGTTCATATATTCCATTTATGTAGTTACCTCTGACTGAACCGGGATATTCAAATTCCTCTAAATATCCTCTGACCCCAATATATCCGTTTCCAAGTGACATAAGAGTTTCCAAAAGAGGCAGTCTTTCAATGTTTAAACCTTCCTCCCTAAATGTCTTCATACTATCACTCCTTTAATGCACCGGATGTGATTCCGGATACAATTTGTTTTTGGAACAGAATTACAATTATCAAGGTAGGTATTGTTACCACAACTGTTGCTGCCGTTACCTGTCCCCAGAATATTTCAAACTGTCCTCTCAGGAATGATATGTTTACGGTTGCTGTTCTCCATACTTCATTTGTATTCAATGTTAAGGATAACAAAAATTCATTCCATGCACCTATAAATATTATGATTGCAGCGGTAAATATTCCCGGGGCGGCTAAAGGCAATACAATCTTAAAAAATGTATTTATCTTTGATGAACCATCCATGGTAGCAGACTCTTCCATTTCTTTAGGAATTTGAGAAAAATGAGTTATCAGTATGAATATGGCTACCGGCAGCGTTATGTTTGAATAGGGCAGAGATATATAATAGCTGTTTGTCCAGCCTAATTGCACAAATGCCCTGTATATGGGACCTATTACAATCATTTGCGGAAACATTGATGTAGCTAATACAATGACAGTCAGAAGCTTTTTAAATTTAAAGTCTAATCTTGCAATGGCATAAGCGCATAAAGATGCAATAAATGTTACATATACTGTTGTTATAGTTGAAATTATCAATGAGTTTTTCAAAGAGTTCAGTATTGGTGTCTTAAACAGAAGTTTATAATTTTCTGTTGTAAAAGCTGCTCCTTTTAATTGGAGTGCACCACTTCCCCAAATCTCTGCTTCCGGTCTGAAGGAAGTCACTGTCACCCAAAAGAAAGGAAATATTATTATAAACAAATATAAGACAATTGCTGTTTTAAATAATGTTGATGTTTTCAATCTGTTCATATCATCACCTCTTATCGCCCAACAAATCCACATTAAGAGCTTTAATGTAAACAAATGTAATAATTCCTACTACCAATGCCATTATTAAGACGATGGCGGAGCCATAGCCGAATCTGGTTTGAGAAAACATCACCTTGTAAGCATAAAGAGAAATTGATTCCGTTGAACCGCCGGGGCCTCCTCCCGTAAGTACATAGATTAAATCAAGAATCCTAAATGCATCCAAGGTTCTAAAAAGCAGTGCTACAAATATTGACGGTTTTAAAAGAGGCAATGTGATATATCTGAATTGCTGCCATTTAGTGGCTCCGTCAAGAGCTGATGATTCATACAAGCTGTCAGGTATTACCTGTAACCCCCCTAAAAGCAGCAATGCCATATAAGGTGTCGTCTTCCATACATCTGCTATGATAATACCCCCAAGGGCATTCCGGGCTGAATTGAGCATGGAAGCCGGAGAATTGATAATACCTATGGCAGTAAATATATGTGATACGATACCGCTTGAACCATTATAGAGATAACTCCATATCAAAGCGGCTACAGAAGTAGGAATTGCCCATGGTATTAGCGAGAATGTTCTTACAATTGACCTTCCCTTAAATGGTTTATTCATAATAAGAGCCAAGGCTAAGCCAAAAATCAGCTCTGCAAATACAGAGATTACGGTAAAGCTCAATGTGAATGTCAATGTTGAATGTACTCTTTCATCCTTTAAAACTTTAGTAAAGTTATCTTCTCCCGAGAAATTTGATTTGATGATTGATGTGTCGAACTCTGATGCCACTGCCATAGTATCCTCCGGAGAATAAAATTCATCATCCATTACATACAGCTCATCTAATTTATTTACTATAGACTGTTGCCTTTCTGTTAAAGCATTTTGTTCTGCTTTACCCACCTGTACAACAGACTTTAAATCAATTGGGGCAATTTCCTCAGCTATAAAGTTTTCAAGCTCTGATAAGTCTTTTATTATTTCGTCAATTTTAGCTATAGTATCCTGATTTTGAACAAGCTCCATATCAATACTCAGATAATAATTCAAATAATTAATAGTTTCCTGATTAAGTGCAATATTTATATTGGATTTCATATACATATCATTTTTAGCCTGGTTATTTAACTGCATATCAAAAAAAGAATAACGGAGGGTACCAATAATAGGTGCTATTGAAAATAATACTATGATTATTACAGCCGGTAAAATAAGTATATATCCGGCATTCTTATCCGCCCACTTTGAAAGCTTCATAAAAAACTCCTATTAAAATGTTAGCTTTGACTCAGTCAAAGCTAACATTAATAAATTTTTAATTATTCTCCGAGTGCTTTTTCAATTCCTGCAACTGCATCTTCTATAGTACTGTTTCCTGACAGATACTGATGAGCACTGATTTGAATTTGGTCACTTACCTCTGAATAATTTGGAACTACCGGTCTTGAAATTGTATTTGCCAATGCATTTTGGAACCCCTCATCTGTTAACAGCTGGTTAGATGCTAAAACTTCATTATCTTCCAATAATGCATTAAGCCCAGGAAGATAACTTCCTTCTGTTGCATTAATCTTTTGTCCTTCAGGACCTGCCACAAATGTCAAAAATTCCTTAGCTCCATCCGGGTTTTGGGAGTTGGCATTAATACCAAGAATCCATCCGCCTACAGTGCCACCCTTCGGCAAAGGTGCATACCCAACCTGGTCAACCTTAACATCATATTCTCCTGACTGAAGCATACCATTTACATACGGCCAGTTTCTTGCGAATACAGCTTCACCGTTAAGAAGAGCATTATGTGTTTCACCTTCAGTATAATTTAAGATATCCTCAGGAGTCAATCCTTTATCCATCATTTGCTTCATGTAGTTCAAGCCGCCTTCGATATCTGCCCAGTTGCCTGTAAATTCATTAAGATTACAGGTCAAACCTTCATATTGCTTTGACTGATATACAAATGCATATTTTGTATCTTGCTCACCCTGATATTTTTCACCCATTGCAATCAAGTCATCAAAAGTATATTCGCCTGATTGCAGTATAGCTGCATCTTCAACAGAAACAATATCTGATCTGAAATAAAGGAATCCTAAATCAGGGAAGTATGGCAATACATAGTTCTTACCTTTGTATTTTCCTGAATCCATAGATCCTGCATTAAAATCTGTTGGTTTCCATCCTTTATCCATCAACAATTGGTCAATAGGTTCCAAGTATCCTGCTGCTGCAAATTCTCCTGCCCACACTACGTCCATTGAAATAACATCGTACTCACCACTCTTTGAAGACAGTGAATTTAACAGTTGGTCGTGCATTTGTCCTGAATCATTAGTCATAATTGTTGCTTTGACCTCATACGTTTGACTTTGTTCATTGAAAGCTTCAACAATTTTGTCCAATGCAGGTGTTGAGTCTGCTTGAACTGCAAAGTTTATTATAGTTTTTTCTGCCGGTTCAGGCTCTGTATCCTCCGGAGGGGTCTCATCGGCAACCGCCGGTGCTTCCGGTTCTTCCGGTTTTTCTGTCTGAGTACAAGCTGTAAAACCCATTAGTAAAGTTACAATAAGCAATACAATAAATAATCTTTTCATAATATATCCTCCCTTTATATTATAATTATAATATACACTTGTTTATTATTATTTAAACATGGACAATACTATTACAAATATTATCAGATAATGTTGTGCCAATTTACATACTCCGCTTGTCGACAGCCAAAAACATTCAAGAGACCCCCGCCCATTACTCCCTGTGCAACCGCTTGCACAGAATAAAATGATGACAACGTTAATCAAATGCTGATATTATATCTGCTTGAAAAATTTAAAAACCTTTTCCTCTATATTTTAATATCTTTTGTCTCTTTAATCATATAATAATTTTAATAACTTGTAAAGGACTTTTTGTTTATTATAAGCGACAAGGAGACAAGGCTGTTATCATTTACGACAACATCCCTGTCTCCTTGTCACATCTTAGAGGAATTAAAATATTATCTTTATCTTATCATCTGATTAAATTATCTATTACTTCTTTTACTGTCGTCATTTTATTTACATTGTTTAAATTTGCACCTGAAAAGATGAGACCGTCCCTTCCTTGCACTGAATTTATCAACCCTTCCGATATGCAATATGGAATTTCTTTAGGGTTGCAGGAAGGCATACATCTATAACATTTTGTTATATTAAATTTTCCTGTTTCATTAAGAAAATTCGTTTTTATGGCTCTTCCGGGCATTCCAACCGGACTTTTTATAATATTAATCTGTTCATCAGTTGCATTAATATATGCTGATTTGAAATTTTGGTGAGCATCACATTCAACTGTAGGAACAAATAAACTTGCTATTTGAAAACCATCGGCTCCTGCTTCTTTAAGCTCAATGATATCATCCTTTGTCCTTATTCCTCCGCCTGCAATTAAAGGAATTTTCACTTTATATTTCTCTTCAAAGGTACTTAATAATAGCTTTACTTCCTTAACAATATCTATTAATGCCATGCATTTGTCTTCCAACAATTCTTCCATCTTAAAACCGAGATGTCCGCCTGCCAAGGGTCCTTCAACTACTACGGCATCCGGCAGCTTGTCTGATTTCAGATAACTTCTTATTATTATTTTTGCAGCTTTTGCAGAAGATACTATGGGAACTATTTTAGTTTTGCTCCCCTTTACTAATTTAGGAAGAGCCATTGGAAGTCCTGCGCCTGATACAATTAAATCTATTTTTTCTTCAACAGCCTTTTTAACATATAATTCATAATTGTTCATTGCTGCCATGAAATTCATGGCAATAATTCCCTTTGTCTTTTCTCTTGCCTTTTTGATTTCTTTTTTAATTGCCCTTAAATTTGCCTCTATGGGATTATTAAAAAAATCAGGCTCTCTGAAGCCTATCTGAACACCGGATATAGTTCCTATACCGCCTTCGTTTGCCACTGCTGCAGCTAAGTTTGCCAATGATACGCCAACCCCCATACCTCCCTGAACTATGGGAATTTTAGCAGTTAAGTCTCCTATTTTCAATTCATTTAATATCATATTTTCACCATTATTTTAGACATCCATTAATTTGATATTCAAAGTATATATGGAATACTATCTTTTGTCAAGAAAAAAGTACTGCATGCAGCACTTAAATTATCATTTTTTACATTTACAACTAATAAGAAAAATAAAAAAATAATAAGCGAACATTTGCAGGACACGATTATAATTCTTAGCGAATGCAGGCTAAAAGTCCGTTAAGCAGCTTGCACTGTTTGAGCAAAGCGAGTTTGCAAGCTGTAGGACTTTTAACCGGAATAAGCTTTTAGAATTATTCGTGTCCGAAACCGTGAGCGGGTATTTTTATATTTTTCACACTACGATTAAATAGTATCTATTTATTTACATAATTATCAAAAGCATTCTTAGTAAACTGCTGCTTTTCTTCGATTGCTTCTTTAACCATCATGTCCTTAACTTTCATAAGCCTTGTTTGATTTCCTCTTTCATTTTCATCAAGCTTCATTTGAATATACTTGATAGTCTCTTCAAGTTGAGGAATCATTACATATTCAAGGGCATTAACTCTTCTTCTGGTTTTTTCAATTTCAGCTGCAAGAAGTTGAACTTCCTTTTCTACAGCTGCCAATTTTAACAGCTCAGGGAAAATATTCGACAAATTTTCGATTGCATTGTCAAGCTCAGCTGAAGTATTGGCAAAACCGTAAGGGTAAATATTTGCAGTGTCATCAGTTGTAGTTTTAAAATCAAACACCGGAACATCTACGCTCATTACATTCTTTCTGCCTACCTCAATGGTTACTCCCTGTTTAGGATACATAAGGGCTTCTTCCAAAACCTCCGAGGACATTACAGCACTGGCAATTACAAAATTTGAATAAACATCGCCGATATGTGCTTCAACCTGCTCACGCAAAGCTTTATTCTCTCTTGCAAGTTCCAAGAATCGCTTCATAAGCTCGTCACGTTTGTCCTTCAGCATTTTGTGACCCTTTACTGCTACTCTTAAACGATTTTTTAAAGAGGTTAAAACCATTCTGGTAGGATTAACATTTAATCTTGCCACATAACCACCCCTATGCTATTCTTTTTCCGGATAATATTTCTCAAGATATTCATCCCTTATACGTTTTAATTCTCCCTTAGGAAGAAGTGTCAGTAAGTCCCAGCCTATTTCCAATGTTTCTACGATGGTTCTGTTTGTTTCATAACCTTGAGACACATATCTCTTTTCAAATTCATCCGCAAATTTTGCAAAGAATTTATCAGCATCTGACAATGCCGCTTCTCCAAGTATTGCCATGAGTTCCTTTGCTTCCTTACCTCTTGCATACGCTGCAAACAGCTGGTTCAATACGTCGGAGTGATCCTCTCTTGTTTTGCCTCTGCCTATACCCTTGTCTTTCAAACGTGACAATGAAGGCAAAACATCTATAGGCGGCTTAATATTCTTTCTGTATAACTCACGTGAAAGAATAATTTGTCCTTCCGTAATATATCCTGTAAGGTCGGGAATAGGATGTGTTTTGTCATCCTCAGGCATAGTAAGAATCGGTATCATTGTTATGGAGCCGTCATGGTCTCTTTTTCTTCCTGCTCTTTCATAAATGGAAGCTAAGTCAGTGTACAGATATCCCGGATAACCACGTCTGCCCGGAACTTCCTTACGGGCAGCCGATACTTCACGAAGAGCTTCCGCGTAGTTTGTTATATCTGTCAATATTACCAATACGTGCATGTCTTTATCAAAAGCAAGAAACTCAGCTGCCGTTAAAGCCATACGAGGTGTGGATATACGCTCGATTGCCGGGTCATCTGCCAAGTTCATGAACAATACTGTTCTGTCAATTGCTCCCGTACGTCTGAAGTCAGAAATAAAGAAGTCTGCTTCTTCATAAGTTATACCGATTGCAGCAAATACAACGGCGAATTTAGATTCAGTTCCTAAAACCTTTGACTGGCGGGCAATTTGAGCTGCCAAGTTAGCGTGAGGAAGTCCGGAGCCTGAGAAAATAGGCAGCTTCTGTCCTCTTACCAATGTGTTCAAACCGTCTATTGCAGAAACACCTGTTTGAATAAACTCATTAGGATAGTCTCTTGCTGAAGGATTCATCGGGAGACCGTTTATATCCAATCTTTTTTCCGGTATTATTTCAGGACCGTTGTCTATTGGTCTTCCAAGTCCGTCAAATACACGTCCTAACATATCTTCCGCAACTGCAAATTCCATTCCTCTTCCAAGAAACTTTACCTTGGATTCAGCCAAGTTAATTCCGGCGGCACTTTCAAACAATTGAACCAATGCATTGCTTCCGTTGATTTCAAGAACCCTGCAGCTTCTGGTTTCCCCGCTGGGAAGTTCAATTACTCCCAATTCATCATATGCAACATTTTCAACATCCTTAACAAGCATCAAAGGTCCTGCTACTTCAGATATGGTCCTATATTCTTTAATCATACTACTCAACCTCCTTGCTTGCTGTTAAAGCCGAAACTTCTTTATCTATTTGTTTCTCGATGTTTTCGTAAGCCTCTTTTATGTCTTTTTCTTCCGTATATTTATATCTTCCTATTCTTTCTAATACAGGAAGCTCTGACAATGCTTTGAAATCTGCACCTTCATTTAATGCTTCTATACCCTTGTGATAATTTCTCAATATCAGTGACAAAAGTTTATGCTGTTTTTCAAGAGATGAGTAGGTATCAATTTCATGGAATGCATTTTGATGCAGATAGTCTTCTCTTATTGAACGTGTTGCCTCTAACTTTAATCTGTCATAAACCGACAATGAATCAACACCGACAAGCTGAACTATTTCATTTAATTCTGACTCTTCCTGCAGAAGCATCATAACTTCATTACGCATTTCAGTCCAATTTTTTGCTACATTTTCATCAAACCATTCACTTAATCTGTCTACATACAAGGAATAGCTCGTAAGCCAGTTAATTGCAGGGAAGTGTCTGCTGTATGCAAGCTGTGCATCAAGTGCCCAGAATACTTTTACTATACGAAGGGTAGCTTGAGATACGGGCTCTGAAATGTCGCCGCCGGGAGGTGATACTGCTCCGATAGCCGACAATGCTCCTTCTCTTCCCTCTGAGCCTAAGCTGATAACTCTTCCTGCTCTTTCATAGAACTGAGCAAGACGAGATGCCAAGTATGCGGGATAACCTTCTTCACCGGGCATTTCCTCAAGACGGCCGGACATTTCACGAAGCGCTTCTGCCCAACGTGATGTGGAGTCTGCCATCAGTGCTACTGAATAACCCATATCTCTGAAATACTCAGCTATTGTAATTCCTGTATAAATTGATGCTTCACGTGCTGCAACAGGCATGTCGGAGGTGTTTGCAATAAGAACGGTACGTTTCATCAATGATTCCCCTGTCCTTGGGTCTTTTAATTCAGGGAATTCCATCAAAACGTCTGTCATTTCATTTCCACGCTCTCCGCAGCCAATGTATACAACTATCTCAGCATCCGCCCATTTTGCCAGCTGGTGCTGTACAACAGTCTTTCCGCTTCCGAAAGGTCCCGGAACAGCTGCAACACCGCCCTTTGAAATGGGGAATAAAGTATCTATAACTCTTTGACCTGTTAACAGAGGGCTTACAGGAACTAATTTTTCCTTATATGGACGCCCCTTTCTTACAGGCCATTTTTGCATCATAGTCAGCTCAACATTTGAACCGTCATCTTTTTTAACGACACATACAATCTCTTCAACAGTGAAGCTTCCTTCCTTTATTTCAACAATTTCTCCTGAAATTCCGTAAGGAACCATAATTTTTTGCTGTACAACTATTGTTTCTTGAACAGTACCTATTATATCTCCTGCATGTACCTTATCTCCCGCTTTTACCACAGGAACAAATTCCCACCTTTTCTCTCTGTTAAGAGCAGGAATACTTATTCCTCTTGTAATATTAGGTCCTGCTATTCTTCTTATTTCTTCCAAAGGCCTTTGTATTCCGTCATATATTGTTTCAATAAGTCCGGGCCCAAGTTCAACAGAAAGCTGTGCGCCTGTTGAAACTACCGGTGCTCCCGGAGCTAAGCCTGATGTTTCTTCATAAACCTGTATGGATGCCATTTCGCCGCGCATCTCAATTATTTCACCTATAAGGCCTTGCTCACTTACACGGACAACGTCAAACATATCGGCTTCTTTCATACCATCTGCAATAACCAGCGGACCGGATATTTTAACTACTCTACCTTGGCTCATTAAACTAATCACCTGCTTTCATTTTTTTTACGTTAATCGTTACTAAACAATATGTCGGCACCAACTGCTTTTTCAACTGCTTTCTTTATGTTGCCAATACCTATGCCTAGTGTTCCCTGCATTCCCGGTATAGGAATAATTGCCGGCAGACGCTCTTCATCGTATTCATATATTGATTCTTTTATTTCATCATATAAGCTTTCCGTCACATAAATTATTGCATAATTATCATCCGCAATTTTATGCAGCGTACGTTTTGCTTCTTCCGCCCTATTGCAGTCGAATACATTCAAGCCAACAGCCTTGAATCCTTGAACACTTTGCTTATCTCCAATAATTCCTATCTTATACATAAGTCTCTCTCAACCTCTCTCTTATAAGTTCCGGCGAGATGCCTGCTGTTTTTCCTGCCAAAATTATTCGTGCAATTTTAATTTCATTATCCTTAGCTATGAGATATCCTGCAAGAGTTTCAATGCCATAAGGCGGATCATATTTGGCAGTTTTCACATGCTCCATAAGCTTGTTATCCAAAAGTTTCTCGAGCTTTGTAAACTTTCCGGTTTCAGTTAAAGTTTCAGTTCCTTCAAGAAATACATCTTTGAAATCATAAGCCAAAAGAAGCTCTCCAAATTTTTCAAAAGGCTCATCATAATTTCTTATAAATATATGCTCATGTATATTACCGCCGTGCAAAAATACCTTGCTAAAAAAATCCCATGATTTATTCATTTTCTTAAGTCTTACATATGTTTTAACATTGATTGAATCTATCTGCATCTTCACATAATCAATAATGAATTTATTTTCTGTTTCTTCTGCAGCTTTAAGCATTTCTTCAAAACAATACCGGTCTAAAATAACATCTATCAGCTGAGGATCTCTTGTTTTTGGAAAATCTTCAATAACTTCATTTAATGCTTTTCCCATATTCTCGGTCAGCTCAGAAAAATTTCTTTCTTTTAAAGCATGCTTTAAAACCTTTAAGTCAATGGTTCCCGTATCAACAAGAATATCTGTTTCATCCTTGTTCAAATACTCGTTTTTCATCAATACTTTCAAGTTATGATAATCATATGGATACAAAAATATATTGAAGAGCTCAGGATCAGGAGCTATAGACTTAATAAAATCATATGTCTTCTTATGCTCTTCAGCAAGAAGGTTCTCATAATTATCAAAATCCGTTATCTCATTTAAGTAACCATAATAACAATCATCCAATACTCTTATAGCATCTTCCATTGTTTTTGCATCTATCATTTTTTCTGCTCTTTCATGGGTAAGCATATGCTTTTCTATGCTTTTCACTCTTGAAGTAGAATATAAATAATCAGATTCCTTAATCTTCGCCAAAGTCATTCCTCCTTTCAGGCAGGAAAATTATTTAAAAAGCGCATTTGCTATTTCACCTGTAAGTTCGTCCTTCATGGAATCCAAAAGGGTTTCAAAAGTACTGTTTATTTCAACGCTTCCCCTTTTAAGCACGAATCCGCCGCTTGCCTTAACTGTATTTTTGCTTAATGCAACCTTTTCTGCTCCTAGTTTTTCATTGACAGTTTTTACTAATCTTTCACCGATATTTTCCCTGTCTTTGGCATTTAAAACTATACTTCCTTCACAATTAGGAATTTTGACAATCTCTTGTGCCAAAAAACTTAAATATTTCTCTTCCGGCATTACTTTAAGCTTGTCAATTGCTGCATTGAAACTTTTTTTAATAGCTTCCTGTTTTGCTGATAACAACATCTTTCTGCCTTGAAGCTCAGCAGCGGATACTCTTCTGTTTTTTAAATCAACCGCATCTTTTGCGGCTCTTTCCGCCTCAGTCTTTATTATTACTTCAGCTTCACTTCTCGCTTTGTTTATTATTTCCTGCTTTGTGTTTTCTGCATTCATCAAAGAAGAATCAGCGTTATTTTCTGCATCGCTTAAAATCCTTGACGTTATATTGTCAATGCTCATATCATCACATCCTTATTTATAATTTTAACACACTCCTTTAAACCGGAATTCCATTTACCATAAGGAATGATGCAAGAAGTGCTAAAACTGCATATGTCTCAACCATTGCTGCGTATACCATTGCTTTTGCTATTTCTTCAGGTCTCTTTCCAACTAACTGAACACCGGTAGCTGCAACCTTACCCTGCCATATAGCCGATATGGTTCCTGTTATTCCGGCCGGTAGTGATGCCGCTAAAAACATTAATCCCTGAGCAGTTGTCAAAGGAGCTATGCTGCCTGCAAGTACACCGATTTTATTCATTATAATAAATGCGATAAGAAGACCATATATACCCTGTGTTCCGGGCAGTGCTTGAAGCATCAATGTGGGACCAAACTTCTTAGGATCCTCTGCAATAACTCCTCCTGCAGCCATACCTGCAATAGCAACTCCCCACGCGCTTCCGATTCCTGCCATAGATGCATTAGCAGCGCCTAAAATAGCTAAAAAACCACCCATTGTTAATTCCATTTAAATTTCCTCCTTAATTTTAATATATTTAGTTTTTTTAGTGAAAGGAGCAAATGCATCCCCTCCACCTTCATAAAATTTACCGAAAAATTCTACATATTGAAGCCTTGCCGAGTGAACGAATGAGCCAAGACCGTTTATAGCAAAATTAAGTACATGACCGAATACAAAAACCAGTACAAACATAATCTTCCCTGATATTCCGCTGCCCATGGAGCCGATTAAACTAAGAACAGATGAAATAACACCTGTTGCAAGTCCAAGTGCAAGAAGTCTTGAATAAGAAAGAACATCGCCCAAATAACCTGTTATTCCATATAATGCAAGGATTCCGCTTATGAGTTTGTTGATTATACCTTCTTTTGCCCTTCCTTGTGTAAGAACCAATCCTATTGCTGAAGCTATTGTCACCCATTTACCTATAACTGGCAATGGAGAGCCGGGAATTATCATATCTCCTGCAAGCCATAATATAGGCCCGATTATAAACAAATACCACAGACCAACATCCATAAGCGCATCGTTTAAATGACCGTCCCTAATTGACATATAGGCACTCATTCCCATTCCCACAAAAAGGTGAACAAGACCCATAACGAAAGATACTAATAACACCGTCATCGGCTCCTTTAAGGGGTCCACCCACACATAAGTCAAAGGCAGATTAATGTTGAAAAGATGTCTTGCTCCTACAACTAAACCATCCCCGAACCAGCTTCCATACATCACACCCCAAAAGATAGTGGATAACCCGCCCCAGAAAAATACCTTAAGCATTTTTCCAAAAGTTCCTTCTATATCAAACTTTTTTAAAATAATGTAACATCCCAAGGCAAACATAACTCCATATCCTACGTCTCCAAGCATCATGCCGAAAAATAAAACGTAAAATGGTGCCATCACTGCCGTTGGGTCCATGTTGGATGTTCCGGGAAGGCTGTATAGCTCTGTTATTGATTCAAATGGTTCAGAAAAAGAATTATTTTTTAATAATATCGGGAAATTTTCATCTTCCTCAGGCTTTTTAAAATCATGCCAGCATTGATATTCGTCTAAAACTTTTTGAACATTTTCTTTGCATACTTCAGGTACCCAGCCTTCAATATAAAAGGTAGTATCTGTTTTCAGCATATTACTCAGTATCCTGTTTTTATCTCTTTCGATTACAAGATGGTCATGATAAAGCTGGATTTCTTCTTTGAAGGAAACTTGTTCCGTTATATTATTTTCAACAGTATCCCTCTTAGCAGATATTTCTTTTAAGCTGTTTTCATACTGCATTATATTTTCTGCTGCAGTACCCTTTAGTTCTTTGAATGTTACAGCACTAAAACCATATAGTTTTAATAATTCCAAAATATCCTCTTTTTCATCGCTAAGACATATAAACGAGCAATAATACTGGTCTTTGTCACTGTCTATCACATCCATAAAACATCTGTCGGTCGTTTTAAACAGTTCGGATTTTAACTCATCAATGTCTGCAATATTAGGTACGGCGCCGATTATTATACTTGTGTACTTGGTTTCGGTCATATTTAGAGGAATATCATACCTTCTCCATGGCTTTAGGCTCAAAATAGCTGCTTCAATTTTGTTTTCCTCAGAGCATAACTCACTTAATGACTTATTTAACTCTAGAACCTTCGCTGCATTTTCGGATACACCTTCGTTTTTCTCCAATGCTTTGCTAAATTCATCCGATGATATCGTTTTTCTTGTATTAAATAAAGGCCTCTTACTTGTGTCATACATATCAAGGCTGTTGAGTACTTCGTTAATTTGAGAAATTTTAACATCCAAATTAAAAACTACATTTTCATTGCCATCTTTTTTTACATAGTTAATCCATTCAGGGTCAGTAAGTTTTGTATCTTGCGAGCTTATTTCCACAACACCTAGCTCCATAATTCTCTTAATAAGCTCTGTTTTTATACTGTCTAAGCCTATGATGCTGATTTTGTTCATATTAACTATTGTCACTGGTCTTCACGATCCTTTCCAGTATAATTGAAGCTGCGCTGTCCATGTTATCGCTTGCATTTGTTAAAATTTTGTCACATTCCTTTGCAGCATCATTAATAATGCCGTCATAAAGAAGCTGTCCCTCGGATTCTGCTTTGCTTAAAACTTCAGATCTGTGAGATTCCGCTGTTTTCCTTGCTTCATCCAAGATATCTTGAGCTTGTGCATTAGCATTGGTAATAACTTGTCTTGCTTGTGCTGCGGCATCCTTTTTAATTGCTTCAGCCTTTTCCTCCGCCTCCTTTATTACCTTAATTACTTCAATTGACACTATACCACCACCTTTATGATATTTCTAAAAATTTTCTGCCATTCCACATTACTTTATAATAAATTAAAAACGCCTATTTGTCAAGTTTTTATCTAAATGCGAAAATACTAAAAGAAGAATATTTTCAGATTTTAATGTTTAAAGTAATTGTGAATAAATTATAAATTGTGATTGTTTTCTACTTAATAATTATTTGTTTACAAAAGTAAAATTTAGCGATTTTAAATCTAAACTGTCGAAAAAAATAACCTCTATCAGTGTGTAATAAAAGTTATTTAAATCTTGATTATTATATCATTTTTTATTTGTTATTATACAAATTATTGTTTTGGGGCATTCCTTCTACCTACAGAGGCCTTCCCTATACGGGGAGGTGTGTCCCCATACCTTTAATAAATAGGGTTAGAGCATCGCGCAGTCTCAATCACCAATTTATAATATTTGGGGACATTCCTCATGCCCTCAAAGACTTACTTCATAGTAGAGGTGTGTCCCCTTACCTATGAACGCATAAATTGGGATTTCGTTGCGAATGACCTACCGCTATTTTTCAGAAAACCTTATTCGGGGACATTCCTCTACCTACAGAGACTATCTCTAAACTAGAGGTGTGTCCCCATACCTTTTATAAATAGGGTTAGGGCATCTTATTCCACTGCAAATATCAGTGTTGCTTCTGCTGCAATTTCGTCATTAACATATGCAATTGCCGAGCCGATTCCAAAAGTTAATTTCATCTTTGTTATTTCTGTAACAAGCTTCAGTGTATCTCCCGGAACTACCTTTCTTTTAAACTTCGCGCTTTGAATTCCTCCAAAATAAACCGTCTTATTTTTGAATTTTTCTGAAGATAATATGGCAAAAGCTCCTGTCTGGGCTAAAGCTTCTATAATTAAAACACCGGGCATTACAGGGTTTCCGGGAAAATGACCTTGGAAAAATTGTTCATTCATTGTTAAATTTTTTATTCCCACAGCCTTTTGCCCTTCTTGAAGCTCAATTATTTTATCGATTAAAAGCATGGGGTATCTGTGTGGAATAACATTTTGTATGTCATTTATATTATAGCTCATAATTTTATCCTTTGAATTTTTTTAAAACCAATGTTGCATTATGACCGCCAAATCCAAACGCGTTTGATAAAGCATAATCAAAGTCCTTTAAAATTCCCTCATTAGGAACAAAGTTCAGACCTAATTCAGGATCTGTTTCAACATGATTAATAGTGGCAGGAATAAAGGAATCTTCTATAGCTTTAGCACAAATGATTGCTTCAACAGCCCCCGCCGCTCCAAGCAAATGTCCTGTCATGGATTTTGTAGAGCTTACATAAATATTTTGTGACTCTTCCTTAAAAACATTCTTAATTGCCTGAGTTTCAAATTTATCGTTGTACAAGGTGCTTGTTCCGTGAGCATTTATATATGTTACATTCTTTGGTTCAATACCTGCATCAAAAATGGCATTCAGCATTGACTTAGATGCGCCTTCAGAACTTGGGTCGGGACTAGTCATATGATAAGCATCACAGGTTGCTCCATACCCGACAATTTCCCCATGTATTATTGCTCCTCTTTTAACTGCATGCTCATAATCTTCAAGTATCATTACACCGGCTCCTTCTCCCATTACAAAGCCATGTCTGTCCTTGTCAAAAGGAATAGAAGCCCTGTTTATATCAGTTGTTGTTGATAATGTAGTAAGAACCGTAAATCCTGCAATAGAGCATGGAGTTATTGCAGCTTCAGCACCTCCCGCAATCATAACGTCACAAATACCATCCTGTATTCTTTTATATGATTCACCTATTGCATTGGCTCCGGTGGCACAAGCTGTAACCGTACTCACATTGACAGCCTTTGCCTTATACTTAACGGCAACCAATCCTGATGCCATATTTGAAAGCATCATTGGAATAAAAAATGTTGAAACCTTCCCAGGTCCCTTTTCCAACAGCTTTGCATGTTCTTCTTCAATTGTATGAATTCCCCCAACTGCACTTCCCACAATGCAGCCAAGACTGTCAGAATCAACCTCTTCAGTATTAAGACCCGAATCCTCTACTGCAAGTGCTGCTGCAGCAAGAGCAAACTGGCTGTATCTGTCCATTCTTTTAGATTCCTTTTTTTCCATATATAAAGTAGGGTCGAAATCCTTCACTTCAGCTGCTAATTTGACACTGAAATCTGTTGTATCAAAAGATTCTATAAAGTCAATTCCACATTTTCCTTTCTTTACATTTTCCCAAAACATATCTCCCGAACCGATGGGGCTTACTACCCCCATTCCTGTTATAACAACTCTTCTTTTCATTATTATCTCCTTAAATAATACGTATAGGTCATCCTAAGTGTAGCGAAAGATCTCTACGACATGTCATCCTGAGCGTAAGCGAAAGATGCCCTAACCCCATTTGTCAGAGTGTTTTTTCTGACAAATGGATGGTAGGTCATTCGCAACGAATTCCCAATTTATGCGACGTAAGGAGCAAATAAATTGGTGAATGAGACTGCGTGATCTCAGTTCTTAAAAGATTAGATTCTTCACTGCGTTAAAATGACAGGGCTTCG
>ENA-UOOR01002186-UOOR01002186.1-fermentation-metagenome-genome-assembly--contig:-NODE-2186-length-20616-cov-6.953553_pt1 | contig 20616 bp, 9 predicted proteins | sample MGYA00245780_ERZ724029 | MGnify/ENA primary metagenome ERZ724029 (study PRJEB28704, sample SAMN03018315) | fermentation metagenome | biome: anthropogenic terrestrial biome; feature: soil; material... | reverse complement strand
TCGATCCGGCGGCGCTCGCGGTCGTCCTGCTCGGAGGGGGCGGCGCGCTCCGGCCGCTGCTCGGCCGGCCCTGCGGCGCGCATCTATCGGTGAGCCGGCCGCTCGTCGAGCTCGCGCTGCGCCAGGGCCGCGCGCTGGCGATGGCCGAGTCGCAGGCCCGCGCCGAGGTCGAGGAGAGGCGCACGCGGGTGCTGCGGCGCGACGGCGAGGTGCTCTGCGCGCCGGTCTTCTGCGGTGGCCAGGCGGTCGCCGCGGTCTGTGTCGCCCGCGCCCGTCCCTTCGAGGAGCGGGAGATAGCGCTCGCCGGCGCGCTCGCGGCCGCGGCCGGACCGGCGCTCTTCTCGGGCCCGCGCCAGGCGGCCGCTTCGGGTTTCGAGCTGCCGGTCGCCGAGAGCGCGCCGATGCGCGAAGCGATGCGCGTCGCCGCGGCGGCGGCGCAGGTGCCGTCGACGGTGCTCGTGCGCGGCGAGACCGGCACCGGCAAAGAGGAGATCGCCCGCGCCATCCACGCGCTCGGCCCGCGCGCGAAGGGGCCGTTCATCGCCCTCAACTGTGGCGCCATCCCCACCGAGCTCGCCGAGTCCGAGCTGTTCGGCTACGAGAAGGGCGCCTTCACCGGCGCCGCCGCGACGCGCGCGGGCGCCTTCGAGCAGGCCGACGGCGGCACGCTCTTCCTCGACGAGATCGGCGAGCTGCCCGCGCCGCTGCAGGTCAAGCTGCTGCGGGTGCTGCAGGAGCGGGTCGTGCACCGGGTCGGCGGCCGGGGCATGGTCCCGGTAGACGTGCGCGTGGTCGCCGCCACCCATCGCGACCTGGCGGCGATGGCCAAGGCGGGCGAGTTCCGCGAGGACCTCTATTGGCGGCTCGACGTCCTGAAGATCGAGCTGCCGCCGCTGCGCGAGCGGCGCGAGGACATCCTGCCGCTGGCCGAGCGCTTCCTCGCCAGGCTCTCGCTGCAGCTCGGCCGGCGCGCCGAAGGCTTCAGCCCCCAGGCGCGCGAGGCGCTGCGCGGCTGCGCGTGGCCGGGCAACGCGCGCCAACTCGCCAACGCCATCGAGCGGGCGCTGGTGCTCAAGGAAGCGCCCGGTCCCATCGGGCTGGGCGAGCTGCCGGCGGAGGTGACGGCGCCCGACCGAGCGAGCGGTCCCGCACCGACCGGAAGGGCGCTCGCCGACCTCGTGCGCGCGCTCGAGCGAGAGCAGATAGTCCTTGCTCTGAAGCGCGCGCGCGGAGTGAAGTCTGCGGCCGCCGAGGCGCTCGGCATTTCCCGTCCCACGCTCGATCGGAAGATCGAGGAATACCGGATCGATCTCTTCGAATGAACTTCCTCTGCCCCGCCTGCCGGACCCCGCTGCCGCACGCCGCCGCCGACGCGGTGGTGCCCTGCACCCACTGCGGCATCCAGATAGATCTGACCCGCCTCGACACCTCGCCCGGCACCGCGCGGCTGTGGCCCGACGTCGACCTGAGCGGCGAGACGCTCGGGAGCTATCGGCTCGTCAAGCGGCTCGCCTCGGGCGGGATGGGCATCGTCTACGAGGCCGAGAGCGAGAGCGTGCTGCCCGGCCAGAAGCAGTGTGCGGTGAAGGTGCTCGGGGCCCTGCTCGCGGCCGATCCCGCCTTGCGGACCCGCTTCGCGCGCGAGGCCGCGGCGCTGCGCGCGCTCTCTCACCCGGGCATCGTCCGGGTCCTGGCCGAGGGCGAGGACCGAGGGTTCTGCTGGTACGCGATGGAGCGGGTGGATGGCCCGGACTTGCGCGCACGCCTGGAGCAGGGGCCGATGCCGGCGGCCGAGGTCGTCGAGCTCGGGCGCAGCCTGCTGCACACGCTCGCCGCGGTGCACGCCAAGGGCTTTGTTCACCGGGACATCAAGCCCGGCAACATTCTGCTCGCGCCGACTGGCCCGAAGCTGTGCGACTTCGGCATCGCCCGCCTCGACGGCTCGACGACCCTCACCGAGTCGGCGGCGGTGCTCGGGTCGCTGCGCTACATGGCGCCCGAGCAGCGCTCGGGAAAGTCGAGCCCGCAGTCGGACCTCTACTCGCTCGGCGTCGTGCTCCACGAGGCGCTCACCGGAGCGGCGCTGGGGGAGCGCGCACTGCCGCGGGAGACGCCGGCCGGGCTGCGCAAGCTGGTCCGCGCGCTGCTCGCCGAGAAGCCCGAGCAGCGGCCGCCCGACGCGGCCGCCGCCCTCGCGTTGCTCGAGCACCGCGCGAACCCGATGCGCTATCTCGGCGCGGCGGCCGGGCTCGCGCTGGTCGCCGGGGTCGCCACCGCGATCGGCGCCGTAGGCCGCTCGGCCGCCCCGATCCCGCTCGAGAAGGAGCCGCCGGCGGTCGTAGAGACCAAGGCCGCGCCGCAGTCCGACAGGCCGCCGGTGCAGGCGCTCCTCACCGCGGGCGAGGAGGCGAAGAGAGGCGAGCCGGCGGATGCCGGCGCGCCGGTATCACTCGAGCCCATGCAGGCCGCCGTCACGCCGCCCATCGACCGGCCGCCGCTCATCGGGCCGCAGAGGAGCTTGCCCGGCACGCCCAACTCGAGAAAGCGGTTGAGCCCCAATATCGGCCTCCGGATGGCCAGGAACGCTGACGAGTCCGGCCTGAAAAGCCAGCTCTTCCTCCCCGACCAGCAGCCCGAGCAGGAGCAGGCCTTCCCGGATGGCTCGGGGGTGAAGGCGAAAGGAAAGCTCGGCATCCGGGCGGCAGGCCCCGAGGGTCAGCGCAGACTCAAGGCGGCGCAAGAGAAGGCGGAGAAGCTCAAGGCGAAGAAGAGCGGCCGGGGAGGCATCGCAAAGCCGTGACCCGGTCGACGGGTCGCTCCCGTGCTGCGAGCAGCGGTGTTTGCCGAAGAAGGTCTGCTGTGCCTCTGACCGGCGGTGTCGCTGACCACCCGCCAGGCCAAAGGGAGCAGGCCCGGCACGAGGGCGCGGGCGCTTGCGAAGCGGGCAGGCCGAGGGATGAAGAGCGGCTCGCCCGGATGCCTTTCTTCGCGCGGAGGGTCTGAGCCCCTGCGTCGGGCGGCGATCACCGGGCGGGATGTCCGACTGTGTCGGCAAACCGCCGCCGTTGCATCGAAGCCGACCGACCGGCACCATCGGCCCTCGACCGCGGATGACCAATGAGGTACCGACGATGACCAGAGCCGCCCAGAACCCTCGTCCCGAATCGGCTCGCCCGCCACTGCGAGCGCTGGCCTTCTGCCTCGCGGCGCTCGCGCTCGGCGCCTGCAGCGAAGAGGCCAGCGCGCCCGGTCGGCTCGAGGTGGTCGTCGACGGTCTGCCGCAGGGCGTGCCCGCGGCGGTCATCGTGGAAGGCCCGGAGCGCTACCGGGCGACGGTGACTGGGACGACGACGCTCGAGCCGCTCGAGCCGGGCGACTACCAGCTCACGGTGCTGGCGGTGAAGGCGTCGGGCGGGCAGCTTTTCCATCCGGTCGAGCCGAGCCTGAGCGCGCGAGTCGAGCTGGCCAAGCTCGCCACGGTGCAGGTGCGCTACGCCGCAAAGCAGGCGCCCGAGCTTGGTTTCGTGCCGTCCAGAGTCGAGATGGCGGCGCTCATCGGTGACGCCGCCCAGGCCGAGCTTCAGGTCCGCAACCTGACCGCGGGCGCTATCGAGTACTCGGCGAGCGCGGGCGCGTCCTGGGTCGAGATCGAGTCGGGGGCCTCCGGCTCGATTGACCCCGGCGAGAGCGTGCGCCTCTCGCTGGCCGCCACCTGCGAAGGGGAGGGGGCGCGCGAGTCTTCGCTCAAAATCACCGCCGGCTCCAGGCTCTACGAGGTCCCGGTGACCTTGAGCTGCACCCGCGAGCCCCAACCTGAGATCGCCGAGGTGACGCCACGCCCGCTGCTGCTCACCGCGTCGGTGGGCACGGTCGCGACCGGGCGCCTGAGCATCCCCAACGTCGGAACCGGGACGCTCTCGTACACCGCGCGCAGCGAGACCGACTGGCTCATCGTGCGCGCGCCGATCTCGGGCAACGTCTCGCCGAGGCGCAAGGCGACGCTCGAGGTGACCGGGCGGTGTGACAGCGCCGGCTCGTTCTCGGGCGAGGTGATCATCGAGACCAACGACGCCGACGAGCCGAGCGTCCAAGCTCCGGTCAAGCTCGAGTGCAGTGACGTGCCGGTGCCAGACATCTCCGAGCCGGCGCCCAACCCGCTCGTTCTCGACACCAACGACGGCGAGAGCATCGAAGGCGAGATCGCCTTCACCAACGAGGGGCGAGCGGACCTCGCCTTCACCGTGACCGAGCAGCTCGGGTGGCTGCAGATCCTCTCGGGCGGCGCGGGCAGGCTCGCCGCGGGCGGGCGGGCGACGGTCCGGCTCTCTGCGACCTGCGAGAGCGCCGGCGTGCGCTCGGGGACGATCACCATCGCGAGCGACGACCCCGACGAGGCCGAAAAGCCGGTGGCCGTCGAGCTGACGTGCGTCCCGGTGGCCCCGAGCATCCTCGCGTTCGCGCCTTCGGCCGCGGTCATCGACCTCGGCTCCTCGGCGACCTTGAGCTGGGAGGTCTCAGGAAGCGCGCCGATGACGCTCACGCTCTCGCCGCGCAGCATCGACGTGAGCGGCCAGCAGAGCTGGGAGGCGACCCCGGCCACCACGACCGAGTACACGCTGACCGCGAAGAACGCCGCGGGTCAGGTCTCGACGAAGACGACCATCGAGGTGCGCATCCCGGACATCGGCGCGCCTGCGCCCGCGACGCTCTCGCTGGCGGCCTACACCGGCGAGTCGGCGACCGCGCAGGTCTCCTTCGACAACCAGGGCGACGGGCCGCTCGCCTTCACCGTCAGCGGCGCGGGCTGGCTGAGCGCGACCCCAGGCTCGGGGACGGTGGCCGCGGGCGCCTCGCGCACCCTCGCCGTCGTCGCCACCTGCGGGGGCTCGCCGGCAACCCGGCAGGCCGACCTGACGATCGCGTCGAACGATCCGGACGAGCCGTCGGTTGCCGTCCCGGTCAGCCTCGAGTGCACCTATGCGCCGGCGCCGGACATCGGCACGCCGACGCCCGAGTCGATCTCGATGATCGCGATCATCGGGCAGACGGCGACCGCCACGCTCAGCTTCCAGAACGAAGGCAACCTGCCGCTCGACTACTCGGTCTCCGACGGCGCGGCGTGGCTGACGGTCGAGCCGCCCACCTCCGGCAGCCTCGCGCCGGCGGCCAGCGCGACCCTGAGCCTGAGCGGGACGTGCGGCATGACGGTCACGACGCTGTCGACCACGCTGTCGATAGCCACCAACGATCCCGACGAGGCGAACGTCGGCGTGCCGGTCTCGCTCACCTGCAGGCCCGTCCCGGTCCCGGACATCGGGGCGCCGTATCCCTCGTCGATCCAAGTCGGCGCCGCGCCCGGCGACTCGACGACGGCCCAGGTGCACTTCCCCAACGACGGCGAGGCGGATCTCAGCTTCGAGGTGAGCCCGGGGGCCTCTTGGATGGTCGCCGCGCCCACCTCCGGCACCGTCGTGCCCGCGGGTTGGCAGGCGATCGATCTCACGTTGACCTGCCCGACCAGCGGAGGCCTTCACAACTCCCAGGTGACCATCGGGTCGAACGATCCCGACGAGCCGCAGCTCTCGGTTCCCGTGCAGCTCGACTGCACCTCCACGCTCGACCTGCGCTTCGAGCGCGCCTACTTGGCGCAGGCCACGCAGAACCCCGAGGGCACGGTCAGCCTCATCGCCGGTCTGCCGGCGGTGGCGCGGGCCTTCGTCGTCGCCAACGAGACCGGGACCACCGGCGTCGTCGTGCGCATCCACGCGTTGCGCAACGGCAGCAGGCTCGGGACGCAGGACCTGACCGGGCCGTGGAACGTGCCGCTCTCCGCGCCGGACGACGCCCAGGCCAACAGCTTCAACGGCATGCTCCCGGTCGACTGGATAGCGCCGGGTTTGGAGGTCTACTTCGAGATCGACCCGGGGCAGCAGCACCACGAGACCAACGAGAGGAACAACCGCTTCCCGGAGACCGGGATGCTGGTGGTCGACGTGAAGACGGTCCCCGACTGGCCGGTGACGCTGGTGCCGGTGGTCTACAACAGCGTTACCGGCGACGTGAGCGCGGCAAATGCCCACGACTGGCTCCAAAGGACACGCAGCTACGAGCCGGTGGTCGGCTACAGCGTCGAGGTGCACGCGCCATTTGCCTATGTCGTCGGTCCTACCAGTCCGTCCTTGGATGCTTCGAATGGAGCTGGCTGGGAGGCGCTGCTCTACGCTCTGCAGGGGTTGAGAGCCGCAGACGGCAGCCCAAGGCACTACATCGGCGTCGTGCACCCCGGCTACGGCGGCGGCATCGCGGGGATGGGCTTCTTGCGCCAACCCGTAGCCGTCGTCTGGGACGGCTCGGGCCGGACGGATGCGCTCGCGCACGAGGTCGGGCACAACTGGGGCCGAGAGCACGCGCCTTGCGGCGGTGTCGGCTACTCGGATCCCGGCTTTCCGAGCGCTCCGGAATACTCCGGCGGCTCGATCGGCGTCTGGGGCTGGGACCGCTTCAGCAACACCTACAAGTCGCCCGCGAGCCACACGGACTTCATGGGCTATTGCGACCCGGTCTGGACGAGCGACTACACGTACCAGGGCATCCTCAACTACCGCGTCGCGCGTCCCTACGTGGTGGAGACTGCGCCCGCAGAGCCGGTGCTGCTCGTGCGCGGGGTGGTGGGCGAGTCTGGAACCCGCCTCGACTCGGCCTTCCATCTGCTGGCGCCGCCTTCTCCGCCGGAGAAGGGCGAATGGCGCGTCGAGGGCTTCGATGCCGAAGGCAGACTGCTCCTTGCGCAGCAGTTCGCCGCCGCGCGCGTCGCGCATCGGGCCGAGTCGCACTTCTCCTTCTCTTTGCCGCTCGCCGAGGAACAGGCTGCCAACCTGCATCGGATAATCGTCCGCGACGCGGAAGGGCGCGTGGTCGCGGAGCGCAAGGCGTCGAGCGGGGACGCTGCTGCCGAGCCCGAGATCGAGGAGGTTGCGCACGGGCTGAAGGTCGCCTGGGGGCACGGCGCCTGGAGCAGCGTCCTGGTGCGCGATGCGTCGACCGGGCAGGTCGTGGCGATTGCGGACAACGCGCCGGTCGTCATCGGCGCGCCGTCGCGGACGATCGAGCTGCTCCTCTCCGATGGCGTGCGCACGCGCCGGCGGCTGGTTCACCGCTGAGAGGCAGAGACGGGAGTCGAGAGTCGACAGCGTGGGCTTCGCCCGGAACCCAAACGATCGGTCTTAGGTTGGTAGGGGCGGATAGGGATGCGCCCGTCGAGGCCCGGAGCGCGGGCCTTCGTGTTGGCGGTCTCGCCGGTCATCGGTAGGGGCGGATGGCAATGCGCCCGTCGAGGCCCGGAGCGCGGGCCTTCGTGCTGGCGTTCCCGCCGGTCCTCGGTAGGGGCGGATGGCAATGCGCCCGTCCAGGCCCAGAGCGCGGGCCTTCGTGCTGGCGTTCTCGCCGGTTCTCGGTAGGGGCGGATGGCAATGCGCCCGTCGAGGCCCGGAGCGCGGGCCTTCGTGCTGGCGTTCTCGCCGGTTCTCGGTAGGGGCGGATAGGGATGCGCCCGTCGCGGCCCGGAGCGCGGGCCTTCGTGCTGGCGTTTCCGCCGGTCCTCGGTAGGAGCGCATGGCAATGCGCCCGTCCAGGCCCAGGGCGCCAACCCTCGTGCTGGCGTTCCCGCCGGTCAGCCCGAATGTAGGCCGAGCTTGCGAGGCTGGAGTCCGGTTGCCCCGATCTCTTCGTCGGCCCTGTTGCCGGCTGTGACCTTGAACTAACAGCCACCGATGCTGCTCGAGTTGAGCACGAGCGCCGAATCGATAGGCTGCCTCGACCCCCAAGAGTCCCCTCTTCCCGCGCAAGCGCGGGAGAAGGGACCTTCTCTTGCTCGCGCGCGGTGCTTGCCAGCGGCCGATGAACGACGAGTCGCAGCGGATGAAGAAGACACCTCGAGCGGTCTCCCGCGGCACCAGCAGTGGCAGGAGAGCCGGGAGGGCTCGACGATGAGACTTCCTCTGGTCGTCTGGCCCTAGCTTCTTGCAAAGGGCACGGGCCGAGCGATGAGCGGCGGCATTTCGGCAAGCACCGCGCGATCGCTCGAAGCCTCAAACGAACGCCGCCCCGGCCTTTCGACCGGGGCGGCGCTTTGAAGCTTACGGAATTGCTACGCGGCTAATACGCCTCGATCGCATCGTCGAACGCCATACTGGTGAGCGCGCTCTGGCAGCCATCGACCACTGGCGTTGAGGTGTAGTCCTCAGCGATGGTCACCTGCTCAAAGGTGACGTTCGAGAGCGAGCCGGTCAGGTTGCCGCTGACCGAGCTGAGCGTCACCTCGCCGCCGGTGGCCATGTAGTAGACGCCACGCCGGTCACGCAGGCGCACGCACAAGGCGCAAGTGCGGTATTGGAGGTCGTCGCCAGCGAGAGTGAAGGTGCCGGTGGTCAGACCCGAGGCGAAGATGCCGTCGCCGGGGTACAGCTCGATTTGCAGCTTGTCGGGGTCGTTGTTCAAGACGTACTCGCCAACCACCCAGTTGCCATCGCTTACCGCAAGGCTTTCGAGCGGGGTTACCGCGCCGAGATCCGCGTCGAACCCGCAGGCCTCGGGAACACCGATGGTGATGGCCAGCTTGTAGAGGAACGCTGCCGTCGCGCTGTAGGAATCAACCTTCACGTAGTAGGTCCCGGCGGGGACCGACGGGAGATCGATGAGCGAGCACCAGTTGCCGCCCCACAGGTCGATATCGTCGTTCGAGGCGATGCTCGTGCCGGTCGAGTCGAACAGCTCGAGCCTGGAGTCGAGGTCACCGGCGGCACAAGCGCCATCGCCAAGATCCTGCACCTCGACGATGAGCGAGCTCGCATCGGTCAACACGATGGAGACGTAATCGACATCGCCAGCGGTGATCTGGGCGGTGTACGGGTCGGAGTAGGCGGTCGCGCTCGCGGTGTCGTCGTTCGGCTCGACCTCGGTCAACTCGAACTGGCAGGTATCGCTGCAGCCGTCGCCGTTGTCGGTGTTGCCGTCGTCACACTGCTCGCCCTCGTCCTGGAAGGTGTCGCCACAGACGATCGGGCGGCAAGCCTGGCCCGCCGTGGGGCAGGCGAAGCCCTGCTCAAGCTGGCAGGTATCGCTGCAGCCGTCGCCGGAGGTCGGCGTCGCGTTGTCGTCTTCGCAGGTCTCGCCCGGCTCGATGGTGCCGTTGCCGCACACGGGGATGAGGTACTCGATGGAGATGCTGAACGTGCCCTCACCACTGCTGAAGCCGTCGACGATCAGGGTGAACGGGGTAGCGCCCTGGTAGTTGTCGATGACGAGGACCTCAGGCTCACTGACCTTCGCGTCGGTGCAGGCGAGCTCGGTGGTGCTGTCGCCGCAGGTCGACTGCGCGTAGACGACCGCGTCGAAGTCGGAGTCGACGGTGATGCGGAGCTGGCCGGTCTCGCCGGCGTTGCCGACGCTGACGGTGTAGAGCAGCTCCTTGCCAGCGGCCGTCCGGCAGCTTCCACGCGGGAAGGCCTGGGTGCCGGTGGTCGTGTCGCCGGTAGTGGTCAGGCCGGTCAACGGAACGGCGCCCTGGCAGACGGCGGCGAGGCAGGCAGGCTCGCCCGCGCAAGCGGGATCGTCGCAGTCGGACAGGCCGTTGCCGTCCTCGTCTCCGACGGTGTCGCAGTCCTCGGGCGGCGGGGTGCAGATGCCGAGGCCGTCACCGATGTCGGTGCAGGCCTCAGAAGCGGCGCAGGTGCTGGTCGCGGCAGGGTCGCACCAGGCGCGGCAGACGCCCGGGTTCATGCACTCGGCGCCGGGGACGCACTCGCCGTACGCCTGGCCGCAAGTCCCCCCGGCCTGGGTGCTGCCAGCAGGCATGCAGGAGAAGTCGTTGCCGTCGTAGTAGCAGCCCTCGCCCGTGTCGCAGTCCTGCGCGAGCGGGTCGCAGGGGGGCGGGAGGCAGATGCCCATGCCGTCCCCGATGTCGGTGCAGGCTTCATTAGCAGCGCAGGTGCTGGTCGCGGCCGGGTCGCACCACTGATGGCACAGACCGTCGTTGAAGCACTCGGCGCCGGGAACGCACTGGCCGACATTGGTGCAAGCCTGGCCCGCGGGAATGGTGCCTTCCGGAGCGCAGGAGTAACCCTGGCCGTCGAAGTAGCAGCCCTGGCCCGCGTCGCAGGTCGGGGCGAGCGGATCGCAGGAGACCGGGACGCTGCCGTTGAACGCGACCGAGTCCATGGAGGTGGTGCAGCCGTCGGGGACCGGGGTCGTCTCGTAGGTCTGCGAGTTGATGGTCACTTCCTCGAAGGTCGCGTCGGTGAGCGTCGCCACGAGCGCGCCCTCGACCTGGTCGATGAGCAACGTGCCGCCGGTGATGAAGTAGTGGGCGCTGACGCTGTAGGTCGTCTCGTCGATGTCGCCCATCAGGCGCACGCAGAGGCCGCAGGTGCCGTAGTTGAGGTCTTCGCCCGCGATCGGGTAGGTGCCGGGAACGATGCCGTTCGTCATGGCGCCCATGCCCGGGTAGAGCTCGAGCGAGATGAGGTCGAAGCTGCCGTCGGCCGCGGGCAGCACGCCCTGGAGGCTCATGTACGAGCCACCGTCGCCGACGCTGACCGGGCCGCTCGCGGTGACCGCTCCGAAGGAGGACGGCACGGTGCAGTCCCCGACGACCTCGCCGAGGCAGACGTTGTCCTGGCAGGTCTCGCCGGCAACGCAGCAGTCCTCGCCGCACGCGGTCTCGCCGTCCTGGCAGCCCTGCTGCTCGGGCTCGCAGACACCGCTGTTGCAGACTTGGCCCGCGGTGCAGCAGTCGTCGCCGCACTCGGTCTCGCCGGCCTGGCACTGCTGCGGGTCCTTGCAGGTGCCGTTGTCGCAGGTCTGGCCGGCGTTGCAGCAGTTGGTGCCGCACGAAATCTGGCCGCTCTGGCACTGCTGCGGGTCCTTGCAGGTGCCGTTGTCACAGGTCTGGCCGGCGTTGCAGCAGTTGGTGCCGCACGGGCTCTGGCCGCTCTGGCACTGCTGCGGGTCCTTGCAAACGCCGTTGTCGCAGCTCTGGCCGGCGGTGCAGCAGGTGCTGCCGCACTTGGTCTCGGTCGCCTGGCACTCTTTGGCCTTGCAGGCCGCGTGGGCGGCGCAATCGGTGTCAGCGCAGTCGACCTTGCCGTCGCCGTCGTCGTCCTTGTTGTTGTCGCAGATCTCGACCTTCGGGTCGTCCTTCGGATCCTCGTCGTCGCCGCATGCCGGCAGGGCGAGCATGCAGGCGGCCGCGAAGAGGATGACGCTCTTCAATGTCCTCATCGGTATTCCCCTTTGCTGCGTGGTTGGTGATGCTCAGTGGGAGGCGTTATACGGCGAATGACCCTCAATTGGAAAGGGGCCTTGTCGCCCGGCCGGCTCTGCCCGCTGTGCAATCCGCCGCGCAACGGCCGTTGGGCCCGCCGCGAGAGCCTACCCAAGTCCGCGAATTCGTGGCGGGTGTCATCACTCGGAAAGTGCCGGAGCGGCCCTGCGGCAATCGCGCCGCGAGCATTGCTCCTCGGACACGCTCGGAGCTTGACGCGAGGGCCCGCGACTTCGGCTTTGCTCGGCCTGTCCGGCCCAGATGGCTCCACGGCCTGCTCCGGGACCCGCCTGCTGCGACCGCCGCCCCCTCGTTCGATTGCGGCGAGCGCGGGCCGCGCAACGGGAGCCCGCCTGACTTCGCGCGCGAACGAAAGATCCAGGCGCGCGCTTGCCGCAGCGCGTCGGGACCGACCACCGCGGTCGATGGACACCGCCAAGTGTGGCAGCGTGGGGAGCATGGCGACGTCGGCGGCAGAGGGCCTTTCGGCCGACCTGCATAAGAGGAAGGCGGACGGGATCTTCTACACGCCCCGGTTCCTCACCGACTTCATGGTGCGCCTCGCGCTCGAGAAGCCCACGCGCGAACCGCCAGCCATTTTGGATCCGGCGTGCGGCGAGGGGGTCTTCCTCGTCTCGGCCTTCCGGCGCCTGCTCGAGCTCACACGGGATGCGCAAGCCGATCCCGCCCGATTGCTGCGCCAAAGCCTCTTCGGCCTCGACCTGGACCCGCGGGCGGTCGAGTCGACGCGTGCGGCGCTGGCCGCCGAAGCAACGTGCGACCCACGGTCGCTGGCGGCGAACGTGCGCTGCGGGAACGCGCTCGTCGACCGCAACCACGACCATGCGACGGCCGGCGGCGACCCCGGCCGGCTCGCGAAGCTGCGACCCTTCGACTGGGGCGACTTCGACAGCGGCTTCGGCGCGGTGCTCGCCCGGGGAGGCTTCGACTTGATCCTCGGCAACCCGCCGTATCGGCGCGAGCGCGGCTACAAGGCGCAGCTCGACGAGGTGGCCTCCTCCGACTTCGGCAGGCGGTTTCGCAGGCCGCGCATGGACCTCTGGTACTTCTTCCTGCATCGCTCGCTCGAGCTGCTCCGGCCCGGCGGCAGGCTCTGCTTCGTCGTCAGCTCCTACTGGACCTCGGGCGCAGGGGCCGGCGCGCTCATCGGGGCGCTCAAGACGCAGTGCAGGCTCGAGGAGATCATCCTGCTCGACGCGCACAAGGTCTTCGACGGCGTCCAGGGACAGCACCTGATCCTGCTGCTGACCAAGGCCGAGCCTCGAGGCCGGATTCTTGTCCGCCGGGTTCCAAAGCACTCGACGGTGCAGGCCTGTCTCGAGGGCTCGGCTTCATTCGTCGCGTATCACAAGGAGCCCCGGGAGCTGTTTGCCGGCCGCGGGCTCGATCTCGAAGTCCCGTCGGGCCTTCTCATCGAGCGCCTGAGTCGCTTCACGCCGCTCGAACAGCTCGGTGTCATCCGCCAGGGAATCGCCGAAAACCCCGCCGAGGTGAACCGGCGCACGCTCGAGCGTTGTGGCGGACCTTGGTCCGTGGGCGAAGGGGTGTTTTCGCTGCGGCCGGCCGAGCTCGAGTCGCTGGGGCTTTCGCCCGAGGAGTCGAAGCTCGTGCGCTGCTACCACGACCTCGGCGACCTTGGCCGCTATCGCCTGGCTTCGGCATCCCGGCGCCTGCTCTATCTGACCGAGGAGACCTGCCCGGAGATCGCCGCGTTCCCGCGGATAGAGGCGCACCTCGCTCGCTTCAGGCCGCTCACCGAGGCCCGCCGCGAGACGAGGCTCGGCCGGAGGGCGTGGTGGCAGCTTCACTGGCCCCGCGAGCCGTGGCTGTGGGAGCGCGACAAGCTCGTTGTGCTGCAGATGGCCCGCCGGCCGTCCTTCGCGCTCGCGAGGGGCGCGGCCTACGTGCCCTTCAGCGTCAACGTCTTCGTCCCCAACCCCGGCCACGCCGAGCTCCTGCCGTTTCTGCTCGGGGTCCTCAACTCTCGCCTGCTCTGGAAATGGTTCAGGCACCACGCCAAGCGCCGGGGTGTCGGGCTCGACCTCGGCTGCGGGGTTCTGCGCGAGGCGCCTGTCGCCGGGCTCGACCCGGAGGCGAGCGCGGCCCGAGGCAGCATCGCGGCCCTGGCCGAAGAGCTGTCGCGGCTCCACGCCGCAGCGGGGGCGACCGCCGACCGAGCCGGGCCGCTCGAGAGGAGGCTCGACGCCGAGGTCTGTGCGCTCTACGGCCTGAGCGAGGCCGAGCGCGCTGCGGTCGATGCCGAGCTCGAGCCCGAAGAGCGCGACTCTCGCGCCTCGCGAGGGCGCAGTCGCGCCGGCGGCTGAAGATCCCTCGAGAAATCCTTCGTCGACTCCGTTCGGCTCCGCTCACCTTGAGATTCGTGTCGCGGCAGCACGATTTCGGAGCGTCGGCCTTCGTTCCGGCCGCCGGAAACCCTCGAATCGGCCGCGCCTCTGCTCGATTCCTCAGCGGGCGCATTGCCTTGCGCCCCTACCAACCTGCGACCGATCGCTTAGGTTCCAGGCGAAGCCCGGGCTATCGCGGAGTCAAAGCGGGACTCCGCGGCGCTTCAGTCCCCGAGCTTCTCGCGCAACAGCTCGTTGACGACCGCCGGGTTCGCCTTGCCCTTCGTCTCGCGCATCACCTGGCCGGTGAAGAAGCCGAAGAGCTTCTTCTTGCCCGCCCGGTAGCGCTCGACCTCGGCGGGGTTGGCGGCGAGCACCTCGTCGACGACCCTCTCGAGGGCGGCGGTGTCCGAGACCTGCCTCAGCCCCCTTGCCTCGACGATTGTCCCCGGGTCGCCCCCGCGCGCGAGCAGCTCGGCGAAGACCTCCTTGGCCGCGTTCAACGAGATTTGCCCCTCGTCGATCAGCGCGAGCAGCGAGGCGAAGGACTCGGGGGTCAGCCGGAGGGTGTCGAGCGAGGCCTGGCCCTCGTTGAGCGCGCGGAACAGCTCGCCGCGGAACCAGTTGGCGAGCTTCTTGGCGTCCGGGTAGCGCGCCGCGGTCGCCTCGAACAGCTCGCCGATCCGCCGATCGACCTCGAAGGTGAGCGAGCGGGCCTCTTCGCGGCTCAGGCCGTACTGCGCCTCGAAGCGCTTCATCCGGTCGCGCGGCAGCTCGGGCAGCGCCTCGTCGATCTCGGCGACGTAGGCCTCCTCGACCACGAGCGGCTGGAGATCCGGCTCCGGGAAGTAGCGGTAGTCGTGCGCCTCTTCCTTGGAGCGCATCGCGCGGGTGACGCCCTGGCCCGGGTCGTAGAGTCGCGTCTCCTGCACGATGCGGCCGCCGCCTTCGAGCACGCCGATTTGCCGCGCGATCTCGAGCTCGAGCGCCTGACGCACGAAGCGAAACGAGTTGAGGTTCTTCAGCTCAGTGCGCGTGCCCAGCTCCTTTGCGCCTTCGGGCCTCACCGAGACGTTGGCGTCGCAGCGAAAGCCGCCTTCCTCCATGTTGGCGCCCGAGATGCCCAGGCTCACCAACAGGTCGCGCAAGGTCTTCAGATAGTCGCTCGCCGCTTCGGGCGAGCCGAGGTCCGGCTCGGTGACGATCTCGACGAGCGGCACGCCCGCGCGGTTGAAGTCCACCAGGCTCGAGGCCGAGCCGGTCTCGTGGATGTTCTTCCCCGCGTCCTCTTCCATATGGATGCGCTTGATGCGCACCCGCTCTTCGCCGCCGGCCGTGTCGACGAGAAGCTGCCCGTTCTCGCAGAGCGGCAGCTCGTACTGGGAGATCTGGTAGCCCTTCGGGAGGTCCGGGTAGAAGTAGTTCTTCCTCGCCCAGACGCTGGTGCGCCGGATCTCGCAGCGCAGCGCGAGGCCGGCCTTCACCGCGAGCTCGACCACCTTGCGGTTGAGCACCGGCAGCACCCCGGGCATCCCCAGGCAGACCGGGCAGGTGTGGTGGTTGGGCGGCGCGCCGAACTCGGTCGAGCAGCCGCAGAAGATCTTGGTGCGCGTCAGGAGCTGCGCGTGCACCTCGAGGCCGATCACCGGGATGTAGTTCATGACAAGCTCCTCGGCGCTCCGTCGCGCCCCCGCCGGACCGAGCCGGCGTCACAAGGCCGGTGCGCGGGTATGCCAGTCGGTCGCCTGCTCGTAGGCCTGCCCGATGGCGAAGAGCGCCTCTTCGTCGAAGGGCTTGCCGAGCACCTGCAGCCCGATGGGCAGGCCGGCCTTGGCAAAGCCGCAGGGCAGACTCAACCCCGGCAGCGACGCGAGGTTGCAGGAGAGGGTGAAGAGGTCCGAGAGGTACATCTTCATCGGGTCGTCGCGCAGCTCGCCGAGCGCGAAGGCCGGGCCCGGCGAGGTCGGGGCGAGGAGGGCGTCACAGCGCTCGAAGGCCTCGAGGAAGTCGCGGCGGATGAGGGTGCGAACCTTCTGGGCCTTCAGGTAGTAGGCGTCGTAGTAGCCGGCCGACAGGGCGTAGGTGCCGAGCATGATCCGGGCCTTGACCTCGGGGCCAAAGCCCTCGGCGCGGGTCGCCTCGTACATCTCCGTCAGGCTCCTCGCCTCGCGGGCCCGGTGCCCGTAGCGCACCCCGTCGTAGCGGGCCAGGTTCGACGAGGCCTCCGCGGTCGCGAGCAGGTAGTAGGTCGCGACCGCGTACTTGGTGTGCGGCAGCGAGACCTCGACCACCCTCGCGCCGAGCCGCTCGAGCTCGCGGGCGGCCTCGCGGACCGCCCCTTCGACCTCCGGATCCATCCCCTCGACGAAGTACTCCTTGGGCAGCCCGAGCCTCAGGCCCTTCACCCCGCGCCCGAGCGCGGCGAGGTAGTCGGGCACCGGCGCCGGCGAGCTGGTCGAGTCGCGCGGGTCGTGGCCGGCGATCACCCCGAGGAGCGCCGCGAGGTCGCCCACGCTTCGGGCAAGCGGTCCGACCTGGTCGAGCGAGCTCGCGAAGGCGACGACTCCGTAGCGCGAGACGCGCCCGTAGGTCGGCTTGAGCCCGGCGACGCCGCAGAAGGCGGCCGGCTGGCGAATCGAGCCTCCGGTGTCGGTGCCGAGCGTCGCGAAGACCTCGCGGGCGGCGACCGCCGCGGCGCTGCCGCCGGACGAGCCGCCGGGAGTGCGCCCGAGGTCCCACGGGTTGTGGACCGGGCCGAAGGCGCTGTTCTCGGTCGACGAGCCCATCGCGAGCTCGTCCATGTTGAGCTTGCCGAGGGGCACCGCGCCCGCCGCTTTCAACCGCGCGACCGCGGTCGCGTCATAGGGCGGCACGAAGCCCTGCAGCATGCGCGAGGCGCAGGTGGTCTCGACCCCGCGGGTGCAGAGGTTGTCCTTGAGCGCGACCGGCACGCCGTCAAGAGGGCCGCGCGCCTGGCCCTGCGCGCGCCGCGCGTCCGAGGCCGCGGCCTGGGCCCGCGCTTCCTCGGGCGTCAACCTGAGGAAGGCCTTGACCCGCGGTTCGACGGCGCCGATGCGCGCGAGCGCGGCTTCGGTCGCCTCGACCGAGGAGCACTCCCCGCGGCCGAGCCGCTCCGAGAGCTGGAGCAGGGTAAGTCCGGTCAGTTCCATGGGGCCTTCCGGCTACTCGATGATCTTGGGGACGGCGACCGCCGTGCCCTCGCGGGCCGGGGCGTTGGCGAGCGCGACCTCCGGGGCGAGCGAGGCCTGGAGCTCGTCTTCGCGCAGGAGGTTGGGGATCGCGGCGGCGTGCGCGGTCGGCGGGATGTGCGAGGTGTCGAGCTCCCGGAGCTGCTCGGCGTGGGCGAGCACCTCGCCGAGCTGGCGCGCGTAGCGCTGCTCCTCCTCGACGGTCAGCCGAAGGCGCGCGAGCTGCGCGACGCGCCGGACCTCTTCGACGGAGAGCTTCATCGGCCCGGCCTACTTCTTCGAGGAATCGCCGAAGAGGTTGAGGATGGAGCGCACGACCGCGCCCTTCTTCTCGTCGCCCGAGGCGAGCTTCTCGAGCTCGCCCTCGTCGAGCCAGACGCCGTTGCAGCCGAAGCAGCGGTCGATCTCGACGCCGCGGAAGGTGACGGTCTGGAGCTCCATTCCGCACTTCGGGCAGTGCATCCAGTGCAGCGCCTTGAGCTGCTTCTTCTGCTCCTCGGCGAGCTTCTGGGCCTGTTCGGCGGCAAGCTTCTGCTTCTTCAGCGCCTCTTCTCGCGCGAAGTACTCCTCCTCGATGCTGTTGGGCTTGACGGCCATCGTTCTCTCCTTGGGGCGGGGCGGTGCTCCCGCGGCGTTGCCTTCGGTGCCCTCTTCCAGCGGCGGGTGCGCGCCGGCGCCGGACCGTGGGGTTAGTCCTTGTTCAAGCGCTCGATCGAAGCGCGGGCCAGATTCGCCTCGGAGGACCCCGAGGGCGCTTCGTCGAGGTACTTCTTGTAGTACTCGATGGCTTTGGCCTTGTTGCCCTTCTCTTTGTAGCTCTCGGCCAGGCCCAGGATCGCGTCGAGAAAGCGCGGGTTCTTGCCCAGGGCCTGCTGGAACAGCTCTATCGCCGCGTCGTAGCGGCCCTTGTCGAAGAGACAAAACCCCTTGCCGGAGAAGACCTCGAAGTTGCCGGGCTCGAGCTGCTCGGCCTTCTCGTAGTAGGCCAGCGCCGAGTCGACGCGGCCGCGCTCGCGCTGCCGGTGCGCGCGCTCGATGTACCAGTAGAAGCTCTTGCCCTCCGGGATGCCGCCCTCGGCCTTGGCCGGCTTGGTTTCGGGCTTCTCCGGCGCGGCGACGACCTCCTTGACTTCGGGCTTGGGCGCCTCGGAATCGCTCTTCGCCTCGTTGGCCGCCAAAGCGTCGGGCGCGCGCTCCTCGGCCCTGGCCTGCGCCGTCTCGCCCGCGTCCTGGGCCGGTGCCGCTCCAGCGTCGAGAGGCGCCTGCCCAGGCGTGGCGGCCGCGGTCGGCTCGCCCACATGGCCGACCGGGACGGCCTCCGTCGCCGGGTTCGGGGCAGAGGGCGACGCGCCTGGTTCTTCGTGCGATTTCGCCGCGCCCGTCGACGCGGCCTGTTCGGCGCCGCCTGTCCGCCCCGCTTGCTTTGCGTAGAGGAAGCCCCCGGCTCCCGCGGCGACGAGCAGCAACGCGACGAGGACGAGCTTGCCTCGGCCAGTGCCTTTGATGGCGGCGAGCTCGGACGGGTCGAGATCGTCCGACTGGGCGCTCCACGCGGGCTCGCGCGCGGCCACCGGCGCCACCGACGGCCGGTCCGCCTCCCAGGCGGCCGCGCCGAGAGGCGCGGGGGGCTGGGGGGGCTCGAGCTGTTGGGCGGGCGCAGGCTCTGAGGCGGCAGGCTGGGCCCGCGCGAGGCTCGGTTCGGGGAGAGGCGCCGGGAGCTGAGCGAGGGCGCCGAGGGAGTTGGCGCGGTCGGCGGCCTCGACGACCTGGAAGAAGCTGGCGAGCTCGGCGATGTCCCCGAGCCGCTTCCACGATTCGCCGGTCAGCGAGATCTCGTCGTCGCGCGCCACCTTGCGCTCGACGATCCACTTCTGGAGCGTCGTCAGCTCCTTGAAGGTGAAGAGGTTGCCGTTGGCCTGACGCACCTTCCAGTCGCGCGGCTTCTCGGGATTGGATGGCGGCAGATCGGGCGCCGCCGAGCTCTCGCCCGGCTTGAGCGGCATCGTCACCAGCAGCGCCTTCTTCTTCACCTTGAAGACGTGCCCACAGACGGTGCAGCGGACGGTGACTCCAGCCTCGGTGATCTTCTCGTCGTCGAACTCGTACTCGGTCCGGCAACGGTCGCAGCGGACATCCATGGGCCTGCCTTCTTCCCGATTTCGCGCCCGCAAGCACTGGGGAAAATGAGCGAAAAACGATAGCGGGGAAGCCCAGGCCTCGCAAGGAGCGCGCCCGCGGGGCGCCAGGCTTTTCGCCGCGCGGCCGCGGCCAGAACCCGATCGCACGGAGGGCGGGCGATTCGCCGCAACAGCGCGAAGCTGTTATGTTTCGGCCGTTTCGAGCGAAGGGACGAGCAGGTCATGTCCGACGAGCCGCGCCAATACTGGATCCGCAACGACCGGGGCAAGATGTGGGGCCCGCTTACGTTTGCGACCATTGAGCTGCTCGTCAGCAATGGACTCGTCCCGGGCCGGCTGCAGGCCTCGCGCGACGGCTTGAACTTCCTCTTCCCAGGCCGCCTGCCCGACCTGCGCGAAGCCTTCCCCAAAGAGCTCTGGGGCGACAGCACCGAGCCTCTGCCGGACGACCTCGAGCTGCCGGATGGTTCGAGCGCGCCGCCTGCGCCCCCGGGCCCCCCGGTCGTCGGTGCGCCGGGGACCGCTGCGCCGCCCGAGGAGAAGCCGGTGCGGCGTGCCCACAAGCGGCCTGCCGGCAAGCGCCCCTCGAGTGACGAGGGCCTGCCCGATTCCGGAGATCTGGACACCTGCCCGCCGCTGTTCCTCTACTACGTGGCGGCCACGGGCAACGAGACCGGACTGCTGCGCCTCGAGGCCAGCGAGGTCACCTTCGAGATCTTCTTCAAGAAGGGCTCGCCCGAGGCGGTCTCCAGCAACCGGGCCGACGAGGACTTGGGCGCCTTCCTGGTGAAGCAGGGTGTACTCACCAACGAGCAGATCGCCGACGCGCGCGGCGTCGCGCCCAACTTTGGCGGCAGCATCCTCAACGCGCTGTTCGGCCTGCAGCTTCTCGGTCCGGCGGACGCCTTCAATTTCATCGGCGAGCACGCCCGGGGCCTGTTGCCGGCCGCCCTGCTGCTCGGCGAGGGCAGCTTCGAGTTCGACCGCGAGGCCAAGGCGCCGGCCACCGCGATGCCCCTGGGCGACCGCTGGGGGCTCGCGGCCAGCGCTGCCCGCGAGGCTCCCATCGAAGCCGTCAAGGAACGGCTCGACGACAAGCTGCAGTGGCCCGTGATGAAGAGCGGCGGGCGAGTCGAGATCAGCAAGCTCAAGCTCAACGCCCAGGAGGCGAGGGCGGCCTCGTACTTCGACGGAGTCCACTCGGTCGACGGGCTGTGCGACATGATGCCGGCCGAGAGCGAGACCATCGTTCGCACGGCCTTCCTCCTCTCGAGCTTCGAGGCCCTCTCCTTCGCCGAAGGCGCCACGCCGACCAAGCCCAAGGTCAGCCCGGCCGCTGACAGGAAGCCGGCGGACGAACAGGTCGCTGCGCCAGATGCGGCCGCCGAGGCGAAGCGAGCATCGGCCGACGAGCCGAGCGCTGACGCACCCCAGGCGGCCCGCCCGCCCCCGGCCGCAGGCGGCGCTGCGCCGCGCGCGGACGCTCCGGCTGGTGCGCCCCCGAAGCTCGCGCCTCCGCCCGGAGGTCCTCCGCGCTTGGGGACGCCCGGCGGCGCGCCTCCAAGGGTCGGGCCTGCGGCAGG
>ENA-UOOR01002184-UOOR01002184.1-fermentation-metagenome-genome-assembly--contig:-NODE-2184-length-20627-cov-5.911141_pt1 | contig 20627 bp, 50 predicted proteins | sample MGYA00245780_ERZ724029 | MGnify/ENA primary metagenome ERZ724029 (study PRJEB28704, sample SAMN03018315) | fermentation metagenome | biome: anthropogenic terrestrial biome; feature: soil; material... | reverse complement strand
CTATAAGCAATTTATCACCATATTTATTAGCCAATTCTACTACTCTAGCATCTATATCTTTAATTCTTTTCTCACTTATTTTATGCTCTCTCATTGCCATATGGAGCCATGTTTCAATCCTGTGCCATGTATCATCATTTAGCTTTTTCAGTACATTTTCCCTCTCTGTAGCTGCCTTTTCCAGTTCACCTTGCATCTGTAATGCTTTCTTCTCTACTTGCTTACCTATATAGGCTCTTAACTCCATTTGTTCACCTATATTTAACTTAGATAAGATATTAGATATCATTTAATCACCTGCTTCAAAATAAACTCATTTGCTTAAATTCTTCAATTTTGCTTGTATTCTTATCTTTTATAAACTCTTTCATACGTTTTATATCATCTTTTGCCCTTTCGGGGTTATATCTTCTCATTTCAACGAGATTATTATTTTTTATAGCTGTCTTACAACTAATTTTATATCCGATAAAGCTTGAAGCAATTCCTTTAAACTCCTTTTTAAAATCTTTAGCCATATCTTCCAACTTTTTAAATAAGTTTGTTGAACAATATATTTTATAAGCATCTTTAGCATCTTTTTTAATTTTATCTGGAACTGCCATGAAATCATTTGGCATTAAATTAGGTATTACTTTGCTATACTCTGGTGGTAACTCAAGATTATTTTCTTCGCAAAACTCTTTTATTTTATTTTTATAATGAAATATATGGTTTCTTACAAGATTTATATTGCAACCATCAGACCAGAAAGGGTCATTGCATCCGTTTTTCTTTATATCATCCCATCTTGAATAGCTTTCAAGCATTTGTTTAACTAACGTTTGTAATTCATCTTGTACCGATATTTTCTTTTTAACCATTTAATCGCCATCCTAACTATATAAGCATTCTCCTTCTATTTCTTCTAGCCTTATTACAACACATGGATTTTCACTGTAGTATTTTACAATGTTCATGCTTATTATTTGTTTGTCATCATCATAAGCCACCTTATTTAACGCATCACAGATACATTTCAATACGTTGTCCACATCTGGCTTTTTATCTGGTAGTAATATGCCTTTCAGCATCATATCCTTTTTCTTTTTACTTGTGCTCTTAGGTATAGGGTAGTATGCCGATACCGACATACTTAAATACCCTTCTAACTTAGGAAACCTGTTTATTTTATATATATCCTGCACAAGCTTCTCGTAATCTGCTGTCTTTTGTGGTGTATATGTTGCATGCCTTGTAACCCGTGGGCGCTGTTTTCCAATGGGTGGCCCAGGGATTTTAAATTGTATCATTTATTTTCCTCCCAATAATGAATTAATATTAACATAGCAGATTCCAATCCTTTTATTTTCCCTTTCTTAAATGCCTTTATTTTTCCAGAACAACCCCTTGTGCTTATATTTCTATTTAACTCTATAGCATCTTTAATTAAAACTATACATTCAGATACTTCATCTTTCATCTATTCTTCATCCTCCTTTATATACCATTTACCATTTTTAAATAGTCTAACGATGCCAATAGAAGTTAATGAATTGGCAATATCTTTTAATAAAAAATCAATATATTGATAATCAGATTCATAACTTCCTTCTAATATAGCCTTGATGCTTTTTCCACTTGTTAATGCTGTTATAGCATCCACTGGTTGTGGTATTACAGCCCATTCTTGATTTAATAATTGTCTTAAGCTGTCTGTTTTAAAATTACCATCTATATTTTCAAAAATGTTTTTTCCAGTTTCAATAAAATAAAAACATTCTAATCTTGGGTATTTGCCTTGTTCAATTATTTCTCCTGTCTTAATATTTTTAAAATTATTTTTAAATATCTTTCCATTATATCCCCCATATAATAGATCTATTGTTTTATATGTTTTCATATTATATCCTCCAAACTAATTATTCTCCCGCCCATGCAGGCTCTTATAATATTCTCTCTAGTATAAGCTCCTCTATCTATATCCATAAGCTTGGATAAACTCCTAGCTGCATCTTTAGATATATCTAACTTCTTCCGTATTTCATCTAGGGTATATCTATCTTCTGTAAATACGCTTTCTAACCAATTTTGGAATCCTAGTTTTAATTTCATATCTAACTCATACCCATGTTTATTATGCACCGCATAAGGCTTGTTTCTATGACAATCCTGGCACAAATACACTATGTTATATTTACAATGTGCTAGTGGTTTACAACTGCTTCGAAATATTATGTGGTGCCTTTCTAAGTGTCTTGTAGAACCACAATTTATACAATGTCGATACTCCATTTGATCATTCCTTTGTATATAGTACAGCTTTTATACTGTACTACATTATTATTTATCTAATACACTTAATATAGAACTGTTGCGTGATTTTAGCTTATTCTCATTTTGGAAAATACCACAATTACATATTTACTAAAATGCTTTCGATTCTCTCATCCGCCTCTTTCATTGCCGTTTTAAGTGGATGTATATAAGTCGATTGAGTTGTTATAGTATTTGCATGTCCCAATCTTTTGGCAACCGCCTGAATACTTACCTTTTTAGCTATAAGCAGGCTTGCATGTGTATGCCTTAATCCATGTACCGTTATTCTCCCAACCCCGGCATTAGCACAGTGTCGGGCTATTATGTCATTAATGGTTGAGTTGTAAATAACTACATGCCCACCACCATACCAATACGGAAATATTGGCTCTGTTGGTTCAAGTTTTTCTATTATTGGTCTTAATGTCCATGCTGTTTTTAAGTCCAATGATATTACACGATTAGACGATGGATTTTTTGTAGGCTGGAATCTATTAGCCTTGATTTTAGTTTTGTAGTCATATGATTTATTCACATCAATTTTTCTATCGTCAAAATTAAAATCATTTGGCGTCAATGCCAGCCCCTCTGAATAACGTAATCCAGTATTGATTAGTAATAGTAAAAAGTAGTCCCAATTCAATTCTTTTGTATTAACATTTAAATCAGCTATGAACTTTTTGGCTTCATCTTCCTCTAGAAACTTCTTTATCTTTTTAGCCTTTGGTTTACCCCCAACCTGTACACGCCTAGTGAAATCTCTTTTGATAATTCCTTCATCTAGGGCATCAAGCACACTGGCTCTAATCTGCCTGTGGAAGTCCATAACCGTCAAATGTTCGTGTGTCTCGGCATATTTATTTATAAGTTTCTGGTATGTCCCTCTGTCAAAATCTGTTATTTCGCATGCAGGTTCCAGTTTCTTTAATGATTCACCTGTCATTACATACTTTTTATAGGTTACAGGTCTTACATTGTTCTTTTTATATGTTACAATCCATTTATCATAATACTCAGATAGCTTCACTTTCTAAACTCACCTCTAGCAATCTTTAAAGCGCATTTCCAATATCCCTTAAAAATATCTTCATCTGATTTAAAACGCATTCTGAAAATAATCTCTCTTAAATCACTTAATTCTAAATACTTAGCTTTATTTATAGTTTTGTAATATTTATCTTCCATATGTGTGTAATACAAATCAATGGTTCCGCCTGTTTTGTCCTCTATAAACTTTCTAAGCTGTCCTTCTGTTAGTAATGGAATTGTATCATCTATAAAATCTTTTACAGCATTCAAGTGTTCTCTACCTTCTATGTGTGAAATTATTGAACGTTTCCCAGTCGTCTCATATAGGTCACATATCTGCATATTTTCTTTCCACCAATCTCTAAATACCTTTCGTACTTCCGATGGCTGTTTTAAAAATTCTTCTGCACTTATATACTGCATGTTCTATCCCTCCTTTATTGGCGGATATCTAAAATCATTAAACTTGACGTTGAAATAATCTTCAACTTGCTTGCTGTATGGCATTAAGTTTAAATTTGAAAAGCTTAGAAGATCGTCTTTCTTATTGTCTATAAAGAAAATTCCTTTGCATTTCCTTGATAAAGTATTACAATGGGCAACAGCAGCATTCATACCTCTTATCATCAAGTTAAATAATAGAAACGGTATGGCACGGTCGCTTAGTTCTTCACACATATAGAAGTGTTCACTGGGGATATATCTAAATGGTGTTTCTTGCAAGCACTCACTCCACCATTTACGTATGGTCATTCCCCCGGTTCCTGCCGCAACTTCATATACCATTCCTTTTTTACCTCCCGTGAGCCTTGCTATAACATTTGAAACTGAATCCGGTGTAAAATCCTGTTTCTTCTTTTTTCTGTCAGCATGTTCATCTTCAAAATATTCATGGAACCAGTCATAAGAAACATCATGCTTGTATAGCTTCAAAAATTCTGAGAATACTTTTTCTCTTCTCTCACGGTCATATAAGATTTTTAAAATAGTTTCTGGGGCTTTATAGCTCTCCGTTATACCCAAGATTTTATTTATATCCGTACCATATCATCCTTTCTATATCAAGAATCTAAGTATTGCCAATAATCCTACAGCAGCACCCAATACTTCTCCCCACCATACATCTTTTCTTTCTTGCTTAGATAGTATATATATTTTCTTCACTTCTCTTTTTCTCCTTTATTCTTGCTATTTAAATCCATTTCTAACTGTTCTCCCTTCATAATTTTTCTATCCCATATACTTATTTGCTTACCAAACTTTATTTTCTTTGCATCTTTTATAACCATTGTTTTATACCTTTAATGCTTTTCTATTACACTAATACACTATAGTTTTAACTATTCCGTATCTAGTGTATTAGTGCCTTAAATTATTTCTATTCTTTATTCTTTATAATCTCATTACAGCAATCTATATGTGCAACATCTAATTTACCATTTATTCTAATCATATGTGCATCTAATGGATGTAACTTTTCATGGCATAAAGCACATATCATATATTTAACTTTTGGATTATTCATATCTGTTTCACGCATTTTTTCACCTTCTTTTTAAAGGACAAATTAAAGTTTTAATAATAATTCTTTTTTATCCATTGCCTAAATGTGTCTATTTCACAAGTCCTCGGAAGTCCTGTGCCATCTTCATACGTCACCTTAACCCCGGTCGAACTTTCTGTAACTGCCAATACTGTTCTCCAATTGTCCGCAAAATTCTTATATGTCTTGCCAATGACAATTTTTATTGGAATTTTTTTCTTCATAAATATTTTTCCCTACCTACTTTTCTACACTAACAATGTCTTTCTTCTGGCAATACAATATTTCTTTACCACTCTTTATCATGTATTCTCCACTATCTAGCTGACCTATTACCTTACCTGTATTACCATTCTCCAATTTTACTGTAGCTCCTATCTTAATATCCAATGCTTATCCCTTCTCTACTATTGTAGGATACAATTCATAGTCAAATATCTGCTTGTCAGTCAGCTTGTGTTCATATTCCAGATATCCATAAGCTTCACGTTTTATCTCATCAACATATTTCTTTGTTTCAAAATTCTCTATATCCACAGGCACATTGTCTTTCGTCTTAGGAAAGGTTCCTAAGCTTATAGGTCTTTCTGTAGAATAATATCTATACACTTTTATCCCTCCTTCAAACATTTATTACAGTCTTTATCTTCTCTATCACACGGTTCATAGGTACATGGGCATATTTCACTTTCAGCTTTATTTCTAGTAAGTCTTAAACAACTATTTGTATATTGGCAACTGCATATAGAACCTTTAGGAGTATCATCTTCTGGATATTTTAAAATCCAATTCATTTTCCCGTAACAATGTGGTTTATTCACACTTTATCCCTCCCATGGTTGAAGATATAAACTACTTCCTAACACTTTAGAGTATTTTAAATAATCCAGTATATTGGTGTCTTCTCCATGCTCTATATCTTTTAACTTTTCTATGCTCATGTCGGTTTCTTTTGAGATATGCTCTAAATTGATATGGTATGCTTCTCTAGTTTCTTTTAGTGCTTTCCTTAATTCATACCATCTGTCTTGAGCAATAAAAGAATATTTCTCTTCTGGGTGTTCCTTTATGAATTCATTCGTTTTCCGTTCTGCATCCACTTTATGAAATGGCATTCTATCCCTCCTTCTCTACTCTCTGGAACTCTATTGTCCAGATGTATGGGTCTGCATCCCACCCGTATTTATCAATATTCTTTTTATTTACTGTGCTATTCCATAACTGTTTAAATGCCAATTTATGGTCTGTGTAAAGGGCATCCCCGTATGCATCAGGCATATTCAAATTGAAATGATATCTTCTAATTCCTTCTTTTAATGCCTCTCTTTCTGTAATATTCTGCAATCTCTCTACTTTTATATCTGTGACCTTTAAAAATATCCTTGCTGCAACTTTTGGCATATGAATACTAGGTTTCCATTTTTCTGTATCTACATTGCTATTTATTTTATATGAGAAGCAGCCTGATTGTCCTTTAAATTTAATAGGTACTTCATTACAACACCTGGTTGCATCACATCCCGTACAAGGTAAAAAGTTCCAAGTTTCTCTTACATAGAGAATATCTCCTACTTTATATCTGCACTTTACTATTGCCCATTCGATAAAATCATCTAAACACCTAAAGAAATTTTGTGTTTCACTCTCACATATTTCAAAATCTCCATTAGTTTCATTGAGAGAGGTATATGGTCTAAATTTTGTTATCCTTCTAGTGCTTGTTTTTCTGCCCTCTAGTATTGCTTTTACCATTTCTGTATTAAATAATATAGGCTTCAATTTATCCCCTCCTATCTGTTTCCGTAACATGCTAGTTTAAACAATATATCATCATACAATTTAGGATTTTGCTCTTGGATAAAGATTGCATATATCAGTAGTGCTTTTCTTGCTTCTTTGTCCTTATCTAGCCTTAAAACAAAGTAATCTGCTTTTTCATCCATTGGAGTACCATCAACTTTTTTAATAACATATTTGTTGTAAAGCCCTTCCACTTTGTCCCCTCCTATAAGTTTTTAATATTTACAGTTATAACCTTCTCCCATGGTAAATTCTTAACTTGTTCTTCAGCCCATTCTTCAATCTCTATTTCATTTATTAGGTGTCCTTCATATCTTTCGATATACTCATCTACTAATTCCTCAAAATCACTTGATTTAAAATATATCCTTTCATCCTCACAATAGATTTCATCTATTTCGGCTTTTCCCCATTTACCACGCCAGTAATTAAAATCATCATTTTGAATTACTTCTGAATCTACCATAGGTATTATTTCTAAATTAGGATTTTCTTTTGCCAGTTTAATCAAGTTATTTATGTTTTCTTGCTGAATTTCTATTTCTTTTTTCATATTCTCACTCCTACTTTACTATTGTTCTAAAACTCTGATACACACACTTTAAAGCTACCTTCTATTTAAGAGTGTAATTATATCTCTTTATGTTTATCTCTTATTTAAAGCTTGTTCTCAGCTGATTTAGTAACCTTCTAATCTAAAATATCTTTCTATAATATTGTCCTTCATCCATACGACGATTTAATCTATCTATTTTAACGCCAATCCACTTGTCTATTTGTTCCATGTCATAAATATTAGTTAACTGTTCAAGCATAATCGTTACATCTGCAATTTCTTCTTCAACATTATGTTTCAATCCTCTTATATTTTTACTAATCGCTTGAATAAGCTCTGCACACTCTTCTTGAGCTAGTTGTTTTTGGGATTCATCTCCGTAATAATTTACAGCCTTTTTACAAACTTCTTTATAAACTTTTATATCCAATTAAATTTCATCCCTCTTTTCGTACTCTATCTCCAACTTTTCTCCCTTTTTACCTGCCTCATATGCCATTTTCATTAAATTTGGGATATATGTTACATCACTAAAATTTCTACTTAAATTGTTATCCTCTGGTTCTCCATCACATACTCTAAATTTTCTTTCGCCATCAACTTCTATAGCTACAACATCCTGGTATTCTCTTTTCTCTAGTACTTCTTCCGTTAACGATATTACTTTTATTTTCATTTACTTATCCTCACTTTCATATAATCTTCTTAATTCTGGTGACATATATAATATTGAGCATTTACAACCTGGGTATTGGCAATCATACCAAACGCCGCAATACTTTTCTTCATAACTTTGTCCTTTTACTGGTCTTAATTTCATTTTTCCATGGCCTTCAATGTGGCATTTAGGTAATTGCATTAATGATGTTTTAGCCATTTTACTTCTCCTCCAATAACTCTTTATTTCTGTATATATCACCTATAATTTCACATCTATAAGCATATCTGTCTAAAGATTTATATTGGATATCGCCTTTTACATTTCTTCCTAATCGCCATGCACCTTTATAAAAAACGACTTCCCAATTAACTTTAAGTTCTTGTATAATATCGCCTTCATAAATCTCTGCACCGTTCTTATCCTCTAGCCCCGTAAACTGCATCACTTCAAAATCTTCTATATTCTCCCATTCAGAATTTTTAATGTGCAATACATTACTGCCTAGTAAATCTACTTCCTCCATGTTTTTATTTTGTTTATCCCAAGCACGAAATTTAATTTCTCTTGACATATTATTTTTCCCTCCATTTCAAACACAAAATCACACACACTATTGCCAACAATCCGATCATTACATACATATATGGCACCTTCTAATTACTCTCTTCCCATCTGCACTATATATAAGACCTCTATCCATATTGATTCTTGCCCTATGCCATACTCCATCAACCTTATATCTGCATCTTACCTTCCTATAATTTTCTTCGAATAAGTCCAACCCAGATGTCAAATACTGTTTCAGACTTATCAATTTTATTACCTCCTCCTTATTTTTCTTCCAGAACTTAACATCTGCAAATTTGTTATATGCAAATCTTTAACTATCAGATTATCTTGTTTTTTGAATATATCTGTAAGTTGTTTTACTACTTTGTTATATTGCGTTCCGGTTCTAATCAGCTTGTCTATTAAAAATAGTGAAGTTCCAGTTAGTTTCTTTTGAATTCCTTCATTTGTTATATGCCCTTCATAAGTAGCCATATATCGTATTCTATATCCCATTCAATCACCTCCTTTTATGAAATATTTTATTCGTATTGATATTTTAATGATAGTTATTTATTCTTATATGCCTTTTGCCCTAATTCTTTAGTTTGAATATTCTGTACTTTATTTATATATCTTCTATCGAACGTACAGCCATTTTAAGCACATTTTAATTTCAAGATGTCCAACTATACCAAAAATATATTTTCCTTTTAAATTTCCCACTTCTCGTTTCAAATTTTGCTATTCTAACTTTTGTACTCTACCCAGAATAAAATCCACATACTTAAAACTTTCTGGATATCTCTCTATTCCGTTTTTAGATACCATAATCGTTATAAAATACTTTGTCCTAGCAATTACTCTTCCTCGTACATATCTGTCTTTATTTCTGCCCATATGCTCGATTAAACGTATCTTCTGTCCTTCCCTAAAACCATGCTTTACTGCTTTTACTTGCTTTACAGATATAAGCCTACCTTCCCAGCTATTGACATACATTCAATCCCTCCACAACCGTTTTACCGCTTAGAATATCTACAAATTTGAAACATTCTTTGTACTTTTCCCTTTGAACTACGAGTTGGCAGTCTGTTATTCCTACAATCTCGCCACACTTCTTGATCGGTATTGAACGCTCCATATCACGCATACTGTATGTTGAGCCCGCTGATTCATAGTCCATTAGCTCCAATGCATCTCCTAGTTTGAAATTATTTTTTATTTTTTGAATATTTGCTGTAGCTTCCCTACCCTGTGCTTCTTTTATTGTGTTCAGCCCCGATCCATAATGTTCGATCTCTGCAAGTATTCCATTGCCCTTTTCATACTCTACATCTTTCCATACACCACTTGCATCTCTGGACATTTTTCTTTTATCCGGAAGCCCTAATCCATGTCCTTTCTTGCTTACTGCTTGGGATGATATTCCCAACATTTCTCCTATTTCCGTGTTAGTCTTGCATAACCAATATTTCCTCAACTTGGCTATTTTCCTTTTATCCCATTTTCTAAGACCCATTTTTATTCTCCTCTCAACAAAATGTTTTGTAATTCTTCATTGTCCCGTTTACTCTGCCCTTTTCTCACATCTTCTTCTGGCATCTTTACGGGTATAGCCATTTTAAATATCCTGCTTTTTAACCTTTCGTCATGCTGCAAATTTTCAATTGAGCAATTAGACGTAAATATCGTTATCTTGTTATATTTCATTCTGGTATCAAATATCGAAAACAGCATTTCATTTACCCAGTTTGTAGGCTGTTCAACCCCTATATCATCTACAATCAAGACCTGTACACTGTTTATACTCTCTATCAACTGGGATTCAGTGTATTGAGTATTTTTGTTATACGTATTTCGTATTTCCTTGAGCAAATCCAGGGTTGTAATAAATTTAACTTGCATATGTCTCACTTTTAAAAGTGCATTTCCTAAACTAACTGCAAGCCTTGTTTTCCCACTCCCTCTGGTACTGCTATAGTAATATAACCCCTTAGCTTTCTCTCTGAATTTTTCAAAGCTTTTTATATAATTTGCCGTCATGATTTTAGCTGTTTTAGCTGTTTCCCTATCTGCTTGTGTTTTGTATATCTGCGTATCAAAGCTATTCACCGTCAAAGAAGAAAACTCGCTGGGGATATTTGCAAATTGTAATCTTTGGGAATATATAAGCTGTTCTTTGCATTTACAGTACTTTGCTTTAGTTTCAAGTGTTTCTCTGTTCTGCATAAATATTATCCCCGAACCGTCGCACATATGATACGGGCAATCAGAAGTCGCATTTAGGATCTTCCAGATGTCCCCCGGTAATTTCTTTTGCTCTTTTGAGGAGTCGTTCTCCCTCATCTTCGGTTGCTCTCTTTTTAGGTCCTGTATTATTTGCTTTATTGGTTCCATGCTGTTCCTCCTTCCCATCTTCAATCCAGCTCTTTAATATTGCTTCTGTGTAGTTTGGTATAAATCTATTTTTGTTTTTAACTGTTATTTGCAATGCCTCTTTAGTCCAATCAAAGCTATATTTTTCTATAAATATTTTTAAAGTAGATATGTGACTTGTTATAGACTGCCCTGGTTTTAACTCCTGCCAATATTTACAAAGGTCAATTGCTTTATCCGAATAGTCCTTTCTCTTATTAGCATTATTTTCATTGTTCTCATTATTATCATTATTGTTTGGTTCCGTGACCGTACCGCGACCGTACCGCGACCGTTCCGTGACCGTACCGTTTTCGTTCCGCACATTCCCTGTATTTGTTGATATATCTTTATTAGAACCGTTCTGTTTTTGATACCGGTCATAATTCACTACCGAAACAGTAGACTTTCGTTTGTCAATCGCCAATTTTATCATTCCTTCTTCTTCGAGAAGTCTTAAAAATCTTTGAACTTTTCCAGCACTCCACCCCCACCTTTTCATTAATTTCCTTTGAGAAGTTACATAGCTTCCACGTTTTACATCTATAAGCTGGTTGTCAATCAAGGTTTTATTATCCTTGTGGTTAACTAGTAGGAGAAGGTCTATCCATGCATGAGCTTTGTCAAAACATTTCTCCTGCCATAACCAGCTGTTTTGTATTTTCCTATATATGCTTATCCAGCCTTTACCTTCTCCCATGGTCCAATCACCTCTTAAAAGCCTTTTGACAATCCATGCATAATGCTTTCCCATATTGTTTTTTACTGTAGTCTGCAACCTTCTGTGAAATTTTCTTACCACATTTCTCACAAACCAGTTCATTGCTATGCGAATTTTTATTTTCTTTATTTTGAATATTCTGTGTATTATTCTTCTTATCCTTGCTTACAATGCTAGCCTTATTTCCATCATCATCAATTTCACTTGAGATTCCCAGTAAAGAGGCTAACTGATATCTTTTAGCATAGGTTATACAACTTCCCAACTGCTGAGGGTCATTCTTTTGCGGTTTCATTTTTAATACATCAGTCTCTATAAATTCACCTGAACTATGATTAAGTCTAGTTACAACACATATATATTCTCCATCTCCAAAAGCATTTTGAAATAGCCATATATTGTTTTTAGCTAGAATTGGTCTTATATATTCAAGTATTCCATCAAGAGTTATATAACTGGATTTAAAAAATGGGTTATTAGCATCTGGTGTCATTCCTTGTATTTCTTTCTCTATTGCTATCATTGCAGTAGAGATATTTGTTATCTCTTCACTTGTTTTCAAAATATCACCTCTATCTAATACTTAAGGCTGTTCCTTGCTTAATCTTTACACCTGGAATTTCCATATTATTTTTTAGTTCGTCCAGAATACTTTTCTTGTCTAAAACGTCTGGCTGCGGCTTCCAATATTTTTTTGGAATAACTTCTTCCTTCACTATATCTACTGCAGGCGATGTTTTTCTTATAGAAAGGGTAAATAGCTTACCCTTAATTTTTTGTTTCTTTAAAAGCTTCATATGCTCATAAATATAGTTCTTCAAGTCATCTGCTCTGTGCTCCATAACATTTTTTCTAACCTGCAACCTCTTAATTTCTTTCTTTATACCGTCTATATCGGAGTTTAAAGAAGATATAAGTTTTGCAATGTTTTCTACTTTAGTATCAAATTCCTCATCTATCTTATTTAGTGCTTGTAAAATATCCACTTCAGGTAAGTCTGGATTATCCAGAAGTTCCTGTATATTTCTGTACCTATCACTTATTTCATATAACTTACCCATGCTAATCCTCCCCTGCTATAGTTTTAAAAGTATTTATACAGTCATTACAAACATTCATACGCTCATCATTTAAAATCTCATAGTAACTATCTCCTACATATATAGGGCCACCGCACACGTCACAATGGGTATATACTTTAGCTTTCGGGGCTTCATATCTATAGTCATAACAACTATCTGGCAGATTACTCATCTTCATCACCTTCGGTATCTTCCTCGGCATCATCTTCAGGCAACTCATAGCCTTCTGTTTCAACTTTTAACCCTTCTTCTCCTAAAAACTCAATAGTTAAATTAAATTTTACAGGAAGTTTACTGTATTCTTTAATCCCTTCAGGCAAAACACTTCTAACCATCTTTCCTAAAGCTTTGCCATTTATTGTAGTACCGTTATACCCATCAATTTCCAACAAACAACTATCTGATTTTATGCTTAACTTTTTCATATTTACCCTCCTTGAATTTCCTCCCACCCCGTGATAGAATGGGAGGTGATAAATGTTTTGTTTGCCCTTTGCCGAGGGCATTTTTTATATTATCTCGCCTATCTGGACAGCACACTCCTGCGTTGCCCTTGTGTACCCCTCTACCAGTGCCGCCCTAATAAATGGCCTGTTATATGCGCACAATGTCGGAATACTGGCAGTAACACTCGTTCCATCCTCTACACATTCGGCAGTAATAGTGGTTACGTCTGGGTTCTTTTTAATCTTAAGTATTCTAAATTTTAAATTTTCCATCTGGTGCCTCCTTTAATACACGACCATTGAAAGTTGGGTCGTTATACGCTTTCTTTACGCAGTAGATAGCAGAGTCTAAATCCATATTTGCATCTCTAAATATCTTTCCCAGACCTACAGCCACACCCAGAATTTCATACTTACCAGCTCCATTTGCTTCCAACTTCATAAATGGACCGTCATATTCAAATTCTATTTTTTCATTTCTCTATCTCTCTTTTACAAAATTTACAGCTTGCTCCGCGGTATATCCGTCAAAATACAATTCCACGGCTTTGTCGCATTTTCTCAGCACCTTCAGACTTCTCTTTGCAATGGCCAGCATCTCTTCCAAATCCGTTTCCTTTCCGAATTTGGTTCGGTTCTCGCGGATATCGTCGGTTGTAATCTCCATGACTTCTCTAAATTCTTCATCCGTCATATCGGGTAGCATCTCTCTAATCACGCCTCCAGCTCCTTTCTAAGATTTTTGATTGCCCATCTTCGCCTTTCATATAGGGCTTGCGGGGTGATTCCCAGTATTTTTGTAATTTCTTTCGGTGTCATATCTCTAAAATAGAACATTATGACTATCTCCTTTTGTTTGGGAGATAAATTATCTACCAGCATACGTAATTCAACATCTTTATACCCTGGCTCATCACATGGAAGTATTTCTTTCCATGTGTTTTTCATATCCTCGCCAACGGGTATATCTAGAGAATCTGGCGGATGCGCTTTCTTTATTCGTGTCCTGCAATTGGGAGCCATATACCAGCTATCATCCCGAATATAATTGTGTATGGCGCCCCATACTTGCGGGTATGCGTAGGTCACGAATTTAAACCCCTTGGATTCGTCAAATTTATCAATTGCTTTCATGAGTCCAACACAGCCGACTTGAAATAACTCCTCATATTCGTACCTAAAATGAAATTTCTTGTAGAATTTGCCAGCTATTTTTCTAACCAGAGGGATATGCTTCACCACGTCAATCAATTTTATCATACTCCCTGATATACCAATCGCCATATAACAGCTCTTCCAGCGATACAGGTCTCCCCAGCTGGGTGACAATACTAGTGAGCGACGCATCCCCACCGCCATGCCTAAGTACGAACACGCTTTCCACCAGCCTAATGCAACATGCAGAGCTAACTCTCCCTTCCTCTAGGGCGTGCAGGGCTTCTCCTACGCTAACCCGTTTCATCGGCCTTGTAAAATAGCTATTCAACGTAAAGCCCCATTGGACATTCTTTCGTGTCATGTCGTCAACCAACTGGTGGTTCTTGCTGAGACCAACAAATTCACCGGGTACCGTGTGCTCCAACTCCTTCCCGTCCATTTCGCCCTGGTATTCAAATTTCAAATCAGGGTTCTTCTCCAGCTCCTGTAACATCTGTACAAGTGTGTATTTTTTCATTTCTAACCCTCCTCCTCATTTTCTTCTTCCATAGGTGTATATATTGTTTTCTGTTCATCCTTTGTAAATATAATTTGGTTATCTGGAGTAATATCAATCGTATATGCTGTATCCATATAAATTCCTCCTTAATATCTAATAGGTAATAATACCTTACCAGTCTTTATATCCTGTATAATAAAGCTCTCATGGTTCTTCTTAACCAAACTATAGTTGTTTGGATTTACACCGTTGCGATATAATAAGTTCCAAAACTTATATGGTAGTTTCTTAGGCATCTTTATTCCTCCTTTACGTAACCAGCCATCTTTTCATATCGAATAGCCTTGTCTTTAAGTTCTTCTATAAGATTCACCATCTCATAATTCAACCTTCTGTAATCTAGCAAAGTATCTGGGTTTATTTTTTTATATACTGCTAGGCACATCACAGAAATTATCAATAGAATCATGTAAAGAATCTTATAAAGCATTAGTTTTTATATAACCTCCTCTATATCCTTTGAATTTAACATCTTATCTGCAACTCTCAAGGCATCTTCTATTAGCCCTACCCTGGTTAAATACGCGGGTATGCTTAATTTCTTTATGTGATTGTCCTTGCAATAGTTATGGCATTTTGTAACAACATTTGTGTGGTATGCTGTGTTGTAAGCCTTTCTAAAGTCCTCCCATCCATGAGAGTATATAATCCCATTCTCATAGGAATACTTCCTTATCATGGCATTAAGACGTTGTTGTGGTGTGCCTTGTATGTTTGTACAATCCAGATTATCAATCCTTGTGTTTGCTAGCTCTGCCTTTTGGGTAGCTTGTTCTGTTTTTAGCCTTATTTCCTTCATGCCTTTTAATGATTGAATTAGAACATCTTCCATACAAGCAGGCTTGTTTTCCTTTACCCTGAAATAAGTTTCTTCCAGATGGTCGAATTGTTCCCATGCTTTGTCTGTTTCAAGTATTTTACAATGTCTGTCTGCTCCACGCTCTGTCCAGAGATATAATTGATTTGCATTTTTACCAACAAGGGAGGTTTTAGCTACCTTGTCCTTGAAAGCCTTGAGTTCATTGCCTTTCAAATGATAATAGTGTTTACCTTCTTGAAATCTTTCTTTGTTGCCTGAAAAATTCTGTTTTATTCTATCCACAGATGTTTCATAGATTTCTGCAAGTTGCTCTGTTGTCAAAATTCTTTCATTGTTGTATGTTACTGGTATCAAATTACTCATACTTACTCAGCCCCACTTCATTAACTATCATTTTAAAAAATGTCTCCTGCCCTTTGCCTGTAATCCTAACTGTTTTATTTACCTGCATACCATGGTTGTTACTCATATATGGATGCTCACAGCTTTGTATAAGCCCTCGTTTTACTGTATCTGCATAAGGCATATAATCATATCTTATCTTCCCATCAGCGCCTATATACCTTGCCCTTCTATATATAAAGTGCTTGCCTAGTAACCATTGCCATAATTTTCTCTCTGGTATATTAAATCCATGGCTTTGTAATATCTTTGAATAATCCCTTACTAAGATGCTACCTTCCGTACTTGCAACTGCTGAACCAAAATCTGCCATAGGTTTCAACTTTTTATTTTCATCTTTTAGCTGTAATCTTTCTTCCTGTTCTTTAATCCATACTTTGGCTCTTTCAATAGGATCTTCTATCATGTAACTGTCTCTAGGCTGTTTAAGCTGTTCTTCAAGTTTATTGATATACTCTATAGTCTTGTATCTTACATAAGCCGATTCACTGTTTAGCATTTCTAACATTCCATCACGATTAAGTTCAAAACACGGATATTCCTTACCTCGTGAATTAACATAAGTTGACTCCGAAAAATTTTGGAATGAATTTATATTTAAAGATTTTAGAGTTTTAATCTCTTTTTTAATTTTCTCCATAAAGCTATCATGTCTTAATTCTGTATTATTTCCTTCTTCTTTTCTAAACGCGTTGATTATTTCAACAAGTTCTGTAGATTTGATTGTGTTTGTTGCTTCCATCAAATTACTCATATTTTCCTCTCCTTTGATATTGAATTTCCAACTTCGGTTGGCTGGACTTTTAATATTGTTGCAATATTTACTATTGTTTGCCACGTTGGATTACTTCTTCTGCCCGTATTTAATTTTGATAAATAATCTACAGTAGTATTTGTTTGTCTGGCAATTTCAGTTAAAGTAAATCCCCTGCTTTTACATAACTCTTTTAAATTCAAGTAAGATCCTCCTTTCTGATAAAACAAAAGAGCCATCAGCTCATACAGTTCAACCTGTATTGGCTAATGGCTCTGATCTCTGGGCTCTGGTTTCTTGAACTCTGGCCTCTGGATTCCGGCTCTCAATATTATTTTTTATTTCTATCTCTCTTTTGCAACAATGGCATTTAATAAATACCCCTTGTATATTTACAGTGTTGTCCACAATTGCAAGTTTCCTCCCGCAAAATGGACATTTATACCACATTTTCATGTCAATACCTCCATTTAATTTTTAACCTCCCTCTATGCTGTTTTCTCATTCGCTTTTATCCCCTCCTTCATTTTTTCTATACGGTCTCTTGCTAAAAGAGCAAATCCCCTTTCAATGGCCGCTTGTTTTTCCTTTGGGTTATCTTCGTATATTTGTATGCCGTCTATGTTTCCCCAGTATTCCATTGCATTCCTCCTTATGTAAGAAAGTAAAAACTATTTGTTCAGCTCGAATTCATCACAATAATTTCTCCTTTCCAGTACGTCTGTATGAAAGCATTTTCCTGCAATGTGAATTGCATATATAGTGCCTTTTCCATCTTGCAGATATATAGAAGTATTTTCTCTACTTTCATCAATTTTTCTAATTTTACAACCTTCCAAACGATTTAAAAATTGTTTTTCCATTTAAATCTTCCTTTCAATGGTTTATCGTTTGCTATGGTTATATATTAATACATTAGTCCTAAATAGTAAAATATAATTTAGGACTAATGTATTAAATTATATGCATAGTATTAATTTTTTCTAAGTTTTTCTTTGATTATCTTTAATTATCTAAAAAAATGTGCTATTATATTTTATGTCTAATAGTCATAAAGAAAGGAGTTCTTAAATGGATGTAATCAGTAAGAATATACGGAAAATACGTAGAGAAAAAGGCATAACTCAAATACAATTATCCCAAATGATAGGTTCTACTAATGATTATATATCTAAATTAGAAAGAGGTCTGAGAAAAAATCCATCTTCAAATATGCTCAATAAAATAGCAAAAGCATTAAATGTATCTGTCCAAAAGCTTTACAAAGAGAACAATGAAGATGATTCTATAGAAGAAATATTAAATAATATATATAATAATGTTCCAGATACAGAACTGCCATTATCGGCTTTGATTGTAAAACAATTTATAAAAGAAGGATTAATAGATAATGAAGGTAATATGTCTCCAAAGGTAAAAAAATTATTGCTTGAGGCGATTGCATTACAATCAAAAGTGGATAACGTCAAGAAGGATTAATTTTATGTTTTATAGTTTTGGCAAGCTTGTCTACTTCTATCTCTTTTTTATTTGATATATTATTTTTCTTTAAAACGTTATCTATAAATTTTAAACTCCTTAGTATATTACTTTTTTTATCCATAATAACTCTCCCCCAGTATTTGTTAATATTTATTTCAATTACATTATAATTCCATGCTATTTTACGGTTCAAAAAGTTTTCGACTTTGTGTTGTCTTAATTTGTCGAAAATAGTTTTATTTCCAATATTTATGTCTTATCTTTTTATCCAATATAGTTTAAAATTACCTTATATGAGTTATATGGAGGTACATTAAATGAAATTTAGCATAAAAAGATATAGATATAGACGTAAATTAACTCAAAAACAATTGGGGAGACTTGTAAATAAATCAGATAGTTATGTAAGCTTAGTAGAGAATAATAAGACAGATCCACGTTCAAGTACATTGGAAAAGCTGGGGTGCCATTTAGAAGTATGCCCTAAAGAAATGATTATAGGGTGCAATAACTTAAAATGTAGTATGTGTTGTTATAATAAAGATAATATTAAAAAGGGGAAAAAATAATTTCACTGACTTAACTATATAAGGGGTGGTTATAATATTATGAAAAAAGTTGCCATATATGCCAGAAAAAGTGTTGAAGTGCAAGATAGTATTTCAATAGAAACCCAGATTAATATGTGCAGAAATTATTTTGCAGATGAACAATGTGAATTTGAAGAATTTAAAGATGATGGATATTCTGGGGGTAATACTAATAGACCAGCTTTTAAACTTCTTCACAAAAAAATAGAATTAAATATGCTTGATGTACTTATATGCTATAAGCTTGATAGGTTAAGCAGAAGAGTTGTAGATATAGCAGATTTCTTTGAATTGCTGGATAAAAAGGATATAGCCTTTATATGCGTAAAAGATAAGTATGATACATCAACTCCCATGGGTCGGGCAATGATGTATTTTGCGTCTGTTTTTGCTCAATTAGAGCGTGAGACAATCGCAGAACGTGTGAGGGATAGTATGTTACAGCTTGCTAAAAAGGGATGCTGGACTGGTGGACCTGCCCCGCATGGATATGAACTAATTAAAGAAGATGGCAAGACTTATTTAAAACTAAATAATAAACAATTTATCTTAGATTTGTACAATTGGTATTTAGAACTGGGGAGTTTATACCAGGTCGATATGAGGGCAAAGGAGAAATATAATATTCTAAAAGGCAGAGATACTGTCAAAAGGTTTTTAAGAAGCCCTTTATATGTACAATCCAGCCCACAAATAAATAATTATCTAATAAAAAATGGTTGGAAAGTATTCGGTAAAACCAACGGGAATGGATATTTAACGTATGGTGTAACTGTTAAAGAACCCATGGCAATAGTCAGCAAACATGAAGCTGTGATAACCCCGCTATTGTGGCTAAAAGTGCAGGAAAAACTTGACGAGACAAGGGAAAGTATCTTTAAAAGAAAAAGCAAGGTATATTGGCTTTCTGGGGTACTGAGATGCCCGTATTGTAAAAAACCTTATGTCATAGTAAATAGTGCACACAATCATTATTATGCTTGTAGAAGCAGAGTGAACCGCTTCCATGAAGATAATAAAAAATGTAAAAATAATAAGTATGTGAATTCAACCAAAATAGAAAATGTGATTGAAAAATACATAATGTCTTTTAGAGATAAAGTGGATTTTGAACATATATATAAATCTAATTCGGGTAATACATATAACTCTAGCATAGAATTTTTAAATAAAAAAATCAAGAAAAATTCTACAATGATAGATAATTTAGTTGGTAAGGTAGCATTATTAAGTAATTCTGGTGCTGAAATACTTTTAAAAAAGATAGATGAACTCTCTAAAGAAAATAAGCAACTGGAAGATAAAATTAAAAACGAACAACTAAATGTGCTTGAAATTGAAAGTAAAAAATTCGATAAAAGTTTTATATATGAGAATATACTAAATTTTAGTAAAGCCGATAGCCCAAAAGATAAACGTAATTACGTAAAAAATATATTCAAGTATATTGACTATGACCCGATAAATGAAAAAATAGTTTGTAAATTTTTATAGGTATTTTATATCATTTATGTATTAATAGGACATCCTCTTAATACATAAATGATACAATTATTATTAGTGGAATGGTATGTAAAATTATAAAAGATTACTATGGAATAAAAGATAATGAATAAAATACTACATTGTGAGCATAGTATTAAAGGGTCACAATAAATCTTATACGTTCTAATAGCCTCTGGCTTATGCTGGGGGCTATTTATGTAAAAAAATAAAGCCCCATTCCAGGGGCAATAATTATTTCTGTTCTGCTGCATTA
>ENA-UOOR01002179-UOOR01002179.1-fermentation-metagenome-genome-assembly--contig:-NODE-2179-length-20645-cov-15.325595_pt1 | contig 20645 bp, 20 predicted proteins | sample MGYA00245780_ERZ724029 | MGnify/ENA primary metagenome ERZ724029 (study PRJEB28704, sample SAMN03018315) | fermentation metagenome | biome: anthropogenic terrestrial biome; feature: soil... | reverse complement strand
GCCACTTATAGAAGTGGGGGTCTTGGTTTTTTGATAAATGCAGAATAAACAGAGCATCAGCCAGACACTTAAGCAGGAATTGGCAGCATGATGCAATAAAACCGGAGGCTTTATGGATGAGATTAAAAGCTGGGTACTTAATATAGCAGCGGTTGCTGTGCTTATGATAATTCTTGATTTATTAATGCCGGAGGGTAAAATAAGAAAGTTTACCCAGCTGCTTTCAGGGTTCATTATTATGTTTGTTATGATCAATCCGGTAATAACAATATTCGGAAAAGGGGTGAACGAGTCATGGGCAGGGTTTCATGATGAAGTTTTTATATGGAACAGTCAAATCCGGAACATTTCAGGTAATTTACAGGAGGAGCAGTTAGAGCAAACATTGGAATTATACAGGAAAATGATTTTATCGGATATAAAAAATCGTTTATTAAGCCATAAGCAAATTAAAGAAGCAGAGGTGGATGTCGTATTGAATGAGAATACTAAATCAGAAAAATTCGGAGAAATAAGAAAATTGTATCTTAACCTGGAGTTCAATGAAACAGCAGACCAACATATGTCTGTTGTCCGGGCGATACAAAAAGAGCTTCAGGAAATTTTTCTTATTCCCGAAAGTGAAATAATCATTAATGTATCTGAAAGAAATTGAGGGTGGTGTTATGCAGAACTGGTTTAGCAAAATAATAGCCTTAACAAAAGATAAAAAAGGTAAACGGAAAATCGAAAATTTAGTCATATTTCTTATCCTTGGTGTAATAATTATCATAGTAGCAAGTTCATTTTTCGACGGGGATAATAATAAAAACAATAATGCAAAAGAACAAGCTAATGTTGCTTTATTATCCACTAAAGAAACCGATGAAATCCTGAAGCTTGAAGAAAGGCTTGAACAAATCCTGCAGGAGATCGAAGGTGTGGGGTATGTAAAAGTGATGGTAACGGGAGTTTCGGATGGAGAGGCGGTGTATGCTTATAACAAGAGTGAGCAAAGCAACATGCAGGAACAGCTGAAAGAAACAGAAACCTTGAGTAAAGCGGATGAAACAAGATCGGAAACTGAGTTGGTTTTTATGGATGGCATCACAGGTGGACGTGTTCCGGTCGAAATAGAAAGACTAAAGCCTGAGATAATAGGGGTTGTTGTCGTGGCAGATGGTGGTGGAAGCAGTTCGATTCGCATTAATATCATTAGTGCAGTTGAAGCATTACTAGGGATTCCAAAGCATCGTATTCAGGTTCTAAAACGTAAATAAAGCATTTATGAAGGTGGTGTAAACATGATCAACAAAAAGCAAATAATGGTAATTGCATTGGTCTTGGTAATAATTACAGCGGGGGTTCTTCAGTATACATACGGTAAAGCTGATTTTTCAGCAAAGGGTGAAGACTCAATAGAACGTTTAGGAGAAGCTGTGTATGTTGATAACATAAATGGCGGCGAAATTGAAAATTTATCAAATGACAAAGCAGCATCAGGTGAGTTACCGGATGGTGATTCGAATAATTACTTTTCACAGGCAAGGCTTGACAGGGAAGCTATACGCAGCAGACAGAAAGAGGAGCTTGAACAGCTAACGTCAACCGGTGAGCCTAATAGTGGAAGTGGAACAATTGTGCAAGAGGAATATATTAAATTAATGAAGCGAAGCGAAATGGAATCTACAATTGAATCTCTTGTTAAACAGCGTGGTTTTTTAGATGTGGTTGTTGTTTTAGGCACTAACGGAAGCGTTGATTTGGTAGTTAAGGCTGAAAGTCTGTCAACACCGGAAATAGCGCAGCTCTCGGACATTGTTATACGTCATGCAGGAGTTGAGATGGGGGATATACATATAAAGAATATGAAGTAAATAAGATTCTTCTCGCATACATACATACATACATACATACATACCTGCAGGAAGTTTCAGAAATTAAAAATTCTGAAGAAGAAGAAAAAAAGAAATCATTAAACAGCAAAAAAGCATATTTAAAACAAAAATATGCTTAGAATCATTCAAGTTTAATGATTAATTAGCGAGCAGAAGCGATAATTGCGACAGGGGCAAAGCCCCTGTATATTTTCAAAAGAATGTATAACGCATATACAATAAACGCACACCAAATGAATTATTCGGCAGCTTGTGAAGCGCTATATGCTTTCATAAGCTGTGATTTTCTTCTGGAGGCAGTGTTTTTGTGTATTATCTTCTTGGAAGCCGCTTTATCCACTTTTTTTATTGCTGTGTTTAATAATTCCTGCTTGTTGTCGGAGTTTGCTGTAATAGCTTCACGACTATGCTTTAATGCGGTTCTCATGTCAGAACGTTTAACCTTATTTTGTTCTGTCTTTTTCTGTGTGGTTTTTACTCGTTTAATAGCGGATTTAATATTAGGCACTAATTTCACCTCCCGATAATTAGTCAACACCCAATATAATAGCATGAAGATTTTTGTTTGGCAAGGCTTTTTTTAACTTGAATTTGCGAAGTACAGTGCGAAAGTAAGATCCAGAGTAATATTCGCAGAAGCACTTTCTTTATTGGGTGCATTAATATTTTCCAAAATGTAAAGAATATTAAAGAATTTAAGAGGAGTATACATTTTCCTTAAGAGCTAATGAATTCAGGAGGTAAATTTATGGAGAAATTTAGTGGTGTGCGAACCGATCTTGCTTTAGAAGTACATGAGAAAAATAGGGAGGTTCAAAAAAGAACCGGCCAAGAAAATACAGAACCATATGGAGAGGGAGTGGAAGTCACTGAGGACGGAAACGATAATATCCATGTAACCAGAGTGAAAATAACATCGCCTAAAGGTGAAAAAAGCATAGGTAAACCATTGGGAAACTATATTACTTTGGATATTCCCAGGCTAAAGGAAAATGATCGTGATTTGTATGAAGATACTTGCCGAGCGGTAGCGTTTGAGCTTAAAAGAATTATAAAATTAGGTGAAAAGGATACTGTACTTGTAGTAGGCTTAGGTAACTGGAATATAACACCGGATGCCTTAGGACCTAAAGTATCCTCCTACCTTATGGTTACACGCCACCTGCACGAATACCTTCCTGAGCAAGTTGATGACGGTGTAAGACCTGTTTGTTCAATTGCCCCCGGTGTTTTGGGCTTAACGGGCATTGAAACCAGTGAAATTGTTAAGGGAGTTGTTGAAAAAGTTAAACCTGCTTTGGTTATTGCAATTGACGCACTTGCTTCAAGGAGGATGAACCGCATAAACACAACCATACAAATTGCAGATACGGGAATATCACCGGGTTCCGGTGTTGGTAATAAACGGGCGGAGTTATCAGAAAAAACAATGGGGATACCTGTTATTGCTATTGGTGTGCCCACTGTAGTTGATGCTGCAACTATGGCAAATGATACAATAGAGCTGGTAATCGACAGCCTGATGGCTCAGCCGGGAGCAAGTAATGATTTTTACCAGATGCTAAAAAACCTTGATGAAAAAGATAAATATTCCCTTATTAAAGAGGTGCTTGAGCCTTATGGCGGTAATCTTGTTGTAACTCCAAAGGAAATGGATGAGGTAATTGAAAGGGTTTCAAAGATTGTTGCTAACGGGATAAATCTTGCGCTTCACAAAAATATTGGTTTTGATGATATTGACCGGTATTTGCAATAATTAATTTTGGGCTTTATGAAAAGAGCTATTTGTAGTATTATAATTACATCTCAGTAAGTCGTGAAACGACTTTTTCCTGCAGGGTTACCCGCAGAAAGTTGCAGCTTGCTGCAACATAAGAATATTTGCATTCAGGGGGGGACATATTGATGCACCAGAAGCATCTTAATAGCTCTGAGTATTACAAAAAAAGTAGCTTTGCCAACCGAAGCCACAAGCGATACTCTTTAAAAAATTCCACAAGATTTATTGCGGTTCTTTTAGTATTAATTTTATGTAGTATTGCGGTTTATGTGGCAACCGGAGGCGATTTTCATCCTGTTAAAGCAGTGATGTCAGCGATTGCGCCCACTCCTACACCTACACCCATGCCAACACCAACACCAACACCAACACCAACACTCACACCTACGCCTACACCTACTCCCACACCTGAGCCAACGCCGCCACCTGTAGGGAAAGCGATATCAAATGTAGTTGTAGCGGTTGATCCCGGCCACGGGGGCAGAGATCCGGGTACGGTTTCACCATATGAAAAGGATTTTTATGAAAAAGATGTAGTCCTTGACATTGGGTTCAGGCTAAAAGAAAAGCTTGAGGAAGCAGGAATTCAGGTTGAAATGACCAGAACCGAGGATAAAGAGCTGCACTACCTGGTTGATGAGGATATATGGGCGAGACCAAGAATTGCCAATGAAAAAGGCGCTACCTTCTTTGTGAGTATACATGTGAATGCTTTTGACACGAAGCTAAACAAATGGGAGATATATAACGGAACCGAAATATATCACCATGGAAAAAACCATGGTGAGTTTACCAGCAAACAGTTTGCCCAGATGATGGGTGAGGGAATAGATGCTGTTACCGATACAAAATATAACGGGGTTGTAATAAGAGATTTTGGAGTATTAAGACTGAGCAATATGCCAGCTTTACTTGTAGAAACTGCATATATAACCAATACGGAGGATCATGCTCGTCTAAAGTCTGATAAATTCAGGGATGAGATGGCCTTGGGCATTTTTAATGGTACAATTAGTGTTTTGGAAGCTATGGGGGCCTATAAAGAAGATGGTGTTTATAAAATCCTGATAGATAAGTAAAACCAATCTCTTTAGAATCTTACTGCTTCAGCCGTGTAAGTGTTAAATATTTTCGGGGGTACGAATTGCATGGATGATAAAATCGAATTAATGAAGCAAAGGATCGAGCTTTTAAACAGAGCTTCAAAAGCTTATTATCAGGAAGATACTGAGATCATGCCCAACATTGAATATGACAGATTATATGATGAACTTCTGGAAATGGAAAAGGAGACCGGGGTTGTACTGTCAAACAGCCCCACCATTCGTGTTGGGTATGAGCTTTTATCAGAGTTGCCCAAAGAGCGTCATGAAAAACCTATGCTGTCTCTTGATAAAACAAAAGACATAAACACATTGACGGACTGGCTTGGGAACCAAAAGGGTATTCTTTCATGGAAGCTTGACGGTCTGACAATTGTTTTAACTTATATGAACGGAAGCCTTATTAAGGCTGTAACCCGTGGTAACGGTGAAGTAGGAGAAGTGGTCACAAACAATGTAAAAGTGTTCCGTAACATTCCGTTAAATATAAAATACAAAAAAAACCTGGTATTGCGCGGAGAAGCAGTTATCCGGTATTCGGATTTTGAGAAAATAAACGGTAGCATAGAAAATACAGAGGCAAAGTACAAAAACCCTCGAAATTTATGCAGCGGTTCTGTAAGGCAATTAAATAACAGAATAACAGCCGACAGAAGTGTGTACTTTTTGGCGTTCACTCTTGTAAAGTCGGAGGATTTGGATTTTCAAAATTCACGCTTAAACCAGCTTAAGTGGTTTATAAAACAGGGCTTTGATATAATTCCATACAAGGAAGTTCATAGTAATGATCTGGAGCAAGCCGTTAAATGGTTCTCTGAACGCATCAACGATAATGATTATCCGGCAGACGGTCTCGTATTAACCTATGATGACATAGCTTATAGTGAATCTCTTGGAACTACCGCAAAGTATCCCAGAGATTCCATAGCGTTCAAATGGCAGGATGAGATCAAAGAAACAAAGCTTTTGGAAATTGAATGGAGCGCATCAAGAACAGGTCTTATTAATCCTATTGCCGTTTTTGAGCCGGTCGAGCTTGAAGGCACTACAGTGAAAAGGGCGAGTGTTCACAATATAAGTATTATGGAATCCTTAGAGCTTGGAGTTGGAGATACAATAGGGGTTTACAAGGCAAACATGATTATACCGCAGATTTCACTAAACAAAACGAGGAGCGGAACGGTAAAAATACCCGACAATTGCCCTGTGTGCAGTGGTATAACAAAAATAAAGAATGAGAATGGAGTAAAAGTTCTTTTTTGCACCAATGATGATTGCCTTGCTAAAAAAGTTAAATCCTTTACTCATTTTGTCAGCAGGGATGCAATGGGTATTGATGGGCTGTCTGAAGCAACCATAGAGAAATTCATTGCCAAGGGCTTAATTAAAAGATATTCAGACATTTTTCGTATTGAAAGGCACAAGACCGTAATTGTTGGGATGGAAGGCTTTGGGGAAAAATCATATAAAAAGCTTTATGAAGCTATAAATAAAGCAAGAAAAACCAATGCCGTAAGGCTTTTATACAGCCTTGGCATACCTAATATCGGTTTATCAACTGCAAAATTGATTTGTAAAAATTTTTCACATGATTGGTGCAAAATAGAGAATGCAACCTTTGAGCAATTAATTAATATATCCGGTATAGGTGAAATTATGGCAAATGAGTATATCAGTTTTTTTAAAGATGACCGGAACAGAACAATATTAAATGAACTGCTTGAGGTGTTGGAATTTGAAAAAACCGAAAAATCTGACGAAAAACAGATTTTTAATAATATACAATTTGTTGTAACAGGCTCCCTTGAACAATATACAAACAGAAGCGAACTGAAAAATATTATAGAATCCTTTGGTGGGAAGGTAACAGATTCCGTAACATCAAAGACCGATTATTTAATTAACAATGACAAATTATCCGGCTCATCAAAAAACAAAAAAGCCAGAGAGCTGGGTATCAACATTATAAACGAAGACCAGTTTTTAGATTGGCTTAATAGCGGAATGCCACCTGTTATCTAATAATTTGTGCAAAATATACCATGATAAACGTTAATTCTCTCCATATAGCACATTGTTTTCAACTATTCATACCCCTTATAATATGGTTATCACCCAGAAAGTCACAAAGTGACTTTCTGATGAAATTTAAGATTTCTTAAATTTCATCAGCCTTCTTCCGAAGGCTGGATAACCATATTGTGATTGCACCAGGTTGCAGCGAGCTGCAACTTCCTGCAGTTAAACCTGCAGGAAAAAGTCGTTTCACGACTTTCTGGGGAGCAATCATAATAAAACTATACATAATTGTTTTTGGCAGATAAACGGGTTAAAAAGTTGAGAATGAAGTGAGAGGATTTATTGCGATAATGGAGAAAAAACGCAGGAAGGTCGGAATTAAAGCTGACGGCAGCAGCGCAAGCCTGATGTATACAATAAATGCCATATCACACCTTAGCAGGGATGAATTTGAGTTGCTCAAAAAGCTTCGTTCTAATAGTGATGATCTTAAAAATATCTTTAAAAGAAATGAAATAGAATCACTTCCGGAAGTACAAAAAATCATAAAAGATTTCAATGTTAAATCCATTCGGGATGTTATAGAAATTATGGAAAATTTTAAGCTCTTTGAAATTTATCATTTTTAACCGATAAATATATTATAGTTATCTCCCAGAAAGTCACAAAGTGACTTTCCGATGGAATTTAAGGTTTCTTAAATTCCATCAGCTTCCGAAAGAAGGCCGGATGCCGGATAACCATATTGTGATTGCACCAGGTTGCAGCAAGCTGCAACTTCCTGCAGGAAAAAGTCGTTTCACGACTTTCTGGGAAGCAATCATATTATAGAAATTTAGACCATTATTTACCGGAGTATTGTCATGGGTAAAATATTAATAACCCATTCATGACAACTGTTTTGCGTACAATCTTTGCTGCATAAACAAGAAGCAATACTAAAGTTTTGTATGGATTCGGAGGGTTTAACATTGGACAAAAAAATAAATATTAAGATAAGCGCATGCTTGCCGGAGATGGTAACAGCAGAGACCATATATAATGATTATGGTGCTGTAATTGTATGGGAAAAAACAGAACTGGATCAGAGCTTAATTAATAGGTTAAAGGATTTGGGAATTGAACACGTTCAGGTGTATGAATCGAGTATGCCTTATAACAGAAAAAAAAGAGAAGTAAAGCCCAGTAAAGTGGAAGAAGTACATTTTACAGAATCCTATGAAAGGAATACAGATGAATTCAAGACAATACTCCGCGATCTGTCCGCCGGTAAAACTTCCAGTATTCAAAAAACTCATGAGATTGTTGAATCCGTTTATGAAAGAAAAGAGCATAAAAGAGAAATAATAGACTGTATCACCCAAATTCGTAAGGTAGATGAATACACATATTACCATTCGTTAAACGTATCTATGCTTTCTATGCTTATAGGAAAATGGATGAGGCTAATGCCGGATGACATAAAAATGCTTACGCAAGCAGGTCTTTTACATGATATCGGAAAGTGCCGTGTTCCGGTTGCCATAATAAATAAACCGGACAAGCTTAGCATAGAAGAATGCGATGAGATGAAAAAGCATTCTGAATACGGATACTATCTTGTCCAATACATGGAAGGAATGGACAGAAGGGTTTTAGAAACAATTTTGTACCACCATGAAAGGGAGGATGGTTCAGGTTACCCAATGGGTCTTAACGGCGATCAGATTCCCTTGTTTGCAAAGATTGTTGCTGTTGCTGACACCTTTGATGCAATGACAGCAAATCGGGCTTACAGGCTGAAGTCATCACCCTTCAATGTTTTTGAATTAATGCAAAACGGCTGCTTTGGCTACCTTGATCCTGTTATATTAAAAGCGTTTCTCATGAATATTTCCCCGTATTATGTGGGAAGCAAGGTTAGGCTAAGTGACGGAAGAATTGCCGAAGTCGTATATATTAACAATCAGCAATATGGAAAACCGGTTCTTAGAGCAGGCGAAGATTATTTGGACATGTCTGTTGCTAAAAACTTAACCATAATAGAGTTGTTGTAGAAATATAGGGAAACTATATTTGCCATGTATGGCATAAAAACTAATATATACTTACTCTACTTTCCCACCTCAGCTTGCGAGTAGTATTTTGAGGCGCTGGTACCGACATAGCGAGGTGTGATATCACACCGCCGTCGGTAGCCTGCTGTGTAGGCAAACGCCCAAAATACTGTGGGAGAAAGTTGAGTATACTTAATTAAACAGTCACTGTCGGTGGCTGTTTATTCGTGGGAAAGGTATTGTAACTTAGCGAAAAAATCTATACAATAATATTGTGGTTATCACTCGGAAAGTCACAAAGTGACTTTCTAATGAAATTAATGAAAGGGAGGTCTACTCGTGGCAACCAGATCAAAAAGCATACTTTTTGTTATTTTCCTCCTTTTCGGTATGGTCATTACAATGCAGTTAAGAAGCATTTTGCTTGCTCAGCAGCAGAAATCAAAGGAGCAAACCTCTATTCAATCTCTATCAACAGAGTTGGAACAGGTTAAAACGGAAGGGCTTGAGCTGCAGGAAAATCTGCGAATGCTTGAAGAAGAGATGGAGGAAATCATTAAAAGGTTCGACAGCGGAGATAACCCCACGCTAAATGAATTGGTGAAGACAAGGAAGAATATGCAGCTTATAAATGGGTTTACCAGTGTAAGGGGAGATGGCGTGGTTATAACATTAAATGATGCTCCTGCCAGGACGGAAGTGGATCCAAATGAGCTTATAATACATGATTCTGATATAACAGCCATATTAAACGACTTAAAAGCAGCGGGAGCACAAGCCCTAGCGATAAATGACGAAAGGATAATTGCCACCAGTAAGCAGCTTTGTACAGGTCCGACAATACTAATTAACAAAAGCCGCTATCCGGTGCCATATATAATTAAAGCTATTGGTGATCAGGAAGCATTATATAGCGCATTGGAACAAAGTGAGTCAGTGTTCATTATGCGGATATACAACATTCGTGTTGATATCCGAAAAGAAAAAGATATTTTAGTTCCCAGATTTAAAGTCTATGAGAGCATTGACAAGATGATATCCGGTATGGAGGTAGTTGATAAATGAAGTTTTTTAAAGTAGCATCATTAACTTTTGTATGTCTGTTATTGGGTATTGTTATTGCTACACAGTACAGGAGTGTCAAGGTTATTAATTCCCTCTCTGTTTATGAGCAGCAGCGATCCAGTGATTTAATAACCGATCTTTTACGCGAAAAGAGGAATAATGAGCAGCTTCAGCAGAGAATAAATGAACTGCAAAAGGATTTGGAAACATACCGCACCAGCAGCAGTAATGTTACAGAAACAATTGCAGAGTTAAACGAATATGTTCTTAAGCTTCAAATACTTGCCGGTCTTAAAACTGTTAAAGGAGCCGGAGTTATTGTATCTATTGACAGTATAGGTGATGCATTGCTTGATGACAGTCACATTCTTTCTGTTTTAAACGAGCTGAGAGCTACAGATGTACAAGCACTTGCAGTAAACGACGAACGGATTATTGCCACCAGTGAGGTTAGGAGAGCCGGCAGCTATATGACTGTAAACGGCAGAAAGCTTCTTCCGCCATATGTTATCAAGGCTATTGCCGATCCTGAAAATCTTGAAAGCTCTCTTAAAATTATGTCAGGTGTTGTTGATACATTGAAGTATTATAATCTTAAGGTGGAGGTAAAAAAGGAAGAAAACATTATAATACCGGCTGTTCGTGATGATGGAACAGTTTTAAGACACGATCTTCTAACGCCGGTTGATTAAGTGGTATTTTTTCATAAAGAAATTATATATATAGTAATAGGAATTCTAAGAGCAATTAAAAGGGGTACAACTTAAAAATCGTATCTTTTTATCCATATGCAGCTGCAAACCGCATAGTGGAAGTGCTCTTTTTTTATTGGAGTAGAAGGCATGAATCAAAAAAAACTTATCACTTTCCTCTCAGGATTGCTGACTGTTTTTCTATTTTCCATAATTATCAGTTCAAAAATCTCATCCGCCCACAAAGAAGAATATCTCACATTATTTCAGCTGAGCTACAATGATATGGACTTTAATGAAGAAATTACAGGAGGCTTTGATGAAAGCTATACTCCTGTGAGCATTACACATGAAGCTTCATCAGGAGCAAACCAAAATCGAATAAGAGGATGGGGTATTTTAAGGGCAAAGGACAACAAAACACCGCGAGCCGATCCGGGTGCCCCCGAGCTCTTAAAAAAATATCAGAGCATTTATATTGCTGATATCAATAAGCCGGTTATTTATCTTACCTTTGACGAAGGCTACGAAAATGGTTATAGCGATGATATATTGGATGTTTTGTTAGAACAAAAGGTAAAAGCGCTGTTTTTCATAACCGGACCCTATTTAAACCAGCAGGAAAGCCTGGTGCGAAGAATGGTAGAGGAGGGACACGAGGTTGGAAATCATACCGTAGGCCACTTCAGCCTTCCTACACTCAATGATGAGAAAATGCGTAAGGAAATTGCAGATCTGGACAGCCTCTTCTATGAAAAATTTAATAAGCATATGATCTTTTTACGGCCACCAAAAGGCGAATATAGCGAGCATTCCCTTAAGGTTAGCTCGGAAATGGGTTATATAAATGTATTCTGGAGCTTTGCCTATGATGATTGGTACAGGGATAAGCAAAGGGGCTGGGATTATGCTTACAATAAGGTCATGTCAAATCTTCACAACGGCGAAATTATGCTTCTTCATGCAGTGTCCAGTGATAACGCTCAAGCATTGGAGCGTATAATTATGGATACCAGAAAAAAGGGCTATGAATTTGGAGATGTTTTGGATCTCATTGATATTGCACGAGGTGAAAACTGATGAAAAGAAAAAAGGATGCAAAGAAAAGAAAAGAAAAAAAGGATTCGGTGTCCATAAAGGATAAGGTTACAAAAATGCTTGAGATCCCGGACGAGGTTGTCTCGGATCGCCCCAAAATTACATTAGTTGGAAGAAAAGAAGTCTTTGTTGAAAACTACAAAGGAATTATTGAATTTACAAATGAAATAGTAAGGATTAATTCCAATTATGGGATTATAACTATAACAGGTGAAAACATGAAAATTAAAGAAATTACATGCGACGATATTGTTATCGTCGGTGATATCGGAAACATTGATTACGTTTGTTAAGCTTTAGTTTTTCCTCTTAACAGCAAAATACAGTGTTATTTTTCAGAGGTTCATAAAAAGCAGCGGGAGGATTGAAACACCAAAGACAGGCCCCGCGGACTATAGCGGTATAACCTCTTAACAGTAACGTAACAAATGCAGGAGGTAATATGTTCCTTATACGCTTATGGCATTATTTAAAAGGGTATGTTATTATTATTGTAACCGGAATTTCTGCCGAAAGGTTTGTTAACATATGCACTCGGCGGCAGATATTGCTTTGGGATATGGAGAGGCTGGATCAGACTACAATACAAATGAAAATGAGTATTCGTGGGTTCAAAGCTTCACGAACAGCAGCAAGAAAATCTCGCTGCCGTGTCCGTATAAAAGCAAAAAAAGGCTTTCCATATATGCTGAGCAAGTATAAAAAAAGGAAGGGCTTTATTATAGGGCTAATTGCCTTTGCTTTGGTTATATATGTTATGACATCAATTATCTGGTTCATAGAAATTTCCGGTAACAGCAAGGTTGAAACTGATGAATTAATTAGCCAGATAAACGAGATGGGGATTTATAGGGGAGCAACCAAGCGGTTTGTAGATCCGAAGCTTTTAGCTGATACACTAATGCTGAAAAACAGTGAATTATCTTGGGTGGGTGTTGAAATAAAAGGTACAGGGCTCTATATAACAATAAAGGAAGGGATTGAACCACCTGCTGTTATTCCCCACGACAAGCCTTGCAATATTGTAGCAAAGACCGATGGTATAATACTTTCGATACATGCAAAAAACGGTTTAGAAATGGTTAAAAAGGGAGATACCGTTACAAAGGGTCAGGTTTTGATTTCGGGTAACATTGAGAGCCTTTATCCTGAGTTTGGCAACAAACAGGTTCATGCGATGGGAGAGGTTATTGCTCGCACATGGTATGAGATCAAAAAAGAGGTTCCTGAAAAACGGATAATCAAAAGAAGAACCGGAAATGAATATAATAAATACAGTGTTTATTTTTTGGATTTTATAATTCCGCTCCCGGCCAAGGAAAACCCTTTTCAATTGTACGAAACCGGAATTTTCGATAAGACACCGGTAATCGGAGAACATTTCCGACTTCCTTTTGGTCTTACAATCCAGAGCTTCTATGAAATTGAGGAGCAGACTGTAGAGTTAAGCCCCGAGGAAGCCAGAGAACTGGTGCAAACAACAGCAATCCGCGAGCTGAATCAGTTAAAAGCCGAAGGTGCAGAGGAAGTTGATAGGCAAATGCAGCTTGTAACAGAAAACGGAAAAGAATACATAACGGTTATTATGGAATGTGCTGAAGATATTGCCACTATGCAAGAATTTGGAGGGAATTGATTGGAGACAGTCGTAGAAAAGAATATTGAAATACGCGATATGGAAACAGCTATGAACCTGTTCGGTCAATGTGACCAGAACATAAGAGTGCTGGAAGATGCATTGGATGTTAAGGTTATAAACAGAGAAAATGAAATAAAAATATCCGGTCTTGAATTCAGAGTCGATCAGGCAAAAGAAATTGTTCGAAAGCTGTTGTTAATAATAGAACAGGGTGAGACGATCACAACCCAAAATGTTAATTACTTGATTTCTGTAAGCAGGGAAAATACCGAGGAATCCGATGAAGTTCCGTTGGATTTCGTTTGCCTTACAGCTCGTGGAAGGCCAATAAAATCAAAAACCTACGGGCAAAAAAAATATATTGATGCAATACGTAAAAACACAGTTGTGTTTTGTATAGGTCCGGCAGGCACAGGGAAAACATTTCTAGCGGTCGCTATGGCGGTTAAAGCCTTTCGCGAAAAAAAGGTTAGCAGAATCATTCTAACGCGTCCTGCTGTCGAGGCCGGAGAACGGCTGGGTTTTTTGCCCGGGGATCTTCAAAACAAGGTTGATCCGTATTTGAGACCTCTGTATGATGCCTTGCATCAAATTATGGGACCTGAAACATATATGACCAACCTTGAAAAGGGAACAATCGAAGTAGCACCATTAGCTTACATGAGAGGGCGCACTCTTGATGACTCATTTATTATACTTGATGAAGCTCAGAACACCACACCGGAGCAGATGAAAATGTTTTTAACCAGAATTGGGACATCATCAAAGGCTATAATTACCGGTGATATCACACAGATTGATCTCCCAGGCGATAAAAAATCAGGCCTTGTTGAAGTGCAAAAAATATTGACAAATGTTGAGGGGTTAAGCTTTGTATATCTATCAGGGAGAGATGTAGTTAGGCATGAGCTTGTTCAGCGGATAATAAAAGCTTATGAGCGTTTTGAATCCCATGGACAGGCAGGCGAAAAGAAAAGCTAAGCTTTTTGGTAACTTATTGATGCAAAACATAAGTGAACTCGTTCAGCAAAGCTGAACATCTAACGTTTTTACGAAGTAAAATACGTATATGGCGTTTTTACTTGTAAAACACGCCTATGGGCTTCAGATGGAGACTCTACTCCACCTGAAGTGTAGAATCGGAACCCACCACTTATAGAAGTGGGGGTCTTGGTTCTTTGATAAAAACAAGAATATTTATGTTTTGCATCTGTGAGTTCCTATATTGGGGTGTGGGCGAAGCCCACTTTGGTTGCATAAGAAAGTATATTTCCTATGTTTTAACTGTACGAGAGGCGGTAAAAAATGCCGAAGAATAATAAGGAAAAAAAGAATAGAGTAATTGGACAAGTCTTTAGGAACGATGTTTTTCAACGCGTTTTAATAGGTGTTATTTCTTTACTTGCGGTCTTTATCATGATTTCAGACGGTGCAGCCCAAAAACGGTACAAGCTCACGCTTGGAACAGCATCCGGTCATGATATACAAGCACCAAGAGATATTGAAAACACAATTAAAACCGAAGAAATGGCATTAGAAAAATCAAAGGAACTTGGACCGATTATTAAAAAAATGGAGCAAGCCAACACGAAAATGCTCGGTAATATTTATGATTTTTTTGATGATCTGGAATATTATCGCTCAAAAATTATCCCCATGATGGAAGCAGATGCAGAACTGAAGCTTAATGAAGTTTTAGAACAGGAAAATCAGAATAAAACAGGAACTTCTCTGTCGATTATTGTTAGCATGACAGATGACCTAAAAGCATATTTGTTCAGTCAGGAGGCAACTCAGGAGATAAATACCCTGAAAGAGCTGCTTATTAGAGAAGTGCTGCCCCAATTGTCATATACAACAATAACCGAGGAAAACCTTTCACAGGTGCGTATTGATGTTCATATGCTTTTGGAAGAACGCATTTCGCAGCCTCCTTTGCAGCAAGTTGCGAAGAATATTATATCAGTATTCTTAATTCCAAACAGCATGGTGGATGAGGAAGCGACAAGAAAATATGAAAGTGATTTCATTGAATCCTATAAGCTGGAATACCCTGTTATGATTTACAAGGGAGAAAGAATTATAAGCAAGGATGATATAGTCACGGCAGATAAAATTGATGTGCTTAGAACTATCGGTTATCTTGACGAAAATAACGGACTGGACTATTTGTTTTTGGGTTCAGTGTTGATTTTACTGTTGTTGCTTTGGGGAATATTTGCTGTTTTTATGAAATTTTTCAAACCGAAAACCTTAAACAGCAGAAACGAGCTTATGCTTATAGCAAGTATTATAGTTTTAACCGTGTTTCTTTCATGGATGGCAAAGAACTTTTTCCCGGACTATGCACCATACATTACGATTGGTTTTATAGCACCGGTGCTTCTTGCTATTTTTCTTGATGTTCATCTTTCAATTATAGTCAATATTATTATTACCGTGGCTGTCTCGGTGATTTTTAAAGATAATCTGACATTTGTTATAATGCTGGTTATCAGTGGAACCATTGCGGCTTTCTTATCTGCCAATGCCAGCCAAAGAAGACGTATTTCCTTAGCAGGTCTTGCAATAGGGGCATCGAATATTCTAGTTATATTCTGTATGGGTGTAATAGAAAAGAAAGACTGGCCAACTCTTTTAAACGAGGGCGGGATTGCCTTTTTAAACGGAGTTTTGTCTGTGATCCTTGCTATTGGTCTACTTCCGTTTTTAGAAAGTATATTTAATATGATAACACCTTTGAAGCTGCTTGAACTTGGAGATCCCAACCATCCGCTTCTTAAAAAGCTTTTAATGGAAGCACCGGGAACATACCATCATAGCCTTATGGTGGGTAATCTGGCTGAGGTCGGAACAAGAGCAATAGGCGGAAATGCTTTATTAGCTAGGGTGGGGGCATATTTTCATGATGTAGGAAAGCTGAAAAGACCTGGTTTTTTCAAAGAAAATCAGATGGCCGAAAATCCTCATGACAGAATCACCCCAAACCTGAGTACATTAGTCATAACATCACACACAAAGGATGGCGAGGAGCTGGCGATGAAACACAAGCTTCCAAAGGCCATCAGAGATATAATTGTGCAGCATCATGGCTCCACATTAGTGGCATTTTTTTATCATAAAGCCAAACAAGGTGAAAAAGGTTTGGACGTTAAAGAAAGCAATTTCCGATACGAGGGACCAAGGCCTCAAAGTCGCGAAGCTGCAGTTGTTCTGTTGGCCGATTCTGTCGAGGCTGCGGTCAGATCTTTGCAGGACAAAACAAAGGGAAAAATTGAAGGATTAATCCGTAAAATCATAAAAGATAAGCTTGACGATGGGCAATTGGATTATTGCGAATTGACTTTAAAAAATATGAACGATATAGCAAATGGTTTTCTAACAGTATTAAGTGGTTTTTTCCATGAACGGACGGAATACCCTGAGCTGGAGAAGAAAAATACCCTATCGGAGCTTGACAACCAAGTATACAATGTTATGCATGGCGAGGAGAAAAAAGATGAAGACGGTAATACAAAACAAATTAAAGAAAAGATACTTCCCGATGAAAGAGCTGAAGACACTGCTGAAGAATACAATAGAAACCACATTGAAGACTGAGCCTCTTGATTTACCGACGCTGGTTTCAATTCTTCTCGTTGAAAATGATGAGATATTAAGAATAAACAGCGAGTTTAGGGATAAAGATAGTGTTACAGATGTTCTTTCCTTCCCGATGCTGAGTATGAAAAACGGGAGCTTTATTGAACAGCCGGGAACTATGGATATGGATAACGGAAGAGTTTTTCTTGGTGATATTGTAATATCAGTTCCAAAGGCCATAGAGCAGGCGAAAACATATGGACATGAGCCTTACAGGGAGTTGGCTTTTTTAGCCGCCCACGGGTTATTACATTTATTAGGTTATGATCACATTCAGCAGGACGAAGAAATTATTATGATAGACAGACAAAAGCAAATTATGTCTGACATGGGATTATAATATGAAATAGTGTGGTTTTACAAAGCTGTTTACCTCTGATAGACAAATTAAGATTACCAAAATGAGGTATTTATGTGTATAAAGAAATTGGCAGATAGCTTTAAATATGCCGGACAAGGTCTAAAAGCAACATATATCAAAGAAAGAAATTTTAGAGTACACTGCATGGCAGTTGTTGCTGTGGTCGTAGCGGGTGTTATATTCGGTATTTCCTTTGTGGAATGGGCTGTTGTTATTCTTACATCAGGCTTTGTTATTTCAGCCGAGATGGCAAATACCGCAATAGAAAAATTAGTGGACATGATAACAAAAGAATATTCAGAGGATGCTAAGCTTGTGAAGGATATCTCAGCAGGTTTTGTATTAGTTGCTGCAATAGCAGCAGCAGTAGTAGGAATTTTTATTTTTGCAAAATATTTTTTAAGATTATTAGGGGTGTAATATGTTTAGTGGCGAATTAGGGTTGTATATTTTAATGGTGCCGGTGTTGTTGATTTCATTGACTATTCATGAATTTTCTCACGGATATATAGCATACAGGCTTGGCGATATGACAGCTAAAAATGAAGGCAGACTCAGCCTTAACCCTTTAAAGCACCTTGATCCAATAGGTACAATTATGATGATCGTTGCAAGAGTTGGCTGGGCAAAGCCTGTGCCTGTAAATCCGTATTTCTTTAAGGATAGAAAAAAGGGAATGATGCTGGTAAGTGTCGCAGGACCCCTTTCGAATATAATTATGGCTTTTACAGGTGTTTTATTATTTCAAATTAGCGCATATTCGTTTTATGATATTATTGTAAGCGGAAGCAAACCCATTTTATATGTTTTAGATTTTTTGCAGCTGTTTTTTGTTGCTAATTTGAACCTCGCAATTTTTAATTTATTGCCAATACCTCCGCTGGACGGCTCAAAGATATTGTCCGGAGTGTTGCCTACAGAGACATATTTTCGCTATATGCAGCATGAAAGAACTATTGGAATGGTTTTCCTGGTTGTCGTTGTCGTTTTCCCCGGTGTGTTAGGAAATATACTCGGTTTCTTTACAAACCCCATTGCATCAAGCATGATATGGATGTCTAATAAAATAATCGGGCTGTTTTTGTAGGCACTCTGCCACTATTTGCATACCGAAACTATACAGAACAAAGTGGGCTACGCCCACACCCCAATATAGGAACTCACAGATGCAAAACATAAATATTCTTGTTTTTTATTAATGTTTTGCATCAGTAAGTTACTAAATTTGATTTTACTACACTATCTAAAAACATTGCATTTCATGCATAAATACCTCCATACCTGTTATCATAATCATAAGACCGCCACTTCTTTAAGTGAACTGTATATATAAATTGAAAAAGAATTTTGCACAAACTGCCAATATATATTACTCAGTTTCTTTTTCAATTTATATCGCACACGTGCCATTTGTTTTGGCATAGCCAAAACAAATGGCACGTGCAGTAGAATCAAAATTTATTCAACAGTGTTAGTTCGTATAGAGAAATCAATATTAACAATAGGCATTGACAGAATGTAATCGGTATCTTATACTGTAATTATGCAACATATTAATCAGGGTGGTGCTTATGAATGCCAGAATAAAGGATGTGGCTAAAAAATCCGGCGTATCTGTCGCAACTGTTTCAAGAGTGCTCAATGGCGGTGAAAACGTCAGTGACAAACTAAAGAAGACAGTATTGAAAGCTATTGAGGAGTTAAATTACTCTCCAAGCCATATAGCCAGAAGTCTCGTTACAAAAAAGACCAATATTATTGGAGTTATAGTGCCTGATCTGACTTCGAGTTTTTTTTCTACGATCCTGAGCAGCATTGAAGAAAATGCAAGCGCAAACAATTATAATATAATGGTGTGTAACATTGCGGAGGATCTTGACAAAGAACTGAAATACCTGAACCTGTTTAAGCAGATAAGGGTTGATGCAATGATAGTTATGCATGAAAAAACTGATGACAGGATAAAACAGCTTATAAGCGGGCTTCAAATGCCTGTCGTTTTTTGCAGCTGCAGAGCAGAAGGAATGGATGTTCTGTCAATTATTATTAATGATTATGCTGCAACCTATGATGCAACTAAATATTTAATAGATTTGGGACATAGAAATATTGCTTATCTGGGTGGCGATCTACGAGATATAACAAGCGGAGAAAACAGGTATGAGGGTTACAAAAAAGCTATGCTTGACAATGGTCTTTTATTAAATGAGCAGTATATCCAATTTGGCGACTATAAGATTCAAAGCGGATATACTTTAATGGAAGGTGTTTTAAGATGTAATCCTAAACCTACGGCGATTTTGGCAGCCAGTGACGACATGGCTGTAGGTGCTCTCGGGTGCATTATTGATAAAGGATACAAAGTTCCAGATGATTTTTCTGTTATGGGTTTTGACGGAAGCAGTATGACCGAAATAGTCAGACCAAGGCTGACATCCATGCATCAGCCGATAAAGGAAATGGGAGCAATGGCCATTAAAATATTAATGGAGCATTTAGAAGAAAACTCCGATTTTTTAGATCAGATTGTATTAAAGCATAAAATTGTTGAACGTGAAAGCTGTAAAAGACTATAATTTTTTTTAAATCGAAATGTAAGCGGTACCAGAACATAAAAAATAAGGCTTGCAGTGCGTTCCTGCACTGGGGTTATCCTTCAGGGAGAGCGTTCCGGTTGGATAGGGTTATCCTTCTTGGGGGAGCGTTCCAGTGGGTACGCTCCTTTGGTACGATCCTGCGGTACGCACCTGCATTGGCGCACAATTTGCGCAAGTGCTCATTGAAATGAGGTGAAAGAGGAATGAAACTTACGGTTTTGGGAGGGGGCGGCGTAAGATCGCCTTTCCTTGCGGGAGCAATAGTACATAAAGCTAATGATTTGGATATCAGTGAAATAGTATTCATGGATAATGACAAAAAGAAGCTTTTAATATATGGCGGGCTAGCAAGAGAAATAGCATTAAGAATCAATGATAAAATAAAATTTACACTTACAGTGGATCCGGTAGAAGCTTTAAAAGATGCCGATTTTGTGATAACCACATTAAGAGTTGGTCAGGATTATGGCAGAGTGCTGGATGAAAAAATTGCACTAAAATACGGAACACTCGGACAGGAGACTACAGGAGCAGGCGGGTTCGCAATGGCTATGCGTTCCATACCTGTATTAAAGAGCTATTGCAATATTGCTCTGAAATACGCGAAGCCGGGGGTTTTAATTTTTAATTTTACAAACCCGTCCGGTCTTGTTACTCAAGCCCTAAGAGATGAAGGGTTTACCAATGTATATGGTATCTGTGACAACCCAAGCGAGTTTAAAAAGGAAATTGCGGA
>ENA-UOOR01002175-UOOR01002175.1-fermentation-metagenome-genome-assembly--contig:-NODE-2175-length-20678-cov-13.048877_pt1 | contig 20678 bp, 17 predicted proteins | sample MGYA00245780_ERZ724029 | MGnify/ENA primary metagenome ERZ724029 (study PRJEB28704, sample SAMN03018315) | fermentation metagenome | biome: anthropogenic terrestrial biome; feature: soil... | reverse complement strand
AATTACAAGCCCTGATGGGAGAATACTTGGAAAGATGGGGCATTCAGAGAGAATAGATGAGGACAATCTAATTAATATATACGGAAACAAAAACCAAATGCTTTTTAAGTCGGGAATCGAGTATTTTAAATAAAGGGGGATTAACATGAAAGTTGCGATAATTTTTGGCAGTAAGTCAGATAAAGAGGTAATGAAGGGTGCTTATGAATGTTTAAAAGCATTTGATATACCCTGCAGCGCTTATATTTTATCAGCACATAGAGTTCCAGAAAAACTAAAGGAAGTTATAGAAGAACTTGATAAGGAAGGCTGTGAATGTATTATTGCAGGAGCAGGCTTAGCTGCTCATCTTCCTGGGGTTATAGCTTCTATGACGACAATTCCGGTAATAGGAGTTCCAATCAATGCAGCACTTGATGGAATGGATGCGCTTTTATCCATGGTTCAAATGCCAAAATCCATTCCAGTTTTAACAGTTGGAATAAATAACAGCTTTAACGGTGGTATGGCTGCAGTAGAAGTATTGTCTTTAAAATATCCTGAAATAAAAGAAAAGCTTAAGGCTTACAGGAAAAATATGAAAGAAAAATTTATAAAAGAAAACAGTGAAGGGGTGGAGTTTTAAATGGAAAAAAGGGAGATGCTCTATGAAGGAAAGGCAAAAAAGGTTTATAGCACTGATAAAGAGGATGAGGTTATTATTTATTATAAGGATGATGCTACAGCTTTTAATGGACAAAAAAAGGGACAAATTGAAGGCAAGGGTGTAATGAATAATGCAATAACTTCAATGATATTTGAAATGCTAGAAAAGAGCGGAGTAAAAACTCATTTCATAAAGAAGTTAAACGAAAGGGAACAGTTTTGTAAGAAGGTTGAAATTGTTCCTATTGAAGTAATAGTTAGAAATGTAGCTGCAGGAAGTATGTCAAAGCGTCTTGGAATTCCCGAAGGATTTGAGCTTAAAACTACAGTATATGAGCTTAGCTATAAAAATGATGAATTAAATGATCCTTTAATAAATGACTATCATGCAGTTGCAATGGGAATTACTACTTTTGATGAACTAAATGAGATATATGAACTTACAGAAAAGGTTAATGAAGTACTTAAAGCTTTCTTTTTAAAGTGCGGTATAAAGTTAATTGATTTCAAACTTGAATTTGGAAGATACAACGGTGAAATACTTCTAGCAGATGAAATATCACCTGATACTTGTAGATTGTGGGACGTTAATACAAATCAAAAGCTTGATAAGGACAGATTTAGAAGAGATCTTGGGGACGTAAAGGAAGCTTATGAGGAAATATTAAAGAGAATAAGCAAGTGAAGTGCCACGTGCCTGGCACTTGAGGAGGTAGAGGAGGAGGTAACAGGGAGTGTTTAAACATCTTGATTTTGAAGATATGGATAAGTTCAAAGAAGAATGCGGGGTTTTCGGCATATTTTCTCAGGGCGGCGTTGATGTTGCTGCTATAACTTATTACGGACTTTATGCACTTCAACATAGGGGACAGGAAAGCGCAGGGATAGTAACTTCAGACGGGGAGAACTTAAACTGTTACAAGAACATGGGCCTTGTTTCAGAAGTATTTAACGAGGAAGTTTTAAAAGGACTAAATGGATTTTCAGCCATAGGCCATGTAAGATATTCAACAACAGGTTCAAGCAAGGTTGAAAATGCTCAGCCAATTTTGGGTAAGTTTAAGCTTGGACCTATTGCTATAGCCCATAATGGTAATTTAGTAAATGCAGATATAATAAGGGAGCTTTTAGAAGACTGCGGATCTATATTTCAAACCACAATAGATTCCGAGGTAATTTTAAATTTAATTGCAAGAGGAGCCAAAAAAGGAATAGAAAGAGCAGTAGTTGATTCTATGCAGGCGGTAAAAGGTTCCTATGCCATTGTTATATTAACTGAGGACAAATTAATTGGAGTAAGAGATCCTAATGGAATAAGACCTTTATGCTTGGGAAAGTTAGATAATAGTTATATTTTATGTTCGGAAAGCTGTGCTCTTGGTTCAATTGGAGCTGAATTTATAAGGGATGTAAATCCAGGGGAAATAGTAATAATTGATAAGAATGGTTTAAAGTCTGTTAATTTTGCAGAAAAAACAAAATGTGAAACCTGTGTATTTGAGTATATATATTTTGCAAGACCGGACAGCACTATAGACGGAATAAATGTATATTCTTCAAGGGTTTTAGCTGGTGAAAGGCTTTATGAGGAATCCCCAGTGGATGCGGATGTTGTGATTGGAGTTCCTGACTCTGGAGTACCGGCTGCCATTGGATTTTCAAAAGCATCTAAAATACCTTATGCCATAGGTTTTATTAAAAATAAATATGTAGGAAGAACTTTTATTGCTCCATCTCAGGAAATGAGGGAAAGGGCAGTTTCTGTTAAACTTAATCCTCTAAAAGTAAATATTGAAGGAAAAAGGGTAGTAATTGTCGATGATTCTATTGTAAGGGGAACTACAAGCAGGAAATTAGTAGAAGCTCTTAGAAAATCAGGGGCAAAAGAAGTACATTTTAGAATTGCCTCCCCTGCTGTAAAATTTCCCTGCTATTTTGGAATAGATACTCCTTATAGAAGCGATTTAATTGGAGCTCATAAAAGTGTAGAGGAAATAAGGGAGACAATTGGAGCGGATTCTCTTTCTTATTTAAGCATAAATGGACTTTTAAAAACTTTTGGAAACAAGCAGAACTATTGCCTTGGATGCTTTAGCGGAATTTATCCTGTTTCAGCACTGATGGAAAAGGAAGAACTGGAACGGTGATATTAAGGCTCTGCTTTAAGATGTTGCTGATTTTTATAGTAGGGGAGAACATTGTTTTAAAACACAGCCTAAGTTAAAAAATAAAAATGTTTGAGGGAGGGAAATAGCATGATAGATTATAAATCCTCTGGAGTTAACATTGAAGAAGGATATAGAGCTGTTGAACTTATGAAGGAACATACAAAAAAGACCATGATACCTGGAGTAATAAATGGAATTGGAAGCTTTGCAGGGATGTTTGAACTGCCTGATTTAAAAAATCCTGTTCTTGTTTCAGGAACAGATGGTGTAGGAACAAAGCTTGAAATTGCATTTAGGATGAAAAAGTATGATACCGTTGGAATAGATTGTGTGGCAATGTGTGTAAATGATGTACTTTGCCATGGGGCAAAGCCCCTCTTTTTCCTCGATTATCTTGCCTGTGGGAAATTAAATGCAAATGTGGCAGCAGATTTAGTTAAAGGAGTATCAGAGGGCTGTATTCAGGCAGGCTGTGCTTTACTTGGAGGAGAAACTGCTGAAATGCCGGGATTTTATGATGAAGGGAAATATGATATTGCAGGCTTTTCTGTGGGAGTTGTTTCTAAGGAAAAAATAGTTGATGGAAGTAAAATAAAGCCCGGGGATGCTTTAATTGGAATTGCATCTTCAGGAGTTCACAGCAATGGATATTCCCTTGTTAGAAAACTTGTACAGGATTTAGATGAAACCCTTGATGGGAAAAAGGTTGGGGACATACTTTTAACTCCAACAAAAATATATGTTAAACCAGTGCTTAATATTTTAGAGAAGTTCAATATAAAGGGTATGGCTCACATTACAGGAGGAGGCTTTTATGAAAACATACCAAGGATGTTTAAGGAGGATTTAACAGCAGTTATAAACAAGGATAGTTTTCCTGTACCGGGCATATTTAACTATCTCTTAGATAAGGGTGCAGATAAGTCCAAAATGTTTAATACTTTTAATATGGGAATTGGTTTCGTGATTTGTGTAGATGAAAAGGATGCAGATGCTGTAGTAAAGGAGCTTATTGGATTAAATGAAAGAGCTTATAGAATTGGATTTATTGAGAGGAGTAAAACTGGGGGTGCTGGAGTTTGTTTAGTATAGGAGTCCTCATTTCAGGGGGAGGAACAGACCTTCAATCCATAATAGACAGCATTGAAAATGGATACTTAAACTGCAGTATTAAGACTGTTATAAGCGATAGAGAAGGGGCTTTTGGTCTTGAGAGGGCAAGGGCTCATGGAATAGAAACTCATGTAGTAGATAGAAAATTATATAAGGAAAACATATCAAGAGAAATAGAAAAGATTTTAGGCGATGTAGACTTAGTGGTTTTGGCGGGTTTTTTATCCATACTTGATGAGGATTTTGTAAAAAACTATGAAAACAAGATAATAAATATTCATCCATCCCTTATTCCATCCTTTTGCGGAAAAGGGATGTATGGATTAAAAGTTCATAAAGAGGTCATTGACTACGGAGTTAAATTTTCAGGCTGCACAGTACATTACGTGGACAAAAATCCTGATGCAGGCCCTATAATTCTTCAAAAGGTTGTGCCCGTTTATGAGGATGATACAGCTGAAACCCTTCAAAAGAGGATCTTGATTGAAGAACACAAGGCACTTCCGGAAGCAATAAAGCTTATAAGTGAAGGGAAGATAAAAATACACGGAAGAAAAGTTTGCATATCATGATAAGTAAAGAAAATTTAGGAGGTAAAGTAAAATTGAAAAGAGCTTTAATAAGTGTTTATGATAAAACTAATGTGCTTAAAATGGCAAATTTCTTAAAAAGTAAGGGAGTAGAAATAATATCTACAGGCGGAACTTATAAGTACTTAAAGGAAAATGGAATTGAGGTTAAAGAGGTTTCTGAGGTTACAGGCTTTGAAGAAATACTTGATGGCAGGGTAAAAACTCTTCATCCAGCAATTCATGGAGGAATTTTAGCTGTTAGAAGTAAAAAGGAGCATATGGATGAAATCAAGAAAAAGGGAATAGAGCCAATAGATATGGTTGTTGTAAATTTATATCCTTTCTTTGATAAAGTAGATGAAGACTTATCTTTTGATGAAAAAATGGAATTTATAGATATTGGCGGACCTACAATGATAAGGGCTGCAGCTAAAAATTTTAAAGATGTGATTGTACTAACTGATATAAATGACTATGACAGGGTTATAGATGAAATCGAAAGTTTAGGAGATGTTTCTTTTGAATTTAGAAAAAAGCTGGCAGGAAAAGTATTTAACCTTATGTCTGCCTATGATGGAGCTATAAGCAACTTCCTTTTAGGAGAGGATTCTTATAACGACTATCTTAGCTTTACATATAAAAAGGCTCAAAATTTAAGATATGGTGAAAATCCGCACCAAAGTGCTGCATATTATGTTAAAACTTGCGGAAAAGGTGCTATGAAAGACTTTGAAGTTTTAAATGGGAAGGAACTTTCCTACAACAATATTAAGGATATGGATATTGCATGGAAAGTTGTAAATGAATTCGATACTACAGTGTGCTGTGCGCTAAAGCATAATACTCCCTGCGGTGTTGCAGAAGGGGTTAACGTGTTAGATGCATATACAAAGGCTTATGAATGTGACAGCATTTCTATATTTGGCGGGATAGTTGCATTTAATAGAAAAGTTGACAAGGAAACTGCAAAGGAGCTTGTAAAAATATTTCTTGAAATAGTAATTGCTCCTGATTTTGATGAGGATGCACTTTCTGTTTTAAGAAGAAAGAAGAATTTAAGAATTATAAAATGCAGCGTTAAACCTTCTGGCGCTGTAGAATTTGCAAAAGTTGACGGTGGAATTTTAGTTCAAAGCCCAGATAACAAGCTTATAGAAAATATAAATGTAGTAACAGAGGCGCAGCCTAATAAGTCTCAAATTGAGGACATGATATTTGGCATGAAGGTTGTAAAGTATGTAAAATCCAATGCTATTGTTATTGTAAAGGATAAAAAGACTGTGGGAATAGGTGGAGGTCAGGTAAATAGGATTTGGGCAGCTAAGGAGGCTCTTGAAAGGGCAGTGCAGGTAAACAAAATTTCATCATCAAAGGAATCACTTGAGGAGGCAGGGAAGGGATCAATTCTTGCATCAGATGCATTTTTCCCATTTGATGATGTGGTAGAAGAAGCTGCAAAATATAAAATTGGGGCAATAATTCAGCCAGGCGGATCAATTAGAGATAAGGATTCTATTGAAGCCTGCAATAAACATAAAATAGCCATGGTGTTTACAGGAATAAGGCATTTTAAACATTAATTAAATATCATAGGTGGAGGAGTGTCAATAACCCATCACTAAAGTGACAGGCTTGTAAAAGAGCCTGATGTTGACTACCCTAAGTCTTTATTGACTACGTTATATAAGCCATGATACCCATGAGCGCTTATCCTAACTTGTGGCTCTATTGTTTAATATTAAACAATCCTGTTGGGTAGGGATAGTGTATTAAACTTATATAACATTGGGTAAGGGTAAATTACTCCGAGAGGAGGTAGGCTTTACGTTAGCCTACAAAATAATAAAAGTGGCTGTTTCCTCACATGATTAAAAGTTATGTGCCTCCACAGCCACTTTTATAAAGGAGGAATATTATGATGAAAGTTTTGATTGTTGGAAATGGCGGCAGAGAGCATGCAATAGCATGGAAGGTTGCTAAAAATCCTAAGGTTGAAAAAATATATTGTGCTCCAGGAAATGGCGGAACTGCCCTTTGTAACAAATGTGAAAATGTAAATACAGATAATGTAGAAAAGATACTATGCTTTGCTGTGGATAAAAACATAGATATGACTATTGTAGGGCCTGAAGCTTATCTTGTGGATGGAATTGTAGATATGTTTAAGGAAAAGGGGCTTAAAATATTAGGACCGGACAGAGAAGCTGCAATGCTTGAGGGTAGTAAAATATATGCTAAAAATTTTATGAAAAAATATGGAGTTAAAACAGCAGGGTTTGAAGTTTTTCAGGATGTAAATTCAGCTTTAAACTATGTAAAAAGCTGTGAATACCCAATTGTAATAAAAGCTGATGGATTGGCTGCAGGTAAAGGCGTAGTAATATGCGAAAATGTTGAAATGGCTGAGGAAACTTTAGAAAAGTTCATGGTTAAGGATATATTTAAGGGCTCAGGGAAAAAAATAATAATAGAAGAATATTTAGAGGGTGTAGAAGCATCAGTTTTATCCATAACTGATGGAGAAACCATAATTCCTTTTATATCAGCAAAGGATCATAAGCAGATTTTTGATGGAGGAAAGGGCCCAAATACTGGTGGAATGGGCGCAGTGGCTCCCAATCCATATTTTAATGAAAAAGCATACAGTGATTTTCAAAGGGATATTCTTACTCCAACCTTAAATGGAATTAAAAATGAGGGCTTTGATTATAAGGGGATAATATTCTTTGGCCTTATGATTACAAAAAAAGGTGTTTATCTTTTAGAATACAATGTAAGAATGGGAGATCCTGAAACCCAGGCGGTGCTCCCTCTTATGGAAAGTGATTTTGTGGAGCTTGTTGAAAAAGCTCTTAATAAGGAGCTTAAAAATTATAAAGTAAAATGGTCTGATGAGTTTTGCTGCTCTTTGGTGGCTGCATCAAAGGGATATCCTATGAAATATGAAACAGGATATGAAATTAAAGGAGCAGAAAGCATAAAGGATAATTTGTTTGCTGCTGGTGCAAAACTTATAGATGGGAAGCTTTTAACTTCAGGTGGCAGAGTTTTAAATGTATGGGCAAAAGGAAAAACCCTTGACGAAGCAAGAGAAAAAGCATATAAGAATATAAAAAATATAGATTTTAATGGAATGTACTATAGAAAGGATATAGGAAGATAAGAACTCCAGGGTAAAAAATGCCAGACAAACCAAGTGATTTCGTTAAACTCGCTATCCTCTACAAACGAAATACATTAAGCTTCTCTGGCATTTCCCATCCAAGAGCTTCTACTTGTTCATTTCATATATTTTTCTTATCTCCACTATTTTTGTGCTTTTCATAATCATGTTATTTTGCAATAATTCCCTTTTAAAGAAACATTCAAATATGTGTTACCGTTTACGGAAATTTTATTAGATGGCTGTCATCTGTAATATTTTTATAATCAAACTTCGCCTAAGTATTAAAAAACACTTGGTTTGATATAAATTATTGATAGTTTTCTAAAAAAATATTTTAGAAATAACACAGGAACATTATATGATAAACATAGGCTTTTCAATTGATTCATCCCAAAATATGATTTATTTTAAATTTTTAGAAAGTTTTAAAATTTATATTGACAAGCTGTGAATTTTACTTTAAACTAGGAATATAAGAAACCGGTTACATAGAAAGGGCATACAAGGGGGAACCTAAATGACAACAACAATTAGGGATATAGCAAGAAAAGCTGGAGTTTCTCAGGCTACAGTATCAAGAGTTTTAAATAATTCTGGATATGTGAAAGAAGAAACCAGACAAACTATAGAAAAAGTAATTGAAGAATTAAATTATACACCAAATGCTGTAGCTAGAAGTTTATCCAAAAGTGAAACAAATGTAATAGGAGTTGTGGTTCCTGATATCAATAACCCGTTTTTTGGTGAAGTCATAAAAGGCATAAGCATGGTGGCTGATTCACAAAACTTAAATATAATTTTGTGTGATACCAATGAGAATATGGAAAAGGAAATTAAATCGTTAAAAATGCTCAAGGAGCAAAGAATAAAGGGTATAATTATAACTCCTACATCAGATACAAATGAATTTAACAGCGAATATCTTTTAGCCCTCGAAGATTTAGGAATACCAATAGTTTTGGTAGATAGAGATGTTAAGTATTCAAACTTTGATGCAGTTTTTATTGATAATATAAAAGGAACTTTTGATGCAACAGAGGCTCTTATTAAAGAAGGGCACAAAAAAATTGCAATTATTGCAGGACCAACCACATCAAAGCCTGGAAGGGACAGACTAAGGGGATATAAAAAAGCTCTTACAATGAATAATATGAAATTAGATGAAAATTATATTTTCTATGGCGATTTTAAAATTGGAAGCGGATATGAATGTACTAAAAAAATAGTTAGTATGAAGGACAGGCCTACAGCAATATTAGTATGCAATAATATGATGAACTTAGGCTGCATAAAGGCTCTTAATGAGATGAATATAAGAATACCAGATGATATGGCTCTTATTGGATTTGATGAAATTGAAATGATAGATGTATTAGGAATTAATATAAGTGTAGTTTCAAGACCTACAACTGAAATGGGAAAAACAGCTGCAGAAATTCTTATTAAGAAGCTTAATGGTGAGGAAAAGCAGAGAACAGAAAGAGTAATTTTACCGCCAACACTATTATTAAAGGGTTCTGAGAAATTAATTAAAAAATAAAATTTTATTTGATGACTGTCATCTATAACATCTTCATTCATTTTAAGCCAAGGCTACTGTATGGGATAGAGATTATTTATTAAGGAATTATTTAGTTAAATATGTAAGCGGTTACACAGTTAGGAGGTTTAAATATGGAAAAAGCAAAAATAACAGTTATGGGAAGCTTTGTAGTAGATTTAATGAGTAGGACTCCTCATTTACCTGTAAAAGGTGAAACGGTTAAAGGAAGCACCTTTAAGCTTGGACCTGGAGGAAAGGGTTCTAACCAAGGAGTGGCAGCTCAAAGAGCAGGCGCTGATGTAACTATGATAACAAAGTTAGGAAAAGATGACTTTGCTGAAATTGCATTAAAGAGTTTCAAAAATGAAGGCATGGATACGAAATTTGTTTTTCAAGATGAAAAGTATTCAACAGGAGCAGCTCTCATTATGGTTGATGAAAAAACCAGCGAAAATGAAATAGTAGTTGTACCTGGAGCTTGTTCAAACATTACAGACAAAGATATAAAAATGGCAAAAGAATCTATTGAAAATTCTAAAGTATTTTTAACCCAGCTTGAAACAAATGTGGATGCAGTAGAAAAAGCAGTTGATATAGCTTATAAAAATGGAGTTACTGTAGTTTTAAATCCAGCACCAGTTCAAGAGATTTCAGATGAGCTTTATAAAAAAATTGATGTATTAACTCCAAATGAGGTAGAAGCATCAATTCTTTCAGGAGTAAATGTTGAAACTATAGAAGATGCTAAAAAAGCAGCTAATGTTCTTATGAAAAAAGGGGTTAAAAATGTATTAATAACTCTTGGATCAAAAGGTGTACTAGTTGTTACTTCGCAAAAGGAAGAATTTATTCAAAGCTATAAGGTAAATGTGGTAGATACAACAGGGGCAGGAGATGCTTATAATGGAGCTTTTGCTACAGCTTTATCAGAAGGGAAAGATATATTTGAGGCAGCACACTTTGCAAATGCAGCAGCAGCAATATCTGTTACGAGAATAGGAACAGCACCTGCAATGGCATATAGAAACGAAATAGAAAAATTCATATCAAATAATAAATAATTTGGGGGGAAGAACTAATGTTAAAGACAGGAATTTTAAATCCACAAATAGCAAATGTATTAGCAAGTACAGGACACAAAGATATGATAGTTGTTAGTGATGCTGGTCTTCCAATACCAAAGGGCGTTGAAAGAATAGACCTTGCGTGGAAAGCAAATGAACCAGGATACATTGAAGTTCTTGAAGAGATACTTAAATATATTGTAGTTGAAAAAGCAATCCTTGCAGAGGAATTAAAGGTAGTAAGTCCCAAGATGCATGAGAAAATTCTTGAAACTCTTCCAAAAGGAATTGAAATTGAATATGTACCACATGTTGAGCTTAAGGAAACTACAAAATCAGCAAGGGCAATAATAAGAACAGGAGAGTTTACTCCATACCCAAGCGTTATACTTGTAGCAGGCTGTGCTTATTAAATTCTTCAATTTGAAAGGCGGTGTCATTAATGCCTGAAGATATTATATTAAAACTTGAAGATGTTGTTAAGACATTTCCAGGGGTTAAAGCATTAGACGGGGTTAAACTTGAAGTGAGAAAAGGTGAAGTCCATGCCCTTTGCGGTGAAAATGGGGCAGGAAAATCTACACTTATGAAAATAATTGCAGGGGCCTATTCAATAACTTCTGGCAAAATATATTTTGAAGGAAAAGAAGTAAACTTTTCTTCTACAAAAGAAGCACAGGATATGGGTATATCAATGATATATCAAGAGTTTAACTTGATACCATATCTTACTGTTGCAGAAAATTTATTTTTAGACAGGCAGCCACGGAATAAATTTGGCTTTATTGATTGGAAAAAACTCAATGAAGATTCGAAAAAACTATTAAAAAGGGTTGGGCTCAATATAAACCCTGAGCTTAAAGTTAGGGATATTTCTATAGCTGAGGCTCAAATGGTTGAGATTGCAAAATGTCTTTCTTTAAACTCTAAGATAATAATAATGGATGAACCTACAGCAGCACTTTCTGATGAAGAAATTGAATGTTTATTTGATATTATAAAGAGTTTGAAAAAGGATGGAATAAGCATAATATATATTTCTCATAGAATGTCAGAAATATTTGAAATAGCTGACAGATTAACAGTTTTTAGAGACGGAAAATTTATAAAAACTATGAAAACTGCTGAAACAAACCCTAGTGAACTTGTTAAATTAATGGTTGGTAAAAATATTGTAGACCTTTACCCAATTAGGGATTATAAAAAAGATGAAGTAGTTCTTGAAGTTAAAAATGCATCTCTTAAGAAGCATTTTAGTGATGTAAACTTTAATCTTCATAAGGGAGAAATACTTGGAATAGCAGGACTTATGGGCGCAGGAAGTATTCATCTATCAAAGGCTCTTTATGGATGTTATGAAGGTTTTGAAGGTGAAGTTTATATTGAAGGTAAAAAGGTTAATATAAAAAAACCTTTAGATGGTATTAAAAATGGTATATCACTGGTTCCGGATGATAGAAAAAATCTTGGGTTAATACTTATAAGATGTGTAAGAGAAAACATTTCCATTGCTTCACTTGACAATATTTTAGACAATAATTTTATAAATTATAAAAAAGATAAGGAAGTTGCAAATAAAGAAATACAGCAGCTAAAAATAAAGGTTTCATCTTCAGAACAACGTGTGGAAAATCTAAGTGGAGGGAATCAGCAAAAAGTTGTATTTGGAAAGATGCTTGAAACTAGTCCTAAAATTCTTATACTTGACGAACCAACAAGAGGAGTAGACGTAGGAGCTAAGGCTGAAATTTATCAGATAATGGATGAATTAACTAATAAGGGGATGAGCATTATTCTTGTATCCTCTGACCTGCCTGAACTAATAGGCATGAGCGACAGGGTTATTGTAATGAGGGAAGGGAAAATTGTTAAGGAATTAAATAAAAATGAAGCTAATCAGGAAACCGTTTTAGCTTATGCAGCGGGAGGAGTTAAAGAATGAAAAATTTAGGGACAAAATTAATTACTAAATATAGAACTCTTACAGTTTTAGTATTAATTTTAATAACTGCGACATTTTTATCAAGTGCTTTTTTAACAGTAGATAATTTGTTGAATGTTGTAAGACAGGTATCAATAATTGCTATACTTGCAGCAGGAATGACTTTTGTAATAATAACAGGTGGAACTGATCTTTCTGTAGGTTCAATTACAGCTATAGCTGGAGCCATTTCAGCTTCAATGCTTATTAAGACTAACTCAGTATTTATTGCAATAATTGTTGGACTATTTATTGGTTTATTATTTGGACTTGCAAATGGACTCTTTATATCCCGCGGAGGAATGCCGCCTTTTATAGTAACTCTTGCAACAATGGCAATTGCCAGAGGATGCGTTCTTGTATTTACAAATGGGTCACCTATAGCAGTTAAATCTTCTGCATATAAGTTTATAGGAAAAGGATACTTACTGGGGATACCTTTCCCAATCATAATTCTTATAATAGTTTATGCAATTGGATATGTAATTTTAAAATATACCAAGTTTGGAAGGGGCGTTTACAGCATTGGTGGAAACAGAGAAGCATCAAGACTTTCAGGTATAAATATTAAAAAGGTAGAAACACTTGTTTATACTATAAGCGGACTTCTTGCAGGACTTACAGGAATAATTCTTACATCAAGACTTGGATCTGCACAGCCAACAGCTGGAACAGGATATGAACTTGATGCTATAGCAGCAGTAATTCTTGGAGGTACAAGCTTTTCAGGTGGAGAAGGATCTATACTTCCAACAGTGGTAGGAGCATTAATTCTAGGTGTTGTAGACAACATATTAACACTTACGGATGTAAATCCCTTTGCTACAAATATTGTAAAAGGAATAGTTATTCTTCTTGCGGTATTAGCTGATAGCAAATTTAAGAAATTTTCAGCTAAAACAGAATAGTTTGTTTTTACTTTCTTGGTTTAAATGATATTTAATTAGACTGTGAAAAAGCCTTAGGTACTTCCTGAGGGTTTAATAATGTTCCTTTTAACAAATTTTATTAAATATATTGGAGGTAAATTTATGAAAAAGTTGGCTAAAGTTTTTTCAATGATTTTAGTTACTATTATGGTTTCAACAGCAGCAGGATGTTCATCATCAGGTAAGACAGAAACAAAAACAGATGATACTAAAAAAGATACAGGTAAGAAAATTGTTATTGGTCTTTCTATGAACACCTTAAATAACCCATTCTTTGTAGATGTTAAAAAAGGAGCAGAAAAAGGAGCGCAGGAAAACAATGTTGACCTTATTGTAACTGATGCTCAAAATCAGTCAAGCAAGCAGCTTACAGATATTGAAAACTTAATTCAGAAAAAACCGGATTTATTAATAATAGATCCATGTGACAGTGATGCTATTATATCAGCAATTGAAACAGCAAATGAAAAGAAGATACCTGTAATTACAATTGATAGAGCCGCAAATGGGGGGAAGGTAGTATCACATATTGGATTTGATGCTATTCATGCAGGAAAGATTGCCGGAGACTTCTTAGGAAAAGCATTAAATGGAAAGGGCAAAGTAGTTGAAATTATGGGAATTATGGGAACAAACGTTGCACAGGATAGAAGCAAAGGGTTTAATGAAGCTATTTCAAAATACCCAGATATAGAGGTTATTGCTAAGCAAAGCGCTAACTTTGATAGAGCTGAGGCAATGAAGGTTATGGAAAATATCCTTCAGGCAAATCCAGAAATTGATGGAGTTTATGCAGCAAATGATGAAATGGCATTAGGAGCACTTGAAGCAATTGAAGCAGCAGGAAAACTTGATAAGATTACTTTAATTGGAAATGACGCTATAGATCCAGCGATAGCAGCAATCAAATCAGGAAAGCAGGAAGCTACAATTGCAGAGCCGCCATTCTTCCTTGGAAAAAATGCAGTATTAACTGGACTTAAAGTAATAAACGGTGAAAAGGTAGATGAAAAGGTTATACTTGATTCAACATTAGTTACGAAAGATAACGTTGATACAGTTAAAACTAAGGAATGATTTAGGTAAATCAGTGTTAGAATAATAGGGAACATATTTATGTTCCCTATTAAGTGATTTTTAGGCTCAGATGGAGTAGAATGCCTTATCTGGGTCCTATAAGAACCAATCCATGGGTGCAGCATCCATTAGATATTACGGATGCTGCTATTAAATAAAAAATATTTTTTTAAAAGAGGTGCTTAAAATGAATATAGAAAAATATATTGACCATACCCTTTTAAAGCCAGAAGCTAAAGAAGGACAGATAATTAAACTTTGCGATGAAGCTAAAAAATATAATTTTGCTTCAGTGTGTGTAAATCCCTATTATGCAAGTCTTGTAAGGAGTCAGCTTAAAGGGAGCGATGTTAAAACTTGTGTTGTTATAGGCTTCCCATTAGGAGCAAATACAAAAGAAGTTAAAGCTTTTGAAGCTAAAAATGCCATAGAAAACGGTGCACAAGAAGTTGATATGGTTATAAATGTAGGTGCACTTAAAGATAAAAAATATGATGTTGTAGAAGAGGATATTAAAGCAGTAGTTGAGGCTGCAAAAGGAAAGGCGCTTGTAAAGGTAATTATTGAATGTTGTTTATTAACAGATGAAGAAAAAGAAAAAGCATGTAAACTATCTATAGAAGCAGGAGCAGATTTTGTTAAAACTTCAACAGGATTTAGTACAGGTGGAGCAAAAGCAGAAGATGTCAGACTTATGAGAAAAGTTGTAGGAGATAAAGCAGGAGTTAAAGCTTCAGGTGCAGTCAGAGATTACAAGACAGCAATGGAAATGATTGAAGCAGGAGCAAATCGAATTGGAACAAGTTCAGGAATAAAGATAATGGAAGAATCAGCAAAGTAATGTATTCAAATTGATTTGTAAAAATCGCTATGAAAATTTTCATAGCGATTTTTTTAGTATATAAATATAATCTGCAATTCATAATTTAGATTTAATACACCGCTGCGATAAGAAACAAAGACGTTCTAAGGATTAAAATGCCAGCTATAGAGAACGGTCTTGACCGTTTTGCCCTCACGATTCCGTGCATCTCCCTGAGGAATGGTCAAGACTATCTAAATGTTCACCGCTGTTCATCATATATTTTTCTTAACTTATTTGGGAGCCTTAGGAGAACCAATTTATGATTAATTTTTCATAAATTAGTATTAGGGTGTTTACATTAAAAATAATGAGAAGTATAATTATTCTATAGGGAGAAAATAACATAATAAAACATGATTTAACAATGGCTACATATTATAGGTGATAGTTTGTAATTTTCATTGTTATTTGTATCTACAATTATCGGAATATTTCTACAAATCTCACACAGCATCTTTATGGCAATTTCTGCTATATAATTTTAAGCTGTTCTCAAACATTTACATCATTCACTAATATTCTATAAGTTTAAGATCAAGTTGTTCTTATGCTCTTAGGTGTTGTTTTCGTGAACTACCCACCACTTTAGAAGGGGGCTTTGCTTCAAAGATAACACATGGGTATCTTCACAGGCTTACAGTAGGGCAAGTCCCTAACCTACTGTGTCCGGCCAGTGTGCCAGCTTGACTTTACGGAATACAGGTATTTTACTGGTTCGCTATTTGCTGTATTAACAATTTATAAGGGGGGGATATAAAACACATATATATTTTTACACCATTTAAATTATTATATTAAAAAGGGGGAATACAACGCATGGAAGAGAAAAAGGGGCTTTCAAGTACTGCATACGGTGGAATAAAAGGTGAGGATTATATTCCATATGTACCTGTAAACAAAGCAATGCCTGAAGTAACTGTTATGTCAATTGTTTGGGGCTGTATTTTTGCAGTTGTTTTTGGTGCTGCAAACACATACCTTGGATTAAAAGTTGGAATGACTATTGCAGCAGGAATACCTACAGCTATTTTAGGGACAGGCATTTTAAAAGGTATTTTTAAGAGAAACAATATACTTGAAGTGAATGTTATTCAAATAATGGCCTCAATGGGTGAATCCCTTGCAGGCGGGCTCATATTTGTTATTCCGGCAATTATACTACTTGGAGGAAATTTAACAGTTGGAACTATATTTTTAGTTTCCTTATTAGGCGGTGTTATAGGTCTTTTCTTTGTAGTCCCACTTAGACGCTACTTAACCATAGAAGAGCATGGCAGGCTTTTATACCCTGAAGGCATGGCTACATCTGAAATACTTGTTAATGCAAGTGAGGGTGGAGAAGGATTTCGCACTATGACAACGGGTTTGGGAGTTGGTGCTGTTTATAAATTCTTATCTGGTGGTTTTGGATTATGGCGTGAAGAAACAGAATGGACAATAAAACCTGTAGGGGGTACAATATTTGGTCTGGATGTAATGGCATCCTTATTTGGAGTAGGTTATATAATTGGAATTAAACTTGATCTTGTTATGTTTGCTGGTTCCTTATTTGCATGGTTTGGACTAATTCCTATTATAAAATATTTTGGATCAAATATTCCAGGAGCCATTTTCCCATCTACTACACCAATTGCAGAAATGGATGCTTGGGGAATATGGAGTAATTATATAAAATATATTGGTGCAGGTACGGTTGCTGCAGGGGGCATTATAGGCATAATTAAATCTATGCCGGCTATCGTAGGATCATTTAAATCTGCAACAGGCAACATGAATGTAAAAAATGAAAAGCGCAGCAAAAATAGCGGCATAAGAGATACCAATGAAGATATTCCATTAAAATGGATTATCTCTGGGATAGTTTTAGTTTTCTTCTTAGTATGGCTTGTTCCTATGGCAGATGTAAAAGCTGGAGCTTTAGGTTCACTTCTTGCAATTTTATTCTCATTTTTATTTGCAGTTGTATCTGCAAGGGTTGTTGGGATAATTGGTACATCAAACAACCCAATTTCAGGAATGACTATTGCTACACTTTTATTTGTAACTGCAATATTGAAAGCTACGGGAAGAGTTGGGAATGAGGGCATGATAGCAGCACTTGTCATTGGTGGAATTGTATGTATTGCTACAGCAATTGCAGGAGGAGCAGCGCAGGGGATGAAAACAACTTTTATAGTTGGAGGAAATCCAAGGCATGTTGAGCTTTCAATGATTCTTGGATTTGCGATAGCTGCAGTTCCTCTTGGACTTGTAATTCTTCTTCTTAATAAGGCATATACATTAGGTTCAAAAGAAGTTCTTGCACCTCAGGCAACACTTATGTCAATGATTGTAGAAGGGATTATGAATGGGCAAATGCCGTGGATTCTAATTACAATAGGCGTTGTAATAGGAATTATGTGTGAGCTTGTAAAGATTCCTGTACTTCCATTTGCACTTGGAATTTACCTTCCAATTCATCTTAATGCAGCTACATTAGTAGGAGGAGTTATAAGATCATTTGTTGAGAAAAAATATAAAAGTGATGAATATGAGCTCAAGGCTCGTGATGAAAGAGGAATACTTTTATCATCAGGACTTGTTGCAGGCGATGCTCTTATTGGAATATTAATTGCAATATTTGCTGCTGCAGGGATTAGTGATAAGGTTGCTTTTGGTAAGAATGTTGCTTGGTTAACTCCAGTAACACAAAATCCATGGACAGCTTTAGTAATTGGAATGGCATTGGCATACTGGATGTACAAATATACAGTAAAAGAAAATAAAAATATCGCATCAAGAATAAAAAAGAATAAAGTAGAAGCATAGCATTTAAATTCAGTGCCGTATTCATCAATAAAGATGAATACGGCACTTATTATTTGCTGAAAATATATTATAGGATGAACATCCTTGCAAACGGTCAAGTGAATGGGACATATTTTTCTTATAGCGGTCTATTAAATCTAAATTGCTAATTACAGTTAATATAAATATTTGATATTAATTGTATAATGAAGTATAATTTAAATAAAGTGAAGATTATAATAATTTTAAAACATTGCAGGTGGTTTGATTTTATGAAAGCAAAAAAATCAGCAAAGAAAGGTAATTTTGCGAAAGCAAAAAAAGCAGCTAAACAAGATAATTTTTTGACATATATTCCAGAAAAAAAGTGTAAGGACTTTGAAGTCCGTGATGGTAAAGTGTATTTGATTTTTCACCATGATAAGCCAATAGAAAAGTTTGCATCATGGTTAGTAAAAAAGCCAAGAGTTACAGATGTAGAGCTTGACGAGGTAGGAAGCTATATTTGGCTGTCAATGGATGGTAGAAGAACAGTTTATGATATCGGGCAAAAGCTTAAGAAAAAATTTGGTGATAAATGTGAACCTATATATGATAGACTAATAGCATACCTGCGTACTATGAGAAAGTGTGGCTATATTTGCTTTGAAAGCAATCAAAAAAATAATTAAAAATGGCATTTAGCCAGTTGGGGGTGTTTACATTGAAACTAAATGAAAGAGTTGATGAGCTGAAAGATGATCTTATTAGCTCAACTCAAAAGATCGTGCACGTTAAAAGTGTTCAGGGAGAACCAAAGGCAGGAATGCCTTATGGTGAAGGACCTTATAATGCACTTGAATGTGCCCTTGAAATATCAAGAGGCCTTGGATTTAAAACAGTGAACATGGATGGACAAATTGGTTATGCAGAATATGGTAAAGGTGAGGATTATGTTGCAGTTCTTGGACACCTTGATGTAGTTCCAGAAGGAGATGGATGGAAATATCCACCTTATGCGGCAGAGATTCATGATGGAAAGATGTATGGCAGAGGAACATTAGATGATAAAGGTGCTACAATGGCAGCGCTTTATGGACTCAAAGCAATTAAAGACTTAAATCTTCCTTTAAGCAAGAGGGTAAGGATAATATTTGGGACTAATGAAGAAACAGGAAGCCACGAAGTTGAGTACTATATGAAAAAGGAGAAAGCACCTGTTGCTGGGTTCACTCCTGATGCTCAATATCCAATAATTTTTGCTGAAAAAGGAATAGTTTCATTTGATATAGTTAAAGATTTGAAAAAACAAGGCTATGGAGATGTAACTGTCAAATCCATAAAAGGCGGATTAAGATCTAACATGGTTCCAGATTATTGTGAAGCTTTAATTGAAGCAAAGGACATACAAAAAACTACTAAATTTATTGAAGATTATGCAAAGAAAACAGGGTTTGAAATCAAAGTTGTGACAAATGGCAACACAATTTCAATTAAATCCTATGGTGTTGGAGCTCATGGAAGCACGCCTGAACTTGGAAAAAATGCAGTTATGCAGATGATGGCTCTTTTAGGAGAGCTTCCTATTGGAGAAGGGGACTTAAGAGATTATATTGATTTTGTTAATAAGCATATTGGATTTGAAACTGATGGAAAATCCTTTAATGTAAATCTTAAAGATAAGGAATCAGGAAAACTTTCATTCAATGTCGGAGTTATAACTATGGATAAAAATCAAATAAGAATGATACTTAACTTAAGATATCCTGTTACATTTACATTTGATGATATGATGAATCCATTTAAAGACACATTAAAGGGTTCAGGAATAAAGGTTGAAAATGTAGAAAATCAAAATCCACTTTATTTTCCTGTAGATCATCCTCTTATAAAAACTCTTCAAAAAGTTTATACTGAGCAAACAGGAAAAGAAGCAGAACTTCTTGCAATTGGTGGAGGAACATATGCAAAGGAAATGCCTAACATAGTAGCCTTTGGACCAATATTCCCTGGAAAACCTGACCTTGATCATCAGGTAAATGAATATATGGAAGTTAATGATATTATTGAAAATGCAAAGATATATTCACATGCTATTTATGAATTAGCAAAATAAAGTATTAAGTGATTAAAAGGCTCAGGCGGAACAGGAATACCTCTTCCTCGCCTGAGCTTTTTAAATTAAAATCTACAGGCTTTACACCTTCCATCAAGTTTATAAAAAATTAATATTAATTTAATATTAATTTTTTATAAACTTATATTAAGCGGTTTGCATTAAAAATAATGAGAAGTATAATCATATTATAGGGAAAAAATAGATAATAAAGTATAATTTAGCAAATTAGCGCTGCACATTAATAAATGATAGTTTGTAATTTTGGTTGTTATTTATATCTAAAGTTATCAAAATACTTTTATAAATTCCACATAGTATTTTTATGGCAATTTCTGCTGATAGTTTTAAACTATTTTCACACATTTACATTATTCCCTAATATTCCGATATTCTATCATGATGACCAATTATAAAGTTGGTAAAAGTGTACCAACTTTATTAATGGCAATATTAATTTATTTGCTGTATTAACAATCTATAAGGGGGGGATATAAAACATATATATATATTTACATCATTTAAATTATTATATTAAGAAAAGGGGAGTAACACATGGAAGAGAAAAAGGGGCTTTCAAGTACCGCATATGGTGGAATAAAAGGTGAAGATTATGTCCCATATGTACCTGTAAACAAAGCAATGCCTGAAGTAACTGTTATGTCAATTGTTT
>ENA-UOOR01002174-UOOR01002174.1-fermentation-metagenome-genome-assembly--contig:-NODE-2174-length-20682-cov-41.863044_pt1 | contig 20682 bp, 13 predicted proteins | sample MGYA00245780_ERZ724029 | MGnify/ENA primary metagenome ERZ724029 (study PRJEB28704, sample SAMN03018315) | fermentation metagenome | biome: anthropogenic terrestrial biome; feature: soil... | reverse complement strand
ATACACCCATGACCGATGATCAGATCTCACACATGTTCGGAAAAACTCCGGCTAACCTGATACGAATTCACGACTGGCGAAACGATGTGGTAACGCTTGGTAGGGTCTCGGCAGAAATTGTGGAAGAGGTGTCCGAATATAAAGTACACTTCGACTGGCCGGTTCAAGTAAATAGGTTGTTGGTTGAGGGCAATTTCGACCTCATCCTTTCTATCGGACAGGTTGTTCCACACGAAGTGGTGGGGATGGCAAACTATAACAAGAACGTTTTTGTGGGAACCGGTGGATTCGAAGCGATCAACAAGAGCCACTACGTGGGAGCTGTCTATGGCATGGAACGAATGATGGGACGTGCCGATACCCCGGTTCGCAGGCTATTCAATTATGCTTCGGAAAATTTCGCAAAACAACTCCCTATTGTGTATGTGCTCACGGTAGTGGGGGTAAATAAGGACGGGAGGCAACAGACTTACGGTCTGTTTGTGGGCGATGATTTCACCGTTTTTGACCTCGCTGCAAAACTTTCGCTCGAGGTTAATTTCCAGATGGTTGAAAAGCCATTGAAGAAGGTGTTGGTCTGGTTAGATCCCACGGAGTTCAAAAGTACTTGGCTGGGAAACAAATCCATTTACAGAACGCGCATGGCCATTGCCGATGGAGGCGAGCTTGTCGTGTTGGCGCCGGCTTTAAAAGAATTCGGGGAGGACAAGGAGATAGACCGGCTGATCCGAAAATACGGCTATTTCGGAACACCCGAAACATTGATGGCAGTCGATGAGAACGAAGAATTACAAAACAATCTCGGTGCCGCGGCACACTTGATTCACGGATCGTCCGAAGGCCGGTTTTCCATCACTTATTGTCCGGGTAAGGGAGCAGAAAACCTCACCCGGAAAGAGATTGAAAGCGTGGGTTTTCAGTGGGGAGATATCGATGAGATGATGCAGAAATACAACTTTCCGCTGCTGAAAGAAGGGTTTAACATCCTGCCGGACGGAGAAGAGGTGTATTATATTTCAAGCCCCGCGCTGGGTTTGTGGGCGCACAGGGATCGGTTTGAATACTAGGTTCTGACTATCTCCTTTTGAATTCTTCCAAGTAGTTGGTGGGCGAATAGTTTGTTATTTTTTTGAATTGACGGTTAAAATTGGAAATATTATTGAAGCCGGTTTCAAAGCATATTTGCGTGATGGTTAATTTCCCTTCCAGCAACAACCTGCAGGCATAATTTACCCTTAATTCATTGATGTATTGTACGCAGGATTTGCTTGTTTTACTTCTAAAGAAGCGGCAAAAGGCGGTTTTATTCATTCCCGCAATGGAGGCGATTTCGTCTATGAAGAGGGGTTCCGTGTATTTCAGGTGTAGAAAGGACAGTATTCTTGTTAGGCGGGGGTCGTCGTATTGTTTGTCAAGGTCGTTGTTGTCCGCGCTTTCATCATTGAGCAACCTTTTTTTTGAATTGCTCATTAACGATAGGATATTTATGCATTCTATCAATAGATTTAACCCGTTTAAATTTAATGCACTCCTTATCCTTTTCCGGATAATGTTGTTTTTTTTATCGTTAAAGCAAATTCCGTATCTTGATTCCTCCAACAAGTGTTTGATTTTGTGAAATTCGGGATAGTATTTGATGGCATGATCAAAAAAATCTTTTGTGAACTGTATAATGATTGCATGCACCCGGAGTTTCTTATTATTCAGGTGATATACTTCATCACTTTTATACATGTGGGGAACAAAACTGCCAATTAAAACCAGATCCCCATCCGTGTAGTTTTCAATGTTGTTGCCTATAAATCTTTTCCCGGTACTCTTGATAATATAAATAATCTCGTATTCACTGTGGAAGTGGAGCGGAAACTTAAAGTAATCATAATCACACCATTTTATTTTGACAGGTGATCCCGTGCTTAAATTAAGCTTTTCATGCATTATAGGCTTCATATGCCGATGTTTTAATTTTTTACGCTAACGTAGTATGGTAGTTTTGCCTTATACGAGCCAGGAGAAATTTATTTCCTTAGGCGGATACGGTAACAGCCGAAATTTACTCAACCTTCATAGTGTCATTTTTGTGGATAAATGATGCCCGGTCTACTTTACACTTTTTTAAATGCAAATATAATATTATTCAATGTAAATATAATACTTGACTTTAACTTTTCATTCTATTTCCTTTGCAGAATCAATACTAAAAAATATGTCCATCGAAAAAACATGGAGGTGGTTTGGATTCAATGACACGATTACCCTGAGAGAATTAAAACAAATTGGTGTAGAGGGAATTGTAACTTCATTGCATCACTTGAAGCCCGGTGAACTATGGGAGGGAAAAGAGATCAATAAAGTAAAAGAGGAGATAGAAAAAGAGGGCCTGAGGTGGAGTGTGGTGGAAAGCCTCCCTGTATCTGAAGAAATAAAATTGAATTCCGAAAAAAGCAGGGACCACATGGAGAATTATAAAACATCACTGATTAATCTGAGTAAATGTGGCATAGATACCGTTTGTTATAATTTTATGCCGGTGCTGGATTGGGTAAGGACCGATTTACACTATACGGATGTGGATGGAAGTGAGACGATGTTGTTTGATTTGATAACCTTTGCCGCATTCGATATATTTATCTTGCAACGGCCAAATGCTGAAAGAGATTATTTTCCTGAAGTTTCCCTGAAAGCCAGGGAGAAGTTTGAGAAGATGAAAGAGACGGAAAAGGAAGAGCTCTCCTATAACATCGTAGTGTACACACAAGGGTTTATCAATAGCGCTGTTGTCGACAATAAGGACTACCTCTCCCTTTTCATCCGGGCACTGCATAAATACAATGAAATAGACAAGGTAACGTTGCGTCAGCACTTTTCGATCTTTATAAAAGAAGTCGTTCCCGTGGCGGAAAAACACGGAATAAAACTGTGTATACATCCGGATGATCCCGCTTTTTCCTTATTGGGATTACCGCGGATAGTAAGCACCATCGAGGATTTGGAATGGATTTTTTCACAAAACGAATCCGTCGCAAACGGGTTCACGCTTTGTACAGGGTCGCTTGCTTCACGAATTGGCAACGATCCGGTTGAGTTTGTGAAAAGATTTTCAGAGAGGATTCATTTTGTACACGCAAGAAATATTCAATTCTTAAATGATACATGTTTCTTCGAGTCGGGACATTTAAAGGGTTCAATTGATATGTATGAAGTAATACGGTTACTCTTGAAGGAACTTTACCGCAGGAAAAGGGTAACGGGGAAAGACCCGCGTATACCCATGAGGGTGGATCACGGTAAGAAAATACTGGACGATTTCACAAGAAAGGCTAATCCGGGGTATCCATTGATTGGGCGGTTGAAAGGGCTAGCGGAAATCTCGGGCTTAATAGCCGGTATGGAAAGAGGTATGACTGACTAAATGAAAATTAAATATAGACAGATGGGAAATACTATTTTTGACGTATCGGGAAAGGTGGCCGTTGTAACAGGTGGTACGGGGGTATTGGGAGGCTCCATCGCGGAATCATTCCTTGCTGCAGGAGCCAAAGTGGTGATCATTGCGCGAAACGTGGAAAATGTGGAGAAAAGGACGGAATTCTTACGAAAAAAATTCGGTGAGGAAAAAGTTTTGGGGTACTCGTGTAATGTGTTGGACATAGATCGCCTGAAGATGGTCAAGCGGGATATTCTGGACAGATGGAATGGGGTAGATATATTGATCAACTGTGCAGGGGGTAATGTGAAAGGAGCCACGCTTGCCGGTCAGCAGTCTTTCTTCGATATGAACCTTGATTTATGGGATGAGGTGTTGAATTTAAATTTGAACGGAAGCATTTATCCTTCTTTTATTTTTGGAGAAATAATGGCTGAGCGGAAAGCCGGGTGTATTATAAATATCTCTTCAATGGCAGCACTTACAGCCATCACCCGTGTGCCGGGTTATTCCTCGGCAAAAGCTGCCGTTGATAATTTCACGCGATGGCTGGCTATGGAAATGGCATTGAAATTCAGCGATAAAATCCGGGTAAACGCAATAGCCCCCGGTTTTTTTATCGGGAACCAAAACCGGAATGCCCTGCTGAATGATGACGGATCGCTTACCGAAAGAAGCGAAAAAGTGCTGGCAAGGACACCCATGAAAAGGTTTGGAGAGGTTACCGAACTGAACGGGGCCGCACAGTTCCTTTGTTCAGACGCGGCAAGTTTTATTACCGGCATTGTTTTGCCTGTAGACGGAGGGTTTAGTATTTTTAGCGGGGTATAGTAACAGTTGTTTAAAAAATAGCACGAAATGAAATATTTTTTTTGGATACTTTTTTCTCTAACATCTTTTTCGTTGTTTGCTCAAAAGTTGGCCGGGTTTTCGTTGAAAACGGATAAAGATTATTTGGATGTTCCGGTTTCATTTCCCCTGCAGCATGTCGGCTATAATGAGGATAGTCTTCGTTTGGAGTTGTATGAAATTGTAAATTCGGAAGAAAAGTTTGTGTCAAGTCAGCTCGAAACCGGACACACTGCACGTCTTTGGTTTATACTGGAAGGGTTCACTCCAAAAAATTCAACAAGAAAGTTTGTCATAAAACAGAGTACTGGGAATTTTTATAGAAAGTCGAATAATGGTCTGGATATGAGAAGGTCGGATGGCAGTCTGACCTTGTATTCCAACGAAAAGCCGGTGTTGAGCTATCGTTTCGCTCCTATGTATCCGCCAGTGGGGGTGAATCCTTTGTTTAGCAGATCCGGGTTCATACACCCCTTGTGGTCACCGCAAGGAGAAGTGCTGTCCCGTGTGCAACCTCCCGACCATTACCACCATTACGGCATTTGGGGGCCTTGGACGTTAACGCATATCGGTGAAAGAAAAGTCGATTTCTGGAATCTTGGCGAAGGAGAAGGGACCGTAAGGTTTGCCGGGTTTTTATCGGAAATATCCGGTGAAATATTTACCGGTTTTAAAGTACTTCAGCAGCACGTTGACTATGGAGGGAAAGGTCCTGATCGGATCGCGATTAATGAAGTGTTGGATGTCAGGATCTGGAATAACAGCAAAGGAGTATGGATAATTGATTATACCTCTTCACTGAATACACCGTTGGAAAACGGAATTTTACTCGATGCCTACCGTTATGGGGGCGGTATCGGTTTCAGGGCAACGGAAAAATGGAAAAAAGAAAACTGTACGGTACTGACCTCGGAAGGAAGAAGCAGAGTTGACGCCGATGGTAGCAATGCCCGTTGGTGTATTGTGGAAGGTGAATCCGAAACCCGGAAAGGAAGATCGGGAATTTTGTTTTTGAGCCATCCTTCCAATCGTGCACATCCGGAGCCGATGCGCGTCTGGCCTCTGGACGGAAACGGCGGACGGGGTGACATGTTTTTCGAATTCACTCCCATTCGTCAACAACCGTGGAATCTGGAAAGAGGGCGCGATTATATCCTCAGATATAGAATGATTGTGTTTGACGGACAGATCGACGGAAGAAGAGCGGAAGCCTACTGGAACAGCTTTTCTGGAATGCCCGAAATTGAAGTTGAATTAACTGGATATAAAAAACGATGAGAAAAATTGTGTTTTTTATTCTGTTAGTGGCCTCTTTTCATTCCGTAACTTTCTCTCAGTCTAAAGTAACGGCAGAAAAAGTAGGCGATAAAATCGAAATCCGAATAAACGGGAACCTTTTTACGAGTTATATCCTCTCGGCATTTGAAAAATATCCCTTCTTTTATCCGGTTAACGGGCCATCGAATGCATCGGTGACTTCTTTCCGGAATGCTAATTATCCACATCACAGCTCGCTGTTTTTCGGGTGCGACAGGGTTAATGGGGGCAACTATTGGCAGGAAGGTCTCGAAAGAGGGCAGATTATTTCTTTAAGGGCTGATATAATAGAGTCGGGAGGAGAAAAAGTAGTTATCGAGAACGAATGTGTCTGGAGGCGGCCCTGTGCCGATGCTCCAATCAAAGACAAGCGTACAATTACTGTTTCAACCCCTTCAAATAGCAAATTCCAGATCGATTTCGATGTCACCATGGAGATGTTGGAGGATGTGGTTATCGAAAAGACAAACCATTCCCTGTTCAGCGTACGTATGGATCCGGATCTGGCAGTAGTCAACGGTGGAGTTATGATCAATGCAGAAGGAGATACCGGAGAAAAAAACACGTTTGGAAAAAGTTCACCCTGGATGGATTGTCACGGTAAAAGATTGGGTAAAACAGAGGGGATAGCCATTATGCAACATCCGTCAAACGACTGGTATCCTTCGCCCTGGTTCACCCGCGATTACGGGTTTTTTTCTCCAACGCCGATGAATTGGCCGGAGAATGATAAAAACACGTTGTTGAGAAAAGGACAAGATATTAAGCTCAGATACAGGGTATTGGTTCATTCGGGGAATCATCTTGATGCAAATATCGCACAGGAATTTGAAAAATACAAATCAGAATAAATGTAAATCAAATGAAAAGAAGGATATTTTTAAAACAAGCAGTAGCAACAGCAGTCGGCACAATGGTTTTTCCTACTGTCGTACCCTCCACGGTATTCGGCAAAAATGCGCCGAGCAACAGGATCAATATAGGGCAGATCGGTTTTGGAAGAATTGCACGTGATCACGATATGGCAGAAACCATCAAGTATGACCAGGCTCAGTTCATTGCCGTGTGCGACGTAGATAAAAAACGGCTCTATGACGGGAAGAACTACATAGATAATTATTATGCAGAGAAGACGGGTAACAGCAAGTATTCCGACGCTATCATGTACGATGATTACAGAGAGATGCTTCTGAACAAGGATATCGATGCGGTAATCATCAGTACTCCCGATCACTGGCACGCAGAACCCGCTGCCAGGGCTGCGCTGGCAAAAAAAGATATCTATCTGCAGAAACCCACCTCGCTTACGGTGGCTGAAGGACGTTTTTTAAGTGATCTTGTCAGGAAACAGGGGGTGATCTTACAGGTAGGAACGCAGCAACGTTCTTCGCCACAATTCAGGATTGCAGCCGAATTGGTGAGAAACGGAAGGATTGGCAAACTGCACACCGTAAAAATCGGCTTGCCGGGAGATCCTCCTGGCCTCGAGGCTGCAGAGATGCCGGTTCCTAAGAACCTCAACTACGATATGTGGCTGGGCTCTACGCCGGAAGTGTACTATACGGAACTACGCGTTCATCCGCAAGACGGTTACAGTCGTCCCGGGTGGCTACGTTGCGAACAGTTTGGTTCCGGCATGATTACCGGATGGGGACAGCATCATTTCGAATCGGCAGCGTGGGGAATGGATACGGAATATACCGGTCCTGTTTCTGTTGAGGCGGTGGCCCAATTTCCGAAATCGGGATTATGGGATGTTCACGGTGATTTTATGGTGAAAGCGGAATACGAAAATGGAATCACCATGTACACCAGTGGCGGATATCCGAACGGTATCCGCTATGAAGGAACGGAGGGATGGATATTTGTTTCCCGTGGAGATTATGTTGCCTCATCGAGCGATCCGGTAGAACAGGAAAATAGTGCAAAAGCATTGGATGCAAGCGATCCTGGAATTCTTGTCTCAGAAATAAAGGAAAATGAGATTCATCTCTATAAAAGCGATAACCAGCACGGCAACTGGTTGGATTGTATTAAGTCGAGGAAAGAGCCTGTTTCTCCAATAGAGATAGGACACCGGGCATGTACTATCTGTCTTATCAGCCACATTTCCATGAAGTTACCCGGCAAGTTGGAATGGGATCCCAAAACCGAAAGATTTAAAAACAACGAGGTGGCTAATTCCATGTTAAGCCGCCCGCAACGATTCCCATACGGTACGGATTATATCAACGTTTAATTAAAATGCAATGAGAGAATGAAAAAAATAATTTATAGCTTAACGTTAATACTTGGTTTTCTTTTGCTCTTTTCGTGCACGATGCAAAAGGAAAAGAAAGAGTCGGAACCAAACGGGATATTTACTGGACAAGATGGCGAAATCAAACTGGTGGTATTGGATCCCGGACATTTTCACGCAAGCCTTTTGCAGAAATTTCCTCAAAAACAAGTGAACGACACCGTACTCGTTTATGCACCCGAAGGGAATGAACTTAACCAATATCTGGCAAGCATTGAAGGATATAACCATCGTTCGGAGAATCCGACAAATTGGAATGAAGTGGTGTATTCGGGCACAGGCTATCTCGAAAAAATGATGGAAGAGAAGAGAGGGAACGTAGTGATTCTTGCCGGAAATAACCTGAAGAAAACCGATTACATCTATCAATCCATTAAAGCGGGATATCATGTTCTTTCGGATAAACCCATGGCAATTAATACCGAAAACTTCGAATTGCTTAAATCTGCCTTTGACAGTGCATGTGCACGGAATGTTTATCTGTATGATGTGATGACGGAGCGTTATGATATCCTGAATACCCTTACCCGGGAACTGGTAAATAGTGGAGGGTTGTTCGGTGAATTACAGGACGGGACAACGGAATCACCTTCTGTTGTGATGGAGAGTGTACATCATTTTTACAAGGAAGTTTCGGGAAATGCATTGGTGCGTCCGGCCTGGTTTTATGACGCAAAACAGCAGGGCGAGGCAATTGTGGACGTTGCCACCCATTTGGTTGACTTGATTAACTGGCAATGTTTCCCCGACGCTGTCATCGATTATCAGCAGGATCTCGATTTAATATCGGCAAGTCACTGGCCTACCCGGATAACGTTGGACGAGTTTTCCCGGTCAACCCGATTAGAGGCTTTTCCCGATTTTCTCCATAAGTACGTCCAAGATTCCGTTTTGGAGGTCTACGGGAACGGTAAAATCAATTATCGGGTAAAAGGAAAGCATATCGAGGTTAGCGCGCTTTGGAACTATGAGGCCCCGAAAGGAGGCGGGGACACATACAATGCAACCGTAAAGGGCACCAAAGCCACCATTGAAATTGTTCAGACCAGGGCAGGGGATTACATCAAACAACTGTACGTTGAAAAAGACAAATCTGTCCCGGAAAAAGAGTTTGAATCGGCGATAACAAAAACAATTGAACAGTTGCAAAAAACGTATCCTTATGTATCTGCAAAACGTGTTTCGGGCAGCAGGTATCAAATCGTAGTCCCTGTTGAACAGAGGAAAGGGCACGAAGATTATTTCGGAATGGTAGCACAGCGTTATTTCAGCTTCCTGGTAAATAGGAATATGCCGGAGTGGGAAATATCGAATATGTTGGCAAAATATTATATCACGACCACGGCTTTAGAAATAGCCAAAAAGAATGAATATTTTTAATCGGATAATCTGATAAAATACTTATTACAAGTGCTCTAAACGTGAAAAAACAACTTCATGGGGCGGAGCTATCTCCTTATAGTGGATTAAAGCTGAATTTTTTACTATGCATAATTAAAAACACTAGAATGAAAAAAAGAAATTCATTAAAACGATGGAAAGCATTTCTGTTCATTTCTATATGGATAGTACCTTTTGTGATGTTCGCCCAGAACGTTACGGTAAAAGGGAAAGTGGTTGATGAGCAGGATAAACCGCTTCCCGGTGTAACAGTGACTGTTGTCGGTTCCACCCGGGGGGTTATTACGGATGTGGAAGGAATTTACGCGATTGATGTTAAACAGACGGATAGGCTTTTATTTTCTTTTGTGGGATTAGAGTCGCAAACAATACTTGTGGGAAATCAAAGAATACTGGATGTGACGCTGAAAGAGAAAATAGATGAACTGGAGGAAGTGACGGTGGTTGCTTTTGCCACACAAAAAAAAGAGAGTGTCATCGGGTCTATCACCACCATCAATCCCACAGAACTTAAAGTTCCCTCTAGCAATTTAACAACTGCGATTGCGGGCCGGATAGCCGGTGTGATTTCTTACCAGAGAAGTGGTGAGCCGGGACAGGACAATGCCGATTTTTTTATCCGTGGGGTAACCTCTTTCGGGTATAAGAAAGATCCGTTGATTCTGATCGATGGAATTGAGAGTTCTTCAACTGATCTGGCCCGTCTGCAAACCGATGACATCGCCAGTTTTTCGATCATGAAAGATGCTACGGCTACATCCCTTTACGGTAGCCGGGCAGCTAACGGGGTGATTTTGATCAAAACAAAAGAAGGAAAAGAGGGAAAAGCCAAAATCTCTTTCCGCGTTGAGAATTTTGTATCCATGCCTACCAGGAATGTGGAGTTGGCAGACCCCATTACATATATGGAACTGCATAACGAAGCGGTCTTGACAAGAGATCCGTTGGGGATACTGCCCTATTCCAAGCAAAAGATTGATAATACAGCAGCCGGTCTAAACAAATACATGTATCCGACTACGGATTGGAGAAGCGAGCTGATCAAGGATTATACTATGAACCAGAGTGTAAACCTGAATGTGAGCGGTGGAGGAACGATTGCCCGCTATTATGTGGCCGGGGGATTCAATCAGAACAACGGACTGTTGAAAGTGGATAAGCGCAATAACTTCAACAGCAACATTGACTTAAAAACCTATTCGGTACGCAGTAATGTAAATATTAACCTGACGCCATCCACCCAATTGGACGTAAGGGTAAACGGAACTTTCGATGAGTATACCGGTCCCATTTCCGGCGGAACGCAGGTTTACCGAAACGTGATGCGCACCAATCCCGTTTTATTCTCTCCTTATTACGATCCCGACGAGGAACATCAATACGTGCAGCATATCATGTTCGGGAACTATGATGATGGCACCGGGGTGTTTTACCTGAATCCTTATGCCGAAATGGTCAGGGGATATAGAAATTATTCCCGTTCGGTTATGACAGCCCAGTTCGAGGTCAAGCAAAATTTGGATGCTTTTATACGCGGGCTGTCGTTCCGGACGATGGCCAATACAAGCAGAAATACATTTTTTGAAACGGTAAGGGCATATAACCCTTTTTGGTACCAGGCAACGAGTTATAACAGAATAACCAACACGTTTAAGTTGACACTCTTAAATGAAGATAAGGGAAAGGAATATCTGGGGTACTCTCCCGGAGGGAAAGATGTGCAGGCTAATTTCTACAGCGAGTCTGCGCTTAGCTATGATCAGACTTTCAGGGAGAAGCATGCGGTGAACGGATTGTTTGTTTTCATTGCTCAACACCGGATTACCGGAAACGCCGGAGATTTGCAATCCTCTTTGCCTTTCCGCAACGCAGGACTGGCGGGAAGGGCTACTTATTCGTATGACAACCGCTATTTTACGGAGTTGAATTTCGGTTATAATGCCTCGGAGCGTTTCCATAAGAAATACCGTTGGGGTTTTTTCCCGTCCGCGGGCTTTGCATGGACGGTCTCCAATGAAAATTTCTGGGAGCCGTATAAAAAAATTGTGAATAATTTGAAGTTACGGGGAACGTATGGGTTAACCGGAAACGATGCCATCGGATCGTCTAACGACCGGTTTTTATACCTGTCAAACGTCAACATGGATGATGCGGGGAGGAGGGCTGTTTTCGGACGGGACAACGGTTACGGTTTAAATGGAATCTCCATTTCCCGTTATTCCGATCCTGAGATCACCTGGGAAATATCCAAAAAAACAAACATCGGGCTTGAAGTAGGGCTTTTTGACCAGTTTCAGATCCAGGCGGATTTTTATAAAGAGATCAGGAGCAATATTTTGCAGACCCGTGCGGCAACTCCAGCAGAAATGGGCCTGTCGGCCATGCCTCAGGCAAATATCGGAAAAGCCGAAGGAAAGGGGATGGATCTTTCAGTGGATTACAATAAGGTTTTCAACAAGGACTTCTGGATGCAGGGCAGGGTTAATTTCACCTATGCAAAGAGCAAGTTCCTGGTTTATGAAGAATATTCCTATGAGGATATTGCACCCTGGAAATCGCACATCGGGTACTCCATTAACCAGCAGTGGGGTTATCTTGCGGAGCGCTTGTTTGTGGATGATAACGAGGCTGCCAAATCGCCTGCTCAGAATTTCGGAGAATATGGTGGTGGCGATATCAAGTATCGGGATATCAACGACGATGGCCAGATAACAACCTTGGACATGGTTCCCATAGGATACCCTACTGTCCCGGAGATTGTATACGGATTCGGAGTTTCCACGGGGTACAGAAAAGTTGATTTTTCGCTGTTTTTCCAGGGATTGGCCAGGGAATCGTTTTGGATTGATGTAAATGCAACTGCACCCTTTCAGTCTTATTATTATTCGGGAGAGGGTTTACCGGGAAAACCGCAGAACCAATTGTTGAAAGCTTATGCCGATGATCATTGGTCGGAAGATAACCAGAATATTTATGCATTGTGGCCAAGACTCTCTTCCTCTAATATCGGTCAGAGCAACAACGCCCAAACCAGCACCTGGTTTATGCGGGATGGTGCTTTCCTCCGCCTAAAGCAGGTAGAGTTGGGATATACGATGCCTTCACGCATGTTGAACCGGTTAAAAATGGAAAACTTCAGAATTTACCTGAGCGGCACTAATCTGCTCTGTTGGAGTAAATTTGCTCTCTGGGATGTGGAAATGGGAGGTAACGGCCTGGGTTACCCGATCCAGAAACTATACAATATTGGAATTCAAGTTACTTTTTAAAACTACAGTGATGAAAGATAAATTCAGTCTGTTAATCATAGCCGCTTTGACGGTTTTATTATCCCGTTGCAACGATTTTTTGGATGTTACGCCCGACAATATCGCCACCATAGATTATGCTTTCAGGCTACGCAGTACGGCGGAACGGTTTCTGTTCACATGCTATTCCTATATGCCTTCCGACGCCTCTTTAAGTGAAAACCCGGCGTTGCTCGGTGGAGATGAGTTGTGGCGCGTGGGAACACGAACAGACAATACATGGATGATTGCCAGGGGAAATCAGCGGGTTGTTAATCCTTATGTGAATGCATGGCAGGGCGGCAATGGTGCCAAGGACCTTTACCAGGGTATACGGGAATGCAATGTTTTTCTGGAAAACATCGGTTTGGTGCCCGATATGATGGATTCTGAAAAGAAGAGGTGGACTGCAGAAGTGAAATTCTTGAAAGCCTACTATCATTTTTACCTGATCCGGATGTATGGACCCATCGTATTGGTTAAAGAGAACTTACCGATTTCCGCATCTCCGGACGAGGTCAGGATACCCCGTTCCCCTGTGGATGCTTGTTTTGACTACGTGGTGCAGTTGCTCGACGAGGCTGAGCCCGATCTACCCGAGAAGATCGACTTTGAAGTATCGGAACTGGGGCGAATCACCAAAGGAATTGCTCTTTCCCTGAAGGCAAAAGTGCTGGTAACGGCGGCAAGTCCTTTGTTTAACGGTAATTCCGACTATAAGGGTTTTGCGAATAAAGACGGAACGCCGTTGTTCAATACGGCTATGGATCCGGAGAAATGGGAAAAAGCCGTCGAGGCATGTAAGGTGGCAATCGATTTCTGCGAATCGGTAGGCCATAAACTGTACGAATACCGTCCGCAATTTTCTCAATACGGCTTATCCGATACAACGTTGATACAGATGACAATTCGAAACGCTTTCAATGAAAAGTGGAACTCGGAAGTGATCTGGGCCAATACGAACAGCACGGTGAGCGGTTTGCAAGCGAATGCGCATCCCCGCGGGTTAGATCCGAGCCTAGTCGGCAACGCCAGTGCACCGGGGGATATTGCTCCTCCATTGAAAATAGCCGAATTGTTTTATACCGATCATGGCGTTCCGATAAACGAGGACGTTACGTGGGATTACAACAGTCGTTTCAGGCTGAAAATACCTGAATATGAGGAAAAGTTCAATCTGAAACAGGGCTATGCAACGATTCGGCTTCATTTTAACCGGGAAAACAGGTATTATGCAAGCCTTGGCTTCGACGGGGGAATCTGGTATGGACAGGGACGCTACGACGACCAAAACGATAACCTGTTTTTTGTTTCCTGTAAGAAAGGACAGCCTGCCGCTCCGATAAATCTAGATGCTTATTCCACAACCGGATTTTTCCCAAAAAAATATACCCATTTTCAGACTGTAGTGGGAGCGGAGCAAAACTTTATTCCCGAAAACTATCCCTGGCCCATTATTAAGCTGAATGACTTGTATCTGTTGTATGCCGAAGCTTTAAATGAGAGCGGCGGGCCAGGTGAAGAGGTGTATCATTATCTGGACATGATACGTTCCAGGGCCGGTCTTCCCGGTGTTGCGGAATCGTGGAGTAATTTTTCGAGAAATCCGGACAAGTATAAAACCCGGGAGGGCCTGCGGGAAATTATCCAACGTGAACGTACCGTTGAACTGATTTTTGAAGGTCAGCGTTTTTGGGACCTGCGTAGGTGGAAAACTGCAGTCAGGGAATTGAATAAGCCTATTACAGGATGGGATCTGGACCAAGAAGCCGCTGAAGGGTATTACCGCGAAAGATTGATCTTCAATCAGACATTTCGGACCAGGGATTATTTCTGGCCACTAAACGAGAATACCATATTGGCTAATCCCACACTGGTTCAAAATCCCGGTTGGTGAATTATTTTAATTTTATTAAAATCTATTGATTATGAGTCAAATGAATTTTCTTATGAGAAAATATTTTATGCTTGTTCTTGTCATCACTTGCCTGATAAGGTGTTCAGGCGATATGGAACGAGGAATACCTCCACTAGAAAACGATATAGCCCCTTCCCCGGTTACCGATGTCCGGATCACGGCCATTCCCGGTGGGGCAACACTCTCCTATACTTTGCCGAAAAGCGAGAACTTGCTGTATGTGATGGCCGAATATACCGTTGGGGGCAGGCTGTTTGAGAAGAAAGCCTCTTTTTATAACAACAGCCTGACGATTGAGGGCTTTCCCGATACAAAACCGTACGAACTGAAACTCTATTCGGTTTCCCGCAGCGGTACAAAATCTTCCCCGGTTAGCGTGACAATAAATCCATTGACTCCTCCGGTTTTATCCACTTTTCAATCAGTCTGGATGGAGCCAACCTTCGGGGGAGTTAAAATTCATTTTACAAATGAAAATGAATCGGAACTCAAGTTGGTTGTTCTCACCACCGATTCTCTCGGAGATTTCTTTCCGTCCGATGTGTACTATACCAAACAAAAAGAGGCTGCTTTCTCGGTTAGAGGCTTTGAGCCAGAGGAGCGTACGTTCGGCCTTTATGTGTTGGATCGTTGGAACAACTATTCCGATACGCTCTTCACAGAATTAACCCCCTGGTATGAAGAGCAATTGGATAAATTTAAGTTCAAGGCATTGCATTTCCCTACCGATACTTACGAACCTCATGCCAGTGCTACTTTCACGATGGAAAGGCTTTGGGATGGCGTATGGGGTACAGATGCTTGTTTTCACACCAAACCAGGTACCGGAATTCCGCAGTGGTTCACTTTTGACCTCGGTGTAAAAGCAAGATTAAGCCGATTAAAGCTTCATCACAGGCTTTCAGGAAATAACGGTGCCAACTCCGATGGACAATACTCGGCAGGTGCTCCTAAAATTGTGGAAATATACGGCAGTAACAATCCCAATCCGGACGGTAGCTGGGACAGTTGGAGTTTAATGGGAACGTTTGAATCGATTAAACCGTCAGGTGATTCAAAATGGACATCCGAAGATATCCAATATGCTTGTTTCGATGGAGAAGATTTTGAATTTACGGATCCGCAACCCTACCGTTATCTTCGTTTTAAAGTCCTTAAAGTCTGGAGTTCCGTAACCTATATTTTTCTCTCAGAGCTAACATTCTGGGGAGAGATTCTTAATGAATAATTAACGGAGAAATGTTCTCATCCCAGAACAAGAAATTTAACAAAAGTAGATTTATTTAAAAACAAGATAGATATGCATAAATTTGTCAATCAAACCGGTTTTATTCTCCTTATTCTTTTCCTGCTTGGCTTTATGTCTTGCAGTGACATGGACGAAACCTACCGTCATTTTTGGGAAAGGGGGGAGAAGCAGTATCCCGCTCCGGCTGACTCGTTACAAGTATACTCCGGTAAAAACAGGGTCGGGTTATCGTGGATTATTTACGGAGACCCCAATGTGGATAAGGTGAAGATCTTTTGGGAAAACAGGTCCGATTCCCTGGAGATTCCCATTCAATCGACCGGCGGAACGGACAGCATGTTTGTTGTTATTGATGAGTTGGCTGAAGGCACTTATTCTTTCGACATACTTACTTACAACAAGAAAGGAAATATATCCGTTTCAAGATCTGTCATCGGGACTGTTTTTGGAGACGTTTACGAAAACACACTTTTGCCCCGTTTTATGCAGAGCGCTTTTTATAAGGAAGACACCCTGTCCATAACTTGGGGGAATCCCGCGGATACAACCTCCATCGGGAGTGAAATTTTTTACAGGAACAGAGCTGGATCCTACAACCGGGTCATAGCGGACAATTCCGTCGACATAACCAGCATAGCAGACTACGATTACGATTCCGACCCGACGTTCACCTACAGGACAATTTATGTTCCCCCCATGGCCATAGACACATTCTATTCGGCCGTTCAAACGGTCAAGGTCAAGGGGGCACCACATTATTATCCCAAATTAAATTGGACAGCGACCGCTTCCAGCTTCGATTCCCGGCCCGGAGGCTCGTATCGTCCCCCGCAATATACCATTGACAATAATCTGTCCACAATTTGGGTAAATCAGATTTCCCCGCAAACGTATTATCCGCATACCCTTACAATCGATATGGGGGCAGTGGTGAATGTTGACGGTGTAGCCCTCAGGGTCAAGAAACGGAACGAGACGCCCCGATTGATAGATGTCTATGTGAGTGTCGACGGGATCAAGTGGACGATGATGGGTTTGTTTACGGTAGAGAATATCACGGATGTTGCCCAGACTTTCGATTTCTATGAAACGCAACAGATCCGGTATTTCAGGATAGTGGGGAAAGAACCGTCGGGAAACACGAACAACATTGTCATTGCCGAGGTTGATGCTTACAGCTATGAAGATGTATCCAGTCCAGGGATAGGGGAACCGATAGCCGATTATACTAAATGGAAGATAGAAAACGGGAAATTTTATTTTGACGGGGAGTGGAAATTTCTAAAAATAGCTAAACCTTTACGGGATTTTTCAGATGCCAATGCTGTTGATCGATTGATTTCCTCCCTCAATGTGTTGAAGTTAAAAAATTTTTCTGCGATAGAAATAAATTGTTACTGGCATGATTTTGATACAAACGGTGACGGTATTCCCGACAAATCTCTTCAACCATTAAATAAGTTGATAGATGCGATCTATACTCGGGGAATGTATCCATGTCTTTCTGTAGAAACTTATGCAGTTGGCGGCGGTACCATTCCCGAAGGGTTTTGGGCAAATTATCCCGATGCTTATGCTGTGAATTCCCAAGGAGAGCAGGTAACAGATACTGAATATGGATTTGGATCAAAAGTCGTTTCAATATTTCATGAAGGTTACAGATCAACGGTCCATACATTCATTAAAAATCTTGCCCGAGGCATCGATACCCGGAAAATACTCTATTTCGAAACAACTGTAGAACCTCAGTTCATGGGAGGAACAGCCCTCTGTTACAGTGATGCCGCTAAAAATGAGTACAAAAAATGGAGGGAAAGGAATCACATTACGGATAAGGATTCAGAGATGCCATTAGCTTTTCCGATCCCGGATTCATTTATAAAGAATCCGGTATGGAACAAGTTTAGAGCCCAGTTTCTGGCCAAGTGGGTCAATGACGATGCCAATGCTTATAGGGAAATAGCCGGAGAAAAAGCCTATATTGCAGTTGATTATCTCGATGCAAGGGAGGACATTCAATATTTGCGAATGGGAGATCCCATTGAGTTTTTGACCCACCTTGCCTGTGCAAATATCATTCAGGTGAATTGGAGTTGGTATTTTCCGGGAAATAGGCCAAATCAAAAAGCATATGACCGGGTTTGGCAAGTTATCCATGAAAATAACAGAGATTGGGCTGTTACGGAACACATGACTTTTAATGGGAGTGATTTTGTTAATTATGGTTCTTCGCAATTGGAAAAAATACTGGAAAACACCTTAAGCCAAGGAACACGTTTTGGATGGGAGTTTGTCACTATTTCACCCGATAGCGGAGATAGTTTTAGTTTATACAACGATGATTGGACACCAAAACGTGTAATGGCTGTGGTTGACGATAATTGGGGTTATTGGGTGCAAAAAGCAAGAGAACAGGAGTCTAGAGGATAATGAAAAGGTTTGCCAAGATTCGTCTTTCTATTTCTCGTTTTGGCACAGCCCGGATAAGTTCGATATCTGCTGAGTTGGCTTGCCAAATAATGCTGATTCTCGCGGCTGTTTTTACAACTTCATGCTCGATTTCTAACGGAGAGAGGACTTGTGGATTACCGTTGAATTACAACATCTTTTGTTTTTATTATAATTGGTACGGAAATGAGGGATTCGATAATAAACTTGTTCATTGGGCCCATCCGGTGTTGCCTGAATCTGCTGGATTAATAGATAGCGGCTATATTTTCGGGGAAAATAATAATATTGCAAGCAATTTCTTTCCTTTTTTGGGATTATACAGCAATAACGATCCGCAAATTATCCGGAAACATATGGAGATGGTTTCCAAAGCACGCATCGGTGTGCTTGCCATAACCTGGTGGGGGGAGGCCGATACGTTTGGAGCAAAAAATATTCCTTTGCTTTTGGAAGAGGCTGCAAAACGAGGTATTAAAGTGTGTTTTCACATTGAGCCTTTTCCCGGCCGAACGGTTCAAACCATTCGGAATGCCATTCAGCACATTATAGATACTTATGGAAGTCATCCTGCGTTTTATAAAAAAGAGGGCAGACCGTTATTTTTCATCTATGATTCTTACCTTATTCCTGTCCGGGAATGGGCCTCTTTATTAAGCCCTGAAGGAAGTCTCACGATACGCGGTACAGCGTACGATGCCATGATGATAGGGTTATGGGTTAATGAAGGAGAAGAAGCATTTTTTACAGAATCCTGTTTCGATGGTGTATATACATATTTTGCATCTGCCGGATTTACGTACGGTTCCACTCCGGAGAATTGGGCTTATTTACAAAAATGGGCCGAAAACAATGGAAAGATATTTATACCCAGTGTCGGCCCAGGGTATATTGATACCCGAATCAGGCCGTGGAATGTTACAACGATCCGTAATCGTAGAGAGGGTGAATATTACGATCGTATGTTTCAACAGGCAATTGAAAGCGGTGCAGCATATCTTTCTATTACTTCCTTTAATGAATGGCACGAAGGGACACAGATTGAGCCGGCAATTCCCATGGAATGTACGGAATTCAAATATTTGGATTACGGGAATTTAGAAAATGATTGTTATCTGAGAAAAACTGCTTTTTGGATACAATGCTTCGAAAATAAAAGATAAGCTTTTTTATTATAAAAACTGTAAGGGGGCATCGCTATTGTTTCATTTTAAGTGATTCAAATATAGCTTTATTATTTGCAATGGTGTAGAGAAATAATGTGGCCCGTGGGGAGTAAGCCGGGGACGGTAATCTGAAACTTTTGCAGTCTGTTCAATGAGTTGGCGGTGAAACACCTTGCGATATATCGCTCAACAGAAGTTTATTTGATGCTTGGAGATTGTTATTACCGGAAAGGATAGGAAGGTAGTACAGATGCCATGTTGAACATTGTTCGCCAATGTGCTGGAGCTGATTCTATACCCGAGAAAGAGTACAATTCTGGATGAACGTTCTCACGAATTGTATTACGAAGAAAACAGGCACTTGGAGTTAGTACGCGTTTCTTATATTTAAGTAAAGACGGGCAAATCTTGCGAGGTATTGGTAATAGAGTGTACTTATTAGAAAAATTAAGTGGTCCGGGAGGAGTGGGTTACAATTTCTGACATGATTGGGTAACGGAGAAGAATATTTTTACAATAAAGGTGTCAAACACAAGTGTGCGTCATATCTGATGGCCTATTCCCGCAAGTGATATCAATACAAATTATGGGTTGAGGAATTATCAACCAGAATATTGGTTATCCAGGTGCTGAGGAAAATGTTGAACCTTTAATTGTGCCTAAAGAGGGGGCTGTTTTTGGCCCGGATGTAAAATGGAAATTGATTTTTTCGGATTAATTACGGTCAAACCAATATTCCGGAAGCTTTTAATTAATCCGGGAGAACAGCATTGTATTAGGACCAGAACAGAAACCGATTTACATAGCGATGTAGGTATGCCCGAATCAAAACGCTTGAATTAACATTGTTTAAGTTTTATTTCTTGTGTTTTTATATCCATACCGCTATTTTTGTGGACGTGCACAGGTTTTTTTAAAATCTTTGTTTTTTTAAGACGGAAGTATTGCAGTAAAGGAAACTCAAGACGGGGCAGTATCGTGTGCTGTTTTAGGTACGGCATACCGTTGTTTATTTGAAAAAAATAAAAACAAGTTGAAAAAATAAATTAAAAAACCTACTTTTGTTTCTATCAAAGTTATGACGTCGCAATTGAACAACCCGTTTTTAAATGTAAATATATGACAACAAGAAGAGATTTTTTAAGAAATACAGCTTTAGCATCTGCAGGAATAGCGTTGAGCGGTATTTATACGAAGACTAATGCGGCGAGTTACAGCCGTATTGTGGGAGCTAACCGAAGAGTAAACCTGGCACACATCGGGATCGGAAACAGAGGTTGGGAGATTATCAACGATTTTGATAAAACAAAATTGGCAAACG
>ENA-UOOR01002173-UOOR01002173.1-fermentation-metagenome-genome-assembly--contig:-NODE-2173-length-20684-cov-5.504969_pt1 | contig 20684 bp, 14 predicted proteins | sample MGYA00245780_ERZ724029 | MGnify/ENA primary metagenome ERZ724029 (study PRJEB28704, sample SAMN03018315) | fermentation metagenome | biome: anthropogenic terrestrial biome; feature: soil; material... | reverse complement strand
CGAAAGCCCATCGTTATAGGGGATAAGACTGTTAGGTCTGATTGAGTGATGACTTTGTCATAATTAGGGTGGTACCACGGATATATAATCTTTCGTCCCTATGAGTATAGCTATAAGCTGTATTCATAGGAGCGAAAGATTTTTTTTATGACCTTTATAACCTAACCCAATTTTGACCTCCTATCTCCAATCAACACTAACGAAATATAATATCAAGGAGGATATGACAATGAAAAAAAGTAATGTAAGTAAATTGATGGCAGTAGCATTGGCAGGAATGATGATGGTAACAGGTTGTGGTACAAATGACAGTAAAAACTCTGAAGCAACAACAGGAGAAAAAATATTTAATATAGGAATTAGCCAATTAGCTGAACACCCTGCTTTAGATGATGCAAGACGTGGCTTCGAGGATGGATTAAAGGAACTCGGAGTTAATGCTGATATTTCATATCAAAATGCACAAGGTGAAATTCCAAATACAGTTACTATTGCTAGTAAATTTGTTGAGGAAGATGTAGATTTGATATATGCAATTGCTACACAAGCTGCACAGAGTGCCAGACAAGCAACAAATGAAATTCCTGTACTGTTCAGTGCAGTTACTGACCCTGTTGAAGCTGAAATAGTAGATGACTGGAACAATGTTGGAGGTAATGTAACAGGTACTTCTGATAAAGCACCTGTCGAATCACAGTTAAAAATGTTCAAGGAAATTGATCCAAGTATAAAAACCATAGGTATCATATATAACACCAGTGAACCAAATTCTGAGGTACAAATAAAAGAAGTCAAAGAGCTTGCACCAGGATTAGGCTTAGATGTCATAGAGATTGGGGTAACTACTGTTAATGATATGCCTCAGGCATTGGATTCACTATTGAGTAAGGTAGATGCTCTATATGCCCTTAGTGATAATCTTGTGGCTTCATCTGTTGAATTAGTAACTAACAAGCTTATTGAATATAATAAAATTTCAATATGTGCAGAAGAAACACAGGTTGGTGGCGGACTATTGATTACTAATGGTCTAAGCTATTATGAATTAGGCAAGCAGACTGCACAAATGGCTAAAGAAATCTTAATTGATGGAAAAAATGTATCAGATATTCCAGTTGGAGTTGCTGAAAAAACTGTAATTACAGTTAATCAGAAAACTCTAAAGGCACTAGGTTTAGATGAAAACTTACCAATTTTCAAGGACGCAGTAAAAGTCGGGGAGTAATATATAATTTGAGGTGAAAAAGCAATGAAGTTATTAGTAACATCATTAGAACAAGGATTAATATTTGCAATATTAGCTATGGGAGTAAGTATAACCTACAAGGTTTTAGATATGGCGGACCTTTCTGTTGAGGGTACCTTCCCCTTTGGTGCCTTTCTATTTGCCAGATTTATTACTATGGGACTTAATCCCATAGTAAGTACTCTTCTGGCATTTTGTATCGGTTCCTTGGCCGGTCTTATGACTTCTGTTCTTTTTATTAAGCTTAAGATAAGACCTTTATTAGCTGGAATTTTGACTATGACTATGCTTTACTCTATAAATCTTAGAATTAATGGCAAGGCTAATATCCCTTTATTTAGTTTTGATTCTATTTTTGATTTAGGGTCAGTTTTAGTTGTATTAGGACTTATCATATTGTTAATTAAAATACTATTAGATATCTTCTTGAAAACTGAAACAGGTTATTTATTAATTGCTACTGGTGATAATGAATCTTTAGTTCGTTCCCTTGGTGCTAGTAGCAACAAGTACAAAGTTATTGGTCTTATGCTTGCTAATGGTCTTGTTTCATTAAGTGGTGCTTTGATGGCTCAATATCAAGGCTTCGCAGATATCACTATGGGTTCTTCAATCATAGTTGTAGCTCTGGCATCCATTATCATTGGTGATACCCTAAGAAAAAACTCCAGTTTATTAAAGAGTACAACAAGAGCTATATTAGGTGCTGTGATATATAAGATTATCGGTGGAATTGCTATAGATCTCGGTCTATCTCCTAATGATTTAAAGGCAATTAGTGCAATAATAGTTATTGTATTTATAGCTTATAACAACTTAGCTGTTGATTTAATTGGAATAAAAGCTATTAAGGAAAGGAGAGATATGCATGTTAAGAATTCAAAACCTCTCAAAGAGTTTTAATGCTGGAACTGAAAATGAAATTAATTTATTCAAAAGATTTAATCTGGATATAGAAGAGCATAAATGCACAGCTATAATAGGGTCAAATGGTTGTGGAAAAAGCACTCTCCTGAATATGATAGCTGGAAGCATATCAAATGATAATGGTGAAATCATCTTAAATGGTAAGGATATATCAAAATTAAGAGAAGAACAAAGAGCAGTCTATATAGGCAGAGTATATCAGGATCCATCTATGGGAGTATCCCCTGCTCTGACAATATTAGAGAATATGTCCTTAGCGGATAAAAAGGGAGAAAAATTTGGATTAAGAAAATTGATAAAGAAAAAAAATATTGATAAATACATGGAAATATTAAAGGGATTAGGTTTAGGGCTTGAAGATAAGTTAAACACCAAGGTAAAGTTTTTATCAGGAGGACAAAGACAGTCTTTATCTCTATTAATGGCAGCAATGAAACATCCGGACTTATTGTTACTAGATGAACATACAGCAGCACTGGATCCTAAAACGTCTCATGTAGTAATGAAAAAGACCAAGGACCTATTAGATAGATACAAGATAACAACCATAATGATATCTCATAATATGAAGGATGCCATAGAGTATTCAGATAGAATAATCATGCTGGATAAGGGTGAGATTGTTCTTGATAAGCAAAGTAAGGATGTTACTGAGGAGGAGTTAATAGAGATTTACAAGGCAAAACTAATTGAGCAGATAGCGTAGGACAATTCACAGGTCACAATTCACAGGTCACAGTTCACAATTCACAGTTCACAGTTCACAATTAAGAAGATTGTCTGGGTCGAGCTTTTGGGTAGACCATAGTAAACCCAAGATTCTTCGGAAGATGACATTATACTGACCGTCTCAGAATGACAACAATACTGCCCTGTCAATCTGAGATAGCAGCATAAACCTTATCCGTGAAGGATTTTGGGTTTTCATTTAGCCCTTGCCTCTTGCCTCTCAGCTCTTACCTCTTAGTTCTTAGTTCTTAACTATCTCACTCTTGTCATCCTGAGCATAGCAAGGATCTCGGGTTTTATTCTGAATAGGATATTGTCTTAGTTAAACCATCGTATCCTATGACTGTATTCTCAAATATATTCGTGGCATTTTGTAAACATAATTCAGGGTCTTCTATTGCTGGACTAAAATGGGTTAGCAAAAGCTCTTTCACATGACCCTTCTTAGCTAATTCAGAAGCTTCTTGAAATGTCATATGCTTATTTTTAATAGCCTTCTCTATATCCTCATTAGATCCATAGGTTCCTTCACATATAAATAAATCACTATCACTAATAAATTCAGGAATTGTATCAACCGGTCGTGTATCTGTTATAATACATATTTTAATACCTCTCCTATCCTGTCCTAATACCATATCCGGAGTAAGTATTCTACCTTTATGTTCTATAACTTCACCTTTTTGAAGCTTGTTCCAGAATAATTTAGGAATATTGTTGGCTTCTGCCTTTTCAGGCATAAATTTTGGCGCTCTTTTAAAATAAAAACTATACCCAAGGCATGGCGCTGAATGATCTAGTTCGGTTGTTCTAATTTCAAGGTTATCTGATTTTAAATAAGTTGGAGCTTCTAATATATTTATCTCATAAGGAAGATATGGTAATGATACTAATAACCCCTCTAAAACTTTCCATATACCTTTAGGACCTATAATTGTTATCGGTTCAGTTCTATTACTATTTCCTATAGTAGACAAGAGTCCTGGCAATCCAAATATATGGTCGCCATGTACATGAGTTATACATATGGTACTAATTGCTTTAAATCCAGTTTTGACCATTCTCATTGCAACCTGTGTACCCTCACCACAATCAATGAGAAGCTTTTCGCCTTGATAATTAATTGTCATAGAAGATAAAAATCGATTCGGCATTGGCATACCTCCACCTGTTCCTAAAAGTGTAATATCTATCATAAAATCACCCTAATCCCAGTTAATATAATTTCTTCTTGCTTATTGTATCCTTTTTTAAATTCTACATTATATTATGATATTATAAAAGGGTATAAATAATATTATTAGAATTAAAATTAGGAGGAATATAATATGGTTACAAGTCTAAATGGAAAATTAGTTGGAAAAATGGCATTTGAAATGGACATAAACGGTCATAAGTTAATCACCGATACTTCTGTAGAAAACGGTGGAGACGATTTAGGATATAGACCTAAAACCTTGTTACTTGCTGGTCTTATTGGATGTACAGGGATTGATGTAATGATGATTTTAAATAAGATGAAGGTTGAATTGGAGGATGTAAATATTGATGTAGAGGCTGACGTTGTTGATGAGGACCCTAAGGTATACAAATATATTAAATTAAATTATAGATTTAAGGGAAAAGACTTACCTCTTGATAAAATACAACGTGCAGTAGAATTATCACAAGAAAAATACTGCGGAGTTTCTGCAATGCTATCAAAAGCAGTCCCAATTACCTATGAGATTATTTTAGAGTATTAAAAAAACCATTTACACTGTCGTACTAAGACAAATAGCATTTCTTTACTAGCGAAGAATCTCGGGTCAAACCCTAGATTCTTCGCTTGCATTCACAATAACAACATAATTCTTAATTCCAGTTTATATTTTACAAGTGGGAACAAAATTTTAATATAATTTCCCAACTTTTTCTTCTACATTTTCTACAATTACATTTGATTTAATAATATCTTCACATCTATCTAGATCAAAATACATTACTCTATCATCGTCAATCTTTGATATCTTATCCCTTACAATATTATATGCTTCCTGTGTACCCATTCCCAGACCTTTATTCCCTCTTAAGTCAATTGCCTGACAGGCACCAAAGATTTCCATGGCAATAACCTTTCTTACATTCATCATAATCTCTCTGGCTTTTCTTGCTGCTACTGTGCCCATTGATACATGATCTTCTTGGTTAGCTGAGGAAGGAATAGAATCTACACTTGCAGGATGTGCTAATACCTTATTTTCAGAAACTAAAGCTGCGGCAGCATATTGAACAATCATAAAACCTGAGTTTACGCCACCATTTTCAACCAAAAAAGCAGGTAATCCATTGCTCAATGCTGGATTGACCAATCTCTCCAGCCTTCTCTCAGATATATTTGCCAACTCCGATAAACCTATTGCCAAGAAGTCAAATGGAAGTGCCATTGGTTGACCATGGAAGTTTCCACCTGATATAACCTGTTCCTCATCAACAAATATCAATGGATTATCAGTTGCTGCATTCATTTCAATTTCTACCTTTTCTTTAACGAAGTCGAAACAGTCCTTCGATGCACCATGAACTTGTGGGACACATCTAAGTGAATATGGATCTTGAACCCTTAATTCACCCTGTTTAGTTGTGTTACTACTTCCAGATAGTATTGATAATAAATTTTTCCCAGTGTTTATTTGACCTTTATGTCCTCTAACTATATGTACCTTTTCATCATATGCGTCAGTTATTCCATTTAAAGCTTCTATAGTCAAAGACGCAGCAATATCTGCTGTCTTACTTAAATTTATTGAGTCATATATGGTATGCGCACCTATAGAAGTCATCACCTGAGTTCCATTAATTAAAGCAAGACCTTCCTTTGACGTTAATTCAACAATATCAATCCCTGCCCTATCCATTGCCTCACTTCCAGTCATTCTGATGCCACTATAAATAGCCTCACCTTCTCCTATCATTACTAAAACCATATGAGCCAATGGAGCTAAATCACCACTGGCACCTAAGGAACCTTTTTCCGGAATAATGGGAATTACTCCATTGTTTAGCATATCTATCAATGTATTTAGGGTAGAAAGCCTTATTCCCGAATTTCCTTTAGCGAGTGCATTTGCTCTTAATAACATAATCCCTCTTACAATTTCTTCCTCTAGCGGATTGCCTACACCGCAGGAATGGCTAATAATAAGATTTCTTTGTAGTGTCTTTGTCTCTTCCCCATTTATGACAACATCGCTAAATTTCCCAAATCCTGTAGTAATCCCATAAACAGTTTTATTTTCACTTACAAATCTATCTACAAGTGCTCTAGCCTTATTTACACGTTCAACTGCATCCTGAGATAATTTTACTGTTTTATGATTTCTTGTAATGTCAATAAATTGTTCTAAAGTTAAACTATGTCCATCAACTAATATATGGCTCATTTCGATTCCTCCAATATATTTAAACCTGATACGATTTTTTTAGATTATACCATAACAAGGCTTTACATGCACTGACTGCAATTAATTGAATAGTACTTTAGCAGAATAGTAAAACTTTAAAATTTATGAAATGTTTAATATAGTATATGAAAATTTTAGTAACTTAATCTAAAAAAGAAAAAAGTCCAAATTGGACTTTTTAATTAACCTTTTCTTCACTACTTTATATCTTAAATTTATTGACTTCCGCCTTTAACTTATCAGAACTTTCTTTTGTTTTGATAACTAGATTTTTGACATCAATAGCCTTAATATCTGCTTCTGAAACTCTACCAGCTATATGTGTTGTTCCACTGGCACCTTCATTTGCCGCTGAAGCTATATCATTTACAGCTACTGAAACATTTCTTATAGATGCTAATAGTTGTTCACATGTAGCACTAAATTCAGTAACTAGATCGTCAACAAAATTTGCATCATCTTTATATTGATCTGCTACCTTAATCATTGTTTGATAATCATTTTCTACTTCAGTAGACATGAAAGTCAGTAGATCATTTGAACTACTTGATAGATTATTTACCGAGCTGGTTACTTTTGTTGTAACTTCCTGTATCTTAGAAACTTCCTCTTTTGATTGTTCTGCTAATTTTCTAATTTCATCTGCGACTACTGAAAATCCTTTACCTGCCTCTCCTGCCCTTGCAGCCTCAATTGCTGCGTTCAAAGCAAGTAAATCTGTCTGTTCTGTAATTTGCATTATGGATTCTGATAAAATATTGATTTCTTTTACTACTTTTGATTCATCTATTGCTTTTTCTAGATTATATTTTGTATCCTCATATATTTCTAATGCCTTTGTTAAAGAAGCATTTACGCTCAATTTTGTCTTATCTGCTCTTTCACTTATTTCGTTAGCCGCACTTGATCCTTCTTGAGATCTTTGTGCAATAGATTGAACAGCACTTTCAATTTCTTGTGATGTTGCCGTCATTTCCTCTGTTGATGCAGCTGTTTCTTCCATACTAGCTGCAACCTCCTGTGTAGTTCCGGAAATATCCTCTAAGTCACTACCTAACATTTTCACTTTAGAAATGACATTTTCAACTTCATTATCAATCACATTCGATTCGCCTTTAATACTATAAACCAGCTGTTTTAAAGAGTTCTTCATACTGTTAATACCATTGATAATTATTCCTATCTCATCTTTTCTGGACAAATCCCTTTTATCGATTTCTTGTGAAAAATCTCCCTCTGCTATTAATTTAAGATATTCTGAGGAACGTTTAATAGGTTTAGTTATTCTATTTGTAAAAACACTAGCTAATAGAGTAGATAAAAGTAATAGAGCGGCTGCAAAGCTCCCTCCTATGTTGATTGTCTTCCTCATACCTTCTGTTAATTCACTTTCAGCAATAAGCGAACCTAATATCCAATCTGTACCCTCTACTTTGTATGGATTTACCAGATAATCTATTCCTTCTATTTCAACTTTAAACGGTTCCAGGTTATCATTTAGAATCATTTCCAAGCCTTCAATATCTAGGTCACTTATATTTTTGAAATTATTTTCTGGATTTTTACCATCGGCCATTATGATACCTGTATTGTGAACTATAATAGAATATCCTGTCTTACCAGTTTTCATTTTACTAAGCATGTTGCTAATTACAGACTGTTGTACGTCCAATCCTATAACACCTATTATATTTCCGTCTTTATCTTTTAAAGTACGTGTATTACTTGTTATCAAAGATTGACTTGCCGGATCATAGTAAGGTGCTGTCCTTACAACATTTCCATTACCACTCATACCTGCATTGTACCAAGGAGTATTGCTAGGTGTATAGTTTGCTATAGTTGTCGTTTCAGGCCATTGAACATATGAACCATTTTCCATACCAAAATAAATATACATAGTATCAGGGTTCGATTCTGCAAAATGTTTGAACATATCATAGATTTCTTGCTCTATTCCTCCATTTTCCGATGGTGTCATCTGAACTGTCTCTGTTGTATCAACATAAGATGTTATACTATTATCTGCTTTCAAAACCAACGGATTTGTAGCTAGCATCTCAATATTCTTATCAATTTGATTGTAAAATATATCTATAGACTGTGATACTATTTTCATTTGTTCATTTGAATTTTCATAATAATTCTCATAAGATTCGCTATTTACCAAATAATACATTACATAAGTAAAGATTCCTAGTGTAATAAATGTAGTAACAATAGATAAAATTAAAATTTTTGTTCTAATACTATTAAATAACTTTTTCAAAACATCACCCATTCTTATGCTAATTTATATATTTAATAAAGAAATTAGCCATCAAAAGCTAACTCTTTATTTATGTTTATTTCAATTCGCCTATTATATTTTCTGCAATATTTATAATAGTGCCTTTGTGTATTAAATCTCTAAGTTTTTCTATATGTGGATACAAATACATATCATCTTCCATTATAGGAACTGTTTGCGAAATCTCATTGTAAATTGCTTCTGTAACTTTACTTTTCTTTAAATTCTTATCAATATATTGATAAGATTGATATGCAGACAATAATTCAATAGCTAGTATATATTCTAATTTTTCAGCTATGGCTATTGCTTTTTTGGATGAATTATATCCCATAGCAACATAGTCTTCCTGATTACCACAAGTAGGTATATTGTCTATTACTGAAGATGTTGATAATATTTTCATATCATTTAATAATCCAGCTTGAGTATACTGAGGAATCATTAATCCAGAATTTAATCCAGGGTTATTGACTAGAAACCAAGGGTTTTCTGATAGATTTCCATCTACAAGTCTGTTATTTCTTCTTTCCGACATCTTAGCAACCATGGTTGCAGCTAGAGCCACTGAGTCCATCTCTAAGCCAACATATGATGAGTCAGGATTTCCTCCAGATATCGCTTCACCGTCCCCATTTTCACCCCAAATGATTGGATTGTCAGTACAGTTGTTCATTTCATTTTCTATAGTTCTTAATGCATCATATAGTGTTTTCTTAGCAGAACCATGTAATTGTGGAATACATCTAACAGATAATGCATCCTGTAATCTATAGTTGTAATTTTGTTTTGCTATATCCGAATCCTCTAAAATTCTTCTCACATTTTCTGCTGTATCATATTGTTCAGCATGATATCTAACCTTCATAAGTCTTTCATCAAAAGCTCTCAATGTTCCTTTTGAAACTTCCAAAGTCATGGCACCAATAATATCAGCAGTTTTAACAGCTTTTATAATATCATATAAAGCTATGGTGGCCATTCCGGTTACACTAGTTGTACCGGAAACTAAAATTAGTCCTTCCTTATAAGATAATTCAAAGTTATTTAGATTATTTTCTTTTAGTACTTCTGAAGAATCAACAGCATGTCCATCTTTTATCATCATTCCTTCTCCCATAACTGCTAATGCTATGTGAGCTTCAGGGGATAAATAGCCAACTGACCCCTCTTTAGGGGCATAAGGTATCAAATTCAGATTTAAAAAATCTTTATATCGTTCTAGAGTTTCATATCTTATTCCACTATATCCTGTACCAGCATTTTGAAGTATCATTAGCATTGTTGCACGTACTTCTTCTTCACTCATTGGCTGCCCTACTGAAGTTGAATGAGTTATTATAATATTTCTTTGAAGCTTACCAGCCTCTTCCTTAGAGATAGTTTTTGTACTATTAGCACCAAAACCTGTTGTTATGCCATACATAACCCTACCTTGTTCCACCCATTTCTCAACTAATTCTCTTGACTTTTTTACCCTTGTTTTATATTCTTCAGTAAATTCAATTTTCTTTTTATTTCTAACAATATTCATAAAAGAATTTAAGTCCATTTTATTGCCAATCATTTATATCACCTCTACAAGCAATTAGTTTTACTAATTAAAACCTAGAAGAAGAAAATCCTCTCCTAGGTTAGCAATCTTTGTATTAAAATTAAAATCAACTTATTCTTCTATCTTGTCAACAAAGAACATCTTTATTGCAGAAATTATTTGAAGAATATATATAAATAGAACTACAAATCCTCCTGCAGTGGCTAATGCCTTAACACCTTCAACACCCTGCTCTTGTCCCCCAAATGCAGCCATGATTATTGCAATAACTCCTATAAGTCCACCCCATAGGACTTTCAAATATGCTGGTGGTTCAGTTCCTATTGGAACATCTTTAAGACACATAGAAGCAATGTCTGTTGAAGTTGCATCTGCACATGTAACAAAGGATACTATAATGATAAATAGATTAATAGGTATGATTATAGTTCCTAACCCAAATGGCAAACCTTCAATAAATTGCCATAGAGCAGATATAGCATCGGTACTGGCTATAGTGTTGACTAAGTCTAATTGTCCTGTGATTTGCATATTCAATGCAGAACCACCCCAAACTGCAAACCATATAATGCCAAATACTGAAGGTAGAACTAAATTTACCATTAAAAATTCTCTTATGGTCCTACCACGTGAAATCATAGCTAAAAATATTCCTGTAACTGGTGCATATGCTATCCAACAAGCCCAGTCAAATAAAGTCCAAGATTGTGTTAATGCAGCTCCTCCTATATCAATTGGGTCAAGACCCCATAGCCAAAAGTTATCAAGCCATTCTGCTATACCTGCTGTAGCTGTCCTTACCATAAATAATTTTGGCCCTACTATTATTAGTAATAGTAGTAATCCATAATAGAAATATGAATTAAGGCTGGCTACTTTCTTCATACCTTTATCCAACCCTATATATGAGGAGAATGTATAGAAGAAAATAATTGCTATACCAACAAATAGAAATAGAGTAAATGTTTTTTCAATTCCGTAGGAATAATTTAATCCGCTTGTTACCAGTGTTATGCACATTGTTAACCCAGATGTTAATCCTAATGCTATAGCCAACATGGATAAGGTATCAATCAGATTCCCCCAAAAACCTTTAGTAATCTTTTCGCCGAATAAAGGCTTTAAAGTTGCTGTTACTGTAAGTTTATCCTTTTTATTGAAGTAAACGTAAGCAGTTATAAGTCCTGTTAAGGCATACATAGCATAAGGTATAAAAGTCCAGTTATAAAAGCTTCTCCCCATTGCAAATCTTAACGCTTCTGCAGATTGAGGTTCTATTCCCAGACTATTTAATTCGCCCCAAACATTACCAAAATAGATTAACGGTTCGTTAACTCCCCATGTAACAATTCCTGTTGCAACACCTCCAGTTAATGTCATTGCAAACCAGGTAGCCATACTATACTTAGGTTTTGCATCCTTTCCCCCTATACGAATCTTACCTAATTTGGAAAACATAATAATAAAAACAATAAGTAAGCCTACAATACTTGCTATTTGATATAGCCATCCAAATGAATCTAAAGACCAATGGAAGAATGCCCAGGCCGTATCGGCAAGTGCTTGATTATTAAAAATTCCTAATAAAGCCGCTGCACCAACAAATATGACTGCTGGTAGAAATACACCCATACGTATGTGTTTCTTTTCTTTAGTTTTTGTCTCCACAACTTTCACTCCTTATTTTTATATTTAAAATACAAAATGTATTTTATAAACCAGAGATTAAATTTTATTAATAATATCGATTAAAATATTTGATTTAATGAAATCATAAGCCTTCTTAATATCAATACTTATATTTCTGTCTTTATCATAAAATGGAACAAGTTTTCTAAATTCTTCATATGCCAATTTAGTAGCCTTTCCTAATTCTATATCTCCTCTTAAGTCAATTGCTTGGGTAGCATGAATCAGTTCAATGCCAATTATATATCTTATATTGTCTATTATTTTAAGAACCTTGTCACAGGCTAAAGGCAAATTGCTAGCATGATCCTCAATATCTCCTGCCAATGGGAAGAAATCCATAGAAGAAGGATTTGCAAGCATTCTATTTTCAGCATCAAGATAGGAAAATGTCTTCTGTATAGCGCAATAAGCTATGGTCTTTACATCACATGGTGTTAAAAATCTTGATAGCTTTGTAAAAGCCGGGTCTGCAAGCTTTATCAACCTATAGCTGGATGCCTTTGAAATATGATTTAAAGCATTAGCTAACATTTCCACTCCAATAGCTAGGGTCGTTGTCTCAAAGTTTGAACTTACTGATGTTCTATCTTCATCATAAACGATACAAGGGTTGTCATCTGTAGAGTTTACTTGAATTAGAAATGTTGATTTAACAAATTCCAGTGCATCTAAAACAGTTCCAGTTATAGTATGAGCCCCTCTAAAGCTTAAAGGATCTTGTAATGCTCTTTCACTATTAGGTTTATTTAAGTAACTACCCTCCAAAAACTCACGACATTGCTTAGCACTTTTTATTTGACCCTTTAATCCCCTTAACTCATTAACCTTTTGGTCTAAGGATTGAACAACACCATTTAAGCCCTCAAGACTTAAGCAATATACTAAATTTGTAGTAGCTACTAAGTCTTCTATTTCTTTTATTAGTATGTAAGCCAAAGCCTCTCCTTGTGCATTTGAGGATACTATACTCAATCCATCCTTTGGTCCCAAAATGGCTGGCTTTAATCCTTCCATCTTTAATGCTTCTATTGATGGCATGATTTTCCCTTTATAGCTTACTTCCCATTCTCCAATAAAGCATTGACCAATAAGTGATATAGTAGTTATATCTGCTTCTCCTATGGAGCCTCGTCTAGGTACTCTAGGATATATTCCTCTATTTAGAAATTCCTTATAAAGATTCATAATTTCTACAGATATTCCTGTAGAACCAGCTAATGCATGGTTAAGTCTAATTAATAGCATTGCTCTTATTTCTTCATCTGTATGATAAGGTTCCACTCCTAAGCTGTGGCTGTTTAGCAAGTTTCTATTATACTGTTCAAAAAAATCCTGATCAAACTCCTTGTCCTTATTCCATCCAACTCCTCTGTTTAGTCCATATACAGGCTCTCCCTTTGCTGCTAAATCGAATAGAATCTTTCGTGCATGGGCAACTCTTTCTATAGCTTCTTCATCAACTTCTACATACCTATTATTATGAACTACATCATAGATGCCTTGTAGTGTAAGATTGCTGCCATTTAACACCAATGTTTCCATTGTATTAACCTCCTTAATTCTAAATTTTTTTCTTTCTTATTTCACTAACTATCAATTCCGGTGAAGCAGGATATGTTGTAATATTTGTATCCAAGGCAAAGTTGATTGCATTAATGACAGCAGGCGCAGGTGCTACAGTAGCCATTTCTCCAACACTTTTTGCTCCATAGGGACCATATGGTTCATTGGCTTCAACTGTCAATACTTTTACATTCGGCATTGAAGTAGAATTGATAATATGGTATTTTGAAAAATTGGTTGATTTAACATTACCATCTTTCTCAATTTCTATATCTTCCATTAGTGCCATACCTAATGCAAATTGTGCACCACCTTGTATTTGACCTTCTACAAGCATTGGATTGATTGACTTTCCTATATCATGAACAGCTAGAAAATCTAAGATATCCACTAACCCAGTGCGTTTATCAACCTGTACTTCTGCAAAACAAGCTGCAAAAGAGGCTGGATTTGCAGGTGATTTGTATTTGACAAATTCACTCATTCCTTCCGAAAACTTCTTTTCATATTCTTTAATTATTTCTTTATATTGATACTTTTCATTAGAACCCTTTACATAGATGCGCCCACATGAGGTTTCAACGTCTTCTGATTTTACATTCATAAATTCACAAAATGCATCCACTAATTTAGTTCTTAATTTTTCACCTGCTTCCTTAACAGCTGAACCACATACAAAAGTTACTCTGCTAGCTTGTGTACCCGCAGAATCTGCTGGTGTCATAAGAGTATCTGCTTCAGTAACCCTGACCTTATCTATTTCAATATCCAGTGCCTCTGCTGCAATTTGTTGCATAATTGTTATAGTTCCACATCCCAAATCATGTAGACTCATCTTAACGAAAGCACTTCCATCTGCAAACAATCTAAAATCAACACTTGTGTAATCTGGGTAAATACCAGTATAACCATTTCCATGAGTACCGCATGCCATTCCTACCCCATAGGAATATCTGCTTGTATTTTTCAATTTTATATTAGCTCTTCTTTCTTTCCAGTTAAAAGCTTCCACTCCCAATCTAACACATTCTTTCACCTTAGCATTGCCTAAATCAGTCCCACCAGATGGATCCTTAGCTCCTTCATCAACAAGATTTAGAAGCCTAAACTCGCAAGGATCCATATTTAAAGCCTTAGCTACATTGTCAATATTTATTTCAGTTATTGCATGGGCTTGTGGAGAACCATATCCCCTACATGCTCCTCCAGGAATGGTATTCGTATAATAGGCCTTACCAATATATAATTGGTCCTTTATATCGTATAATCTAAACAGTTTTTTACCTAAGGCCATTGTAACTGCAGCAGCATTAGTATTGTATGCTCCACCATCTACATGAGCTTCAATTTTTCTACCTAAAATCTTTCCCTCTTTATTAACTGCTGTTTCTACAGTAATTCTAGTTGCATTTCTTGTTACAGTTCCAATTATTGAATCAGTTCTGTTCATATAAAGCATTACTGGTCTATTTAATCTAGTAGTTGCAAATGCACAAATAGGTTCAAGTATTGGTATACTTTTGCCCCCAAAAGATCCACCCATAGCAGTTTTTATAACTCTAACCCTACTTAATGGGATATTCAATATATTCGCAACATGCATTTGGACTTGAGATGCAACTTGGCATGGAGAATAGATTACTAAATCTCCATTTATATCAAATTCAGATAGACATATATGAGGCTCTATTGCAGCGTGATGAATTTTTTGTGTTGTTCCTGTATCTTTTATTATTAGATCTGCCTTCTCAAAGGCTTCCTTATAGTTACCAGCATTGATATCTTTTTCAAAAGCCAAATTTGTATCATCTTCTTTAGCCTTATCCAGCCCTATGATAGGATCTAAATCCTTATATGCTATACTTAGCTTTGATATTGCTTTTTCAACAGAATATTTACTTTTTCCCACAACAAGTGCTATTCTATCCCCAACAAACCTAGCCTTGCTATTTAACAACAGTTCATCTCTTGGTGCTACTATGGATGAATGCCATTCAAAGGAGTTATAAAGTACGTTTGGTACATCTTCATGGGTAAAAATTGCTTCTACTCCCTCTACAGTCATTGATTCGCTTTTATCTATTTCAACTTCAGCATGTGCTTTTTTACTTAGGACTAGCTTTGCATAGAGCATATTTGGTCTTTTTAAATCCCCAACATACAAAGTCTTTCCAGTAGCCTTATCAAATGAATCCTCTCTAATCAAACTCTTTCCTACATAATTTAAATTTGTCATACTTACCTCCCAAGACCTAGAAGCATATCTTCTACTAGACCAATAGCAGCATATTTTTTGTAATGTTTGGAACTTCTATTAGGTATTGCATTTTCAATTTGTTGTTCTACTGCTGAATCTAAATTGATACTAATGCTTTCTATTTTCTTCCCAACTAACTTTTCTTCTATGATATCTGCTTGAATAGGCTTGGTTCCAACGGCTCCCAAATATATATTCGCTTCTTTTACAATGTTATCTTCATCTAGATAAAATTTACCGCAACAATTAATTTTAGATATGATAACAGTTTTTCTGGAACCAACCTTAGCGAAGGAAGAAATGTGATTTGACTTCTTTAAAATAATATTTGTTATAACCTCATCTGGGTTTAATGTTGTTTTGCCAATACCGGTGATTAGATTCCTTACCTTCTCAACTCTAATTTCATTATTAGAATTTAAAATTTTAATATCTGCATCATAAGCAAAAAGAACCGGAATAGTATCTCCACATTGAGCTGCATTTGCTAAATTACCACCTATTGTTGCTCTGTTTCTAATTTGAGTTGAGCCCAAGCTATAAGCTGCTCTCATTAGGGCTGACACATTTTTTTTAATTACCATACTATTTTCTAATTCAGTCATTGTAACGCAAGCACCAATATTTATTGTGTCTTTTGTTTCTTCAATATTCCTTAACTCTTCAACCTTACTTATGTCAATAACCTTATTGTCAAAAATTTGATTTTTTACAAACTTAATACACAAATCAGTACCACCTGCAAGTATATAAGTCTTATCATCCTTTTTCTTCAATGCCTTATATAGTTCTTCTAAACTTTTAGGTGAAATATAGTTATTCTCCATAGCTAGACCCCCTATTTACTGCACTATGTACTGCTTCAACTATCTTGTTGTATCCTGTGCATCTGCAAAGATTCCCTTCAATTGCTCTTTTTATTTCATCATCCGTAGGATGAGGATTCCTCATTAATAGGGCTTTACAGGATAGTATCATCCCTGGAGAGCAAAAGCCACACTGTATAGCACCTTTTTCTATAAATGCTTTCTGAATAGTATCCAGTTCACCATTTTTTTCTAATCCTTCTATAGTAATAATTTCATCACCATTAACCTGTCCAGCTAATATTGAGCATGAAACTACAGCTTTTTTATTTAATATAACGGTGCAAGCACCACATTCCCCTTCTGAACATCCTTCTTTAGCTCCTGTTAAATTTAAATCATCTCTTAGAAAATCTAATAATCTCTTAGTAGGATCTATATTCATTTTTACTTTTTCTCCATTAACAACTACTTCGATGTACATACTTGACCTCCCATGTAAACGTATTCTAAATTAGCTTACATATCATTAAAATATATTATATTTCAAAATAGTCAAAAAAAAGTCAAATAACTAAATTAGTTATTTGGCTTTTAACTCTTATTGCTCCCTCGCATCTAATACATTGTCCAAATAGCCCTTTATTTCCGCATTTGAATCCTTATTGATAAATTTCAAAGCTTGCTCTAGATAAATGCTAGCCTTTGCTTTGTTATTCTTTTGCTCATAAATCCTATATAAAAAATAGTATACTTCAGTCCTTCCCCAAACAAAAATGCTTTTTTCATATGCTTTTAAAGATTTTAGAAAGTAAAATTGAGCCTCATCAATATTCTCCTGCTTGTATTTTACATAGCCTATCTTTGAAAATATCAAAGCAGCAGCTGGAAATTCTTCATTTTCATCACATAAATTGATAGCCTCGTTATAATAGCTTAATGCTTCTTGATAAACTCCTTGAAGTCTATAACCTTCGCCTAAGTAAAATAGTGATGCTACTATATTTAGAATATACTTTTCTCGATTGATTGATGAGTCAAAAATTTTAATTGCTTTTCTAAGATAATAAGCTCCTTCCTTATACTTAGATGCCAATATATTGCTATAACCTTTAAATCTTAATACTATAGCTTTCTTACATTCATCTTTCATAAATTTAGCGATATTTTCAGCCTTATTGATAGCCTTGCACATTAGCCCTAAATCATTAATATTTACATAATAGTGTATAATTTGTAAATAACCATTTAAGGCATGTCCAAAAAATTGGTTCTTTTCCGAGAGACTTATCATTTTATTCAAACATGATAACCCTTCTTCATGGTTACCCTTATCTTTATTATACCTACCATATAAATATAAATAAATAATCTCTTCTTCAACTAAATTGTCATTATGACAACATATTAACTCTTCATATAATCTCTTTATTTCACTAAATTCTTTTTCTAGTGAAGCTTCGTCTATATAATTTTGGAAAAGATTTACTGCTTCCTTTACTTCCTCTACAGGAAAAATCTCATGCCTTGCATTTAAAATAATCTCAAGCCATTTAATTTTATATCTAAAGAGTTTTATTTTATTATTTGATAATTTAAAGTGATAGATGATTTCTGAATAAAGCGATCTAGTATTATACTTATTTAATTGTCTTTCATAATATTCTCCAACTTTTTCATGTAAAATCATACGTTTTGAATTACTTATATTGTTATACACATATTCTCTAATCTTTCGATGACTAAATCCAAGACCTACACTTTCATTCCTAACGACTTCTTCCTTTAAAATGCCCTTATCTAAAAGCTCTTCAATTATATCTATTAATTCTAATCCATTAATATCTGTTATTTGAACTAACATTTCAATATCAAAAATCCCATGAAATAGAGAACATATACTTAGTACTTTTTTGGCTTGAATAGATATATCTATTAGTCTTCCTTCTATCAAACTTTCAATCCTTTTTGTCATGTAATATTCTTTATTTCCATTTTTAATACTATTAATTATCTCAGTTATAAATAATGGATTGCCCTCACTTTCAGAATAAATTCTATCTATTTCATGCCCTATCTGAGGCATAATCGTTTTAACTAGTTTTTTTGTTTCTAATTCATTAAATCTATTCAAATGTATTTTATCAATTGCATTATTACATTTTAAAGAATTAAAAAGTTTATGATTTAAATATTTCTCTTCATCTCTAATAGATGCAATTAACATAATCTTATATTTATTTGCCAAAATAATTTTATAAAGTAATTCTAAACTCCCTTTATCGATAAAATGTAAATCATCTATAATAAAAATAACCTTCAATTTTTGTGTGAGAATATTGAACAAGTCAAAAATGGCATGTTCAGTTATATTATATTTTGACGTATTGAAATAATCTTCTAAATCGTCACTGAATTTAATATGAAGTGTCGGGAAAATTTTACTAATACTATCTATTAGGTTCCGAGGTATAGATATATTTAAACTATTATTACTTAATATATTAGAGATTTGCTGAAATGCCTTGTCCCAAAATTTAAAAATAAAATTATGTTCATATTCGTAACAATTTATATCTATTTTTAAGATGTTTGTTTCTAAATCATTACGAATTTCATTTAGCAATACTGTTTTACCAATACCATCCTCTCCAGATATTAGCAAGGATTTAAATGATTTATTTCCGATAAAATAGTATATATTATCATATATTATTTTTTTCTCATTCTCTCGCCCATAAAAAAAGAATAATCTCTTTTTAGATTTGATTTTTATATTATTAATTATTTCTTCATATATCTTTTCAGTATCCTTTGAAGGTTTTACTGAAAGGTCCTTATATAGTTTATCAACTAATTCATTATAAGTATTTATAGCATCTTCAAATTTATTTTGATGGTAGTAGATTTTCATTAAATTAGCATAACCTAGTTCATCATATTCCTCTAATTCAATCAATTTCCTACAACACATTTCTGCTAGCCTATAATATTCTTTATTCATTAAATTATCACATAAGACTTTTATTTTTTTCATATATACTTCATTTATATTTATACTTCTATTTTCAATCCAGTTTGCAAATTCTAAAGGTGATTTTAATTTAAGATCCTCAAGAAAGGAATTGTTATATGTATTTAAAATCCATTCTATTTCATCTATATTATCCACATTGCATGGATTAAAATTATTAATTTTCTCGACATCTGATATTATATTATAATTTTCATTTAACTTTAGTATGAATCTCTTTGGAGATATGATAATATCATCAAAGGTGTTTTTCCTAATTATATATATTGCATTTCTCAAATTTTTTTTAGCTAATTGTTCGTCCATATCTCCCCACAATAGCGAACATAATACCTCTCTAGAAATTACCTTTTCATAGGTCAAAATATAAAATATGCTTTCAGCTTTAGAAAAAGGAAATTCTATTTGTATATTGTTCATAGTAACAGACGGTATTCCAAGATATTTAATTTTCAATGTATCCATACTTTTTACCTCCATTGAGAGTATAAACGAGTACTTAGCTATTATAACATTATTTATATTTGAATACTAAATTACAGATATTACAAGAAAAAGTGGATTGCAACATGTGATATGCTATCCACTTAATCAAGCTTAATGATACATCTTTTCTACTAATTCCTTTACTAATTTATCATTTGCTACATAAGGTATAGTTATATGATCAGTTGTTTTAAATTTCTCGTTATATTCAATTGCAGTATCTATTGAATTATCATTTCTTGCCCAAGCACGTCTTGCTACTCCGCCCATAACATCCCATGGCATTGCTGTCTTTAATATATTGTCTACTCTTTCCGACCCATCAAGAACCATACCAAAGCCGCCATTTATAGCCTTACCTATACCTACTCCTCCACCATTGTGAAGTGCTACCAGACTCATTCCTCTTGCTGCGTTACCTGCAAAACATTGAGCAGCCATATCAGCCATTAAATTACTTCCATCCTTGATATTTGCCGTTTCTCTGAAAGGTGAATCTGTACCTGATACATCATGATGGTCTCTTCCCATCATTATAGGTCCTACCTCTTTGTTTCTAACCATTTCATTGAACTTTAGTGCAATTTCTGTTCTACCCTTAGCATCTTGATAAAGAATTCTTGCCTGAGTTCCTACTACAAGTTGATTCTTCTCAG
>ENA-UOOR01002171-UOOR01002171.1-fermentation-metagenome-genome-assembly--contig:-NODE-2171-length-20701-cov-8.387969_pt1 | contig 20701 bp, 26 predicted proteins | sample MGYA00245780_ERZ724029 | MGnify/ENA primary metagenome ERZ724029 (study PRJEB28704, sample SAMN03018315) | fermentation metagenome | biome: anthropogenic terrestrial biome; feature: soil; material... | reverse complement strand
TTCGCCGTATTGAAATCTGACGGGATTTTTGCGCCGGCGGCGGCATCGGCAAGGTTTCCCTGCGGTTTGACTGCGATAATTGGGGCAATTACTTTATGCCCTTGTTCGGTACGGATAATCCCGCCCGACGCAGGCTGTGCCGTAAAGTCCCAAGCGGTACCCGCATAAGCTGCCATGCTTCCGGCACCGTAGCGGCGCTGCATTTCGGCTTTGACTTTCTTTTTAATTGCGACGATTTCATCCGCCGTTATCAATTCCTATCACCCCCATGTAGCCGGTACCGGTCCCCAAGCCGTACCGTTATAATACTTCACAATATCGCCGTTTCCACTGTCCATCCACAACAGGCTTGTGTCATCCGGCGCGGCGGCCTGCCGTACATAGCCACCCGTTGCAGGCAACTGCGACTTCGGCACTTTGCCGGTATTATCCAAAGATGCAATTCCTCCCATGGTACCCAATTCCGACCGCTGAACGGCCCCGGCAATTCTTTTCTTTTCCTCTGCTGTTACATGGATGCTGTTATCAAGTGCATGAGCAGCTGGGGCAGCGCCGACATCCTCCGGAGTGTTTGGTATGTTTACACTGACCGGAGCGCTGCCGTCATACGTTGCTGTAGATCCTCCCGAAAATGCGAGACTGTGCGCAACTTTGCCCGCGGCTGTATCACCGTTTTTAAGCGCATCAACATCTTTTTTCTTAGCGCAGATAAGACTGCTGTCAATCGTCGCTGTAATGTTGGCCGCGTTTCCAACCTGCGCTGTCATTACAAAGAGAAATTCTGTCGGGCTGACACTGTATGCCGGAATTTTATCGGCTGTAGCAGATGTGTATCCATACGCATACAGGGTTTCTTCCGCATCTGGCATATTCGCGTACAAACCAATTTCATGCCAGTAAAATGGTGTTGAAATACCCTGATTGGAAAACCAGCCTTCTACACGCGCTGCATTTTTGTTTGCGCTGATAGCAGTGATCAGTACATCTTTCACTGGGTCAACCAGTGCGGTAAGGCTCGCAACATCTGTACCATCTGACAGAGTGCCCTGTCCGATCTGCATTTTTGTGAAATTCAGTTTCTGCCCGGTCTGTGCCTTTGCCAGTAGGTTCTCACCTGCGGCGGTTAAGTAAAATTTTTCGATTGCCATTAAATCACCTGCTTTATTTCAAATACCTTTGCGGTCTGGAGGCATGCTCCAAAGTATTCCACACATCCGGCGCCCTGCTCATATTTAAGCGCAAACCCCATGTTTGCGGGCTTCACCTGCTCCACCATATCCATAATTGCCTTCACACCGATTTTTTCGGATGGCAGCGCAGCAATGTAAATCTGAAACGTATATTTTTCAGGCTGAACCTCCACGCGGGTGCCCGCGTGTGCCTGCTTAGAAACAAAGTCAAGCAAATAAGCCCCGTTTAGAATGCTGTCTGAATAAATCCGGGCAAGGATTGTTTCCCGTCGCTTCTGCTCAGTGCCCGCTGGCGCAATGCCGAGGATTTTTTCCCATCGCGCAATACCGTATGGTGTCAGTGTAGAGACAAACAAATCGGCAAAAGCGTTCTCAGTACACTGGTTCAGCCGATTCAGTTCGGCACTTTCTGCGGCCATTGTATGGTTCAGTTCCTTTACCGGCCGCAGCACTGGCGGAAGATAGCTTGTAAGGTCAACTTGCCGCATTGTTTGTTACCGCCCCCAGCACTGGTATTTTATCCTCCGGCACAGGCAGATTTGCCGCCGTGCCGTTAAGAGTCAGCCCTTCGACATCCAACACACCGGCCACGTCGAGAATTTTTGACTCTATCTGGCTGACGCGCACCATAATATTTCCATCAGCCCACTTTGCAGCAAGTTCCGCAAGGTAGTCCTTGGCTGCGGCTGTCACTCCCGACTGAATGTCCGTCCATACATGCCCTACTGCACAGGTAATGGATGCAGCCACATTTACAGTAAAATCTGCCGCACCCTGTACCGTTACAGAGTGCCCGATTGGAGCAAGGCCAACACCTTTTGCATGGCTGTCCACCGGGTCAAGCATCTGTTGCACTTCCTGCACCAGTTCAGCCGAAGGCACAGCATTTTGTGACGTTGTGAAAATCACTTTCACAGTGCCGGGGCCGTCCCAAGTAGGCAGCACTTTTACTCCGCCCACGCCGGACACCGCACCGACCTTTTCAATGTAATCCGTGATATTCCCGCCGAAAGCCTTCACGTTCAAGCTGTCAAAGTATCGCTTGCGGAAAATCTCCGTGTCCTCTTCATCCTCGCCGGGCACGAGAATTTCCGTCAGTTTTGCGGATTCCAGCCCTTTTACATAATCAATCGGTATCAGCGTACCGAGATACTGATTTCCACAAATGCCCGGCGTTTCGCACCGAAGTTTGCTGTGCGTATCGTCAATGGCTTCCGTCACAATATAATTCAGGTCTTCCAGCGAAAAGCGTGTTCCTGCCGGCACAGCGGCACCGGAGAATTCACCCTTTAGCACAGCAGCACTCGCCGGGTATGGAGAAATTCCCCTTTCGGCGGCGCGTTTAATCAGATACTCCCGTGTTGCCGTGTCTGCAAAGGATTCGTTCAGAATGTTGTCAAGCTGAAGATAGGCAATCTGCAATTCCACTGCGGCGGGTGCCAATGCATCATAGATAATGCTTCCTTCACGCTTGTCGAGCGTGTCCGGTACGCGGTCAAGCATTCGCTGCAGGATAACATCAAACGTAACGTTTTCATACATTCAGGTCCACCTCGGTTTCATACTCAAAGCTGCCAAGTTTACTGTGTACCGTAAATTGTACAGCCAGCACACCGCCGCGTCCCTGTGCAAAAGAAAAGCCATCCACGCTGTCAATTCGGTCATCCTGCGTGAGGGCTTCCGAGATCCGGCGCTTTAGCTCACTCTCCACATAGGGCAGCGGCATTCCAAAAAGGTCTTTCAGCTCAATGCCATAGTTCCAACTGAAAATGATGTTCTCGTATCGCTCAATATTGAGAATCAAATAAATTGCCTGTTTGAGCGCGTCTATGTTGCCCGTTTTTCCTGCGATGGTTTCCGCCTGCGGCATCAGCCGGTAAGTCTGGTTTGGCTGTGCCGGAATGTCTTTGGTGCTTAACGGCAGACTTGCATAAGATTTTGGCAGCATTGTCAGCCCTCCCCGATACGGTCAAGCACAACGAATTTCTGCCCTCCCGGTACTTGAAACAGCAGAACGTGCTCCCCAATTTTCAGCGCATTATGGATTGTATACGGCCGGCGGCTTCCACCAGAAGGAGTAATGTCTGTCCGATACTCCGTTACCGCTCTCGCCAAAATTAAAAAGTCCGCATCAAGCTCCAATTTCTGGCTGATGCGGATTTTAAGCGGTGACGCGGATGTCACGGTTCCGGCGAGCATCGCCGCAGGCTTTGCAGCATCGGTTGTCTGCTGCGAAAGTTTCCGCAGCACGTCTGTAAGTTCACTGACCGGCATCGAACACGCCCCCTTCCAATGTTAAGTCCATCGTATGGGCACCGCCTTTCCATTTATGTGTGCATTGGTTCACGACAAGCCACCCGTTTTGTTGCACTTCTCCCATATTCACTCGAACAAATACAGTACATCCTGCGCGAATCCGATTATCCCCAAATACATCTTTCAGAGTAACCGTGCGCTCCACGCGATTGTACAGGCTTAGATAAATATTAGCTTTTTGCTGTGCGTTCGCCGTGCTGTTGATGGATTCGTACTTTTGCAGTGTCCCCCATTCAGCCATGTGGTTGCTGTCCTGCGCTGAGAAGATCTGGCGTTTTCCGGAATTTGAATCGTTGTAAACGAGTTTAATTTTGTTATATGATTTATTGTCGATACTGCTCTGAAAGTCATATCCGCCGCAAGTGTCAGCGTCAATGAGAAACGGCACGGTCATGTCAGACACATTTTTTAAGGTAAGCTTACCGTAATCATCGTAAAGCACATAGAGATTGCCGTTTGCCATCACGGTGGAATCGAGGGCGTCCTGCACAATGTCAAAATAGGTTTTTCCGTCGCCGACGTAGGTCGGAATGTTGTACCCGGTGTTTGCTAAAGAGCCGTATTTCAGCCCCATATCATCCGCAACCATCCGGATGACCTGGTCCGCACGTTTGTTTTTATAAATGAACACATCCGTGTTTTTCAGCTGCCGGAGTTGGTCATATGCCGTCACCTTAATTTTGCTGTCGCCGCCATGGCTTACCGTGTAGATTGACCCAAAGAACAGTTTGTCTTTGTCATCCATGAGCCACACAGCATCGCCGTGCGCCAGCGTAAGGTAGTAATCACCAAGAACCGTAAAGGTAAGCTCACCCGGCGAACCTTTCCGTGAGGTTTCCCATGTAATCTCATCCAATAATACTGGCTGCATGATTTTCTGCTTATATTGCGTAAAAAGCTGAATCACGGAATAATCAGCACCTCTCCCGGCCAAATCCAATGTCCGCTGCTGGAACTTGCCCGACCGTGTCTTTTGGCAGTGCTCTCAATCACAGCTCTGTTGGCACTGTAAATCGTCGAGTACTTTGAGCCGCTGCCATACTGCCGCTTTGCAATCGTCCACAGGCAATCGCCGCTGCGCACCGTATATGTTTTTCTTGTCGGCGGTTTTGACGCGGGACGGGATTTTTTTACTGCTGCCCGCGCAAATGATTTTCTTGTTGATGACGGTATTTGGATAACCTTTGTGCCATAGTCACGGTACTGTTTGAGCTCAAACTGTACCGTAACGTCGCCGCCGTCTTCGGCATCCTCCGTGTGCGTGAAGTCTTCGAGAGAGCATTTGATGTTTGTATCCCACAGTTCCCCGCTGCCGGGAAGTTTGCGGAGAATGATAAACTGGAAGGTCTTTTTACCGGTCTTCAACGCATAGAATTTTTTCAGCAGCGTTGCGGCGCTTTCCCTTTTGCCATAGCTGGAAAACGGATAGTCTGAAATTGGGAGCAGCGCTTCAAAGCTGATTTCCGTCAGTTCCGGCGATTTCAGCCGGTTAATTTCTTCGCCGCTAAGCAAGTCGCAGACTTCGTTTTTGTTCCCAATTTTAATTTCCAGCTTTGCCGGGGCCACCGGCAGCAGAATCTTGTCGATGTAAAACTGATAGGCCATTACCGGTGAACCCCCTCTCCACTGGACGCGAGTTCTTTCCGCAACGCCGATACAAGGTAAGTAACAAGCCCGTCTGCGTCGTCCCGGCTGCTCACGCTCTGTGTGATACCGCCCAAGTTGATATTAATGTTCTGGTTTGCCTGCCGCTGAATTGCTGTACGCTCCGCGAAGTCCCGCAGATACTTAATATCATCATCTTTGGCCGTGTTTTTTTCAATGTTAGCAAGGTGCTTGTTTGCCTTTTCCGCGGCATCAGCGTTAGCAAGGTGCTTGTTTGCCTTTTCCGCGGCATCAGCGTTAGCAAGGTACTTTTTTGCCTTTTTCGCGGCATCAGCGCCGGGTAATACGCCCGTTGAAGCACCAGGGCCAAGGCCTGTGCTAATGCCTTTCAAAAAGTTTGACGCTTTCATTTCCGGCATTTTCCACTTGCTGTTTTGAGACTTGGCTGCAGCCGTGTGCATACTGGAAACAGCCGATCCAATTTTACTTCCAGCCACGCTGATGGCAGTTACTTGTTTGCTAATATTACTGTTTCGTATTTTCTGTTCTGCTGCACGCATTTTGCTCAAGGAATCTGCCTGTGAAACCTGAGAATTCATATAAGAAGAATCCGACTGTAAAATTCCGTTTGCCCAGTCTTGTACACCGCCTGCAAAGTCTGCCTTAAGATGATAGTTTTTACCCGTAATCTTGTCTATTGCATCCAACACAGCGTTGATTGGGGTGAGAATAGCATTCACGGCATCCTGTACTGCCTTAACCGCAGCCGACATGGCAGACACCATTGCGTCCTTTATCCCAATACCCATAGCCTGAAAACCAAGTTTTACATTATCGGTAAATGTTTCAATCTGTTCCCATGCCGTGCAGGCAAAATTATATATTACCATTCCTACAAGCTGGAAACTCATACCTACAAGATTTACAGTCATTTTCAGAACTGTCAAAGCATTGTCAAGACCGCCCACATAGTTGATTGCATATGCAAGCACACCAGCGATAGCAGCAACGATGAGGATGAATGGTAGCACTGAGGCATTAAGGCCAAGCTGTGCAGCCGTGGCTATTTTTGTCACAATCGTCCATGCCGCCAAAGCGCCTATTGCTGCGCCAAGGATAGGCCCTACAATGCTCCAGTTTTTCTGGGCAAAGGATGTTACTCTCGAGATACAATTAATAATCGGAATGATTCCCTGAATAATTCCAGGAAGTGTATTTGCCACACCGATAATAGTCTGTTTGATTTGCGGCATATTCTGCTTAATGCAGTCCAAAAGTTTCATTACAGATGGATAAAGAGAAAAGCCAACTTCTTTTTTTACATCGTCTAATGCCATCTTAACCTGCTGGATTTTACCCGCTGGAGTGCTTGCCATAGCCTTGTTCATCTGACCGACATTGTTCGTGATAATCTGTGCCAGGGTGGCTGCACGCTGCTGTTCATTGCCATATTTAAGGGCTTTTTCTTCCGCCGCGCTGAATGTAATGCCGACGCGGGCAAGGGAGCCAACTTCGCCCTGCATTGCTTTACCCATCATGTTGGCAATTCCGGTCATGGCTTCACTTGTCACGTTGACACCGTTTTGCTGCACGGCAAGATTGTTCATGGCCGGGATTAGTGTGTTCAGCGAATCGACGGATCCGAGAAATGTTCCGAGCTGCTGAGCACCGGCAATCTGCACATCATCATCTACAACGCCAAGGTTTTTCTGAGCTTCGGTCAGCTTGCGAACGGATTCAATCTGCTGATCCGTTGCCCGCATTCTCTGCCGCATAACTACCGTCAGCTTTGTTTCGGCGCCAATTTGCTCATTTGCTGCATCCAAGGAGTCCTTAACTTTTCCTGCTACCCACTTGACCGCCGCAATACTCGCGACCGTGCGCATGATGCCCTGCAGCTTCTGACCGAGAGCACTAATGGAAGGCCCCGTTTGTTGGATAGAATTCTTGAACTTATTCTGGCTGGAAGTGCATTTTTTGATGCTGCTGTTAGCTTTCTCAAATGCCGTGCTGCTGCCAAATGAATTAGCTGCAGTTTTTACTTTACCCATGGCAGAAGCGGCGGATTGGGAAGCCTGCATAATATTCCGCAGTGCAGGGCTCATGCCGTCATAAAGGCTGATTGAAGTGGAAATATTCATGCTTTTGCCTCCCTTTCCGCGTCGCGCTGCTTTTTGGCGATTCGTTCCATGACAGCCCGGATAAATATTTTTGTCCCATTGTCCAGTGCAAGGTAGTCCCGCGGCAAAATATGAAGCTCTGTCAGCGCCCATTCTGCAATGACGGCGTCCGGGTCGCCGTCCTCAATTAGTTTTTTACCTGCTGCACCTCATCGGCCTGCTTTTCAGCGTCCTCATCATAGCCATTGACGCTCTGCACAGCGGCAAGCAAATTGTCATACTCGCCCGGCAGAAGCATCTTGCCAAGCAAGGCTTCCTCGCCCATCACACCGTAACTGTTCTGAAGTTCCGCATCTGAAAGGTTCGGAAAAGCGACAGTCGCGGCAATCATTTCCGAAAAATACTTTGCGGTGTCAAGCTGCATAGTGTAAACGCCGTGTTTCCCCTCAACCGGCACCGGCTTCAGATTCTTGTTGCGAAGCTTGCCATTTTTGTCGGCCGGAATTGCTTTCAGCTCCCACTCGGCGGGCTTACCGGTAGTGGGGTCAATAAAGCGTTTTGACACAGCAACCTTGACCGTTTCAATCGGCTGTGCGTTCTGAGCAAAAAAGGCACTCAGGTTTCCAGCATAAGTAACGTTTTCGTCTGCCATAATAATCCTCCTTTTATTCTGTCATGCCAGCGAGCGTACCGAATTCTTCCGGCATATCCGCATCTTCAAACGTGAAGGCAATTTCTTCGTCCAGCACATTTTCGCCCGCGGCGAACTTCGCCAGAATGATGGAGTCGAAATTGCAGCCTTTGAGAACGACCGTCTGGCGCCCCACGGAACTCGTCGGGTCTTCATTGGTACACTGAATTTCGAAATAGGTGTCTTTTCCAGTGTGGAGGTAATCGATTGCAATCCTCCGCATAATGGACGACACATAGTGCATCGTCATCTTTCCGGTCAATTTGGCACCGGTAGTTTTGTTGCCGTTTGCCACTCTGCCGAGAATGGGCACTTCCTTTTTCTTCTTTTCCATCTTAGCTTCGAGGCTTACCGCGTTTATCACGTTGTACCGGCTGCCGCCGATGGTGGCGTAGCATTCGGCTTCTGAAGCGGAAATGACGTCGCCTGGCAACATTGTGATTTTAGGCATTACTTTTCATCTCCTTATTCCACAACGACACTCATATAAAGCTTTTCCATCGCGCACACAGGCTTGACCGATTCCGACACAGACACAGCATTTTTTGCTTCCCCTGCATTGACTTCAATGTCTTTGCTGTCAAAATCTTCGATGGCGTGCAGCTGCTGAAGTTCCTCGTGCAGTTTTACGAGGTCAGACCAAAAACTGACACGGCCGGATTTGTCGTTCTGTACCTTGTCAAGATAGCGCTTGTTAAACATTGTCGCTGTATCGTTGGCAATCTGGTCAAGCACGCGGATCACCTGGTTGAAGCTGAAATCTTCATTTTTATCCGGCATGAAGCTGATAAACGTGTTGACATCCGAAAGAATATGCGCCTCACCATCCACACTGTGGAACATCAGTTTTCCGGATTTCAGTCCCTGTTCCAGTTGGAGCTGCGTATAATCCGCTTTGACGGTGTATTCGCCGTCATACTTTCTATTGCCGCAGGATTTGTTCACTGCACACCCTGCTTCTGCGCCGGTCAGCCAATATACAAGGCCGTATTCCGGCTCTCCGTCACCTATGCACGCATTGTCGACAGAGATAATGCCTTCATAGTCAGCTTCTTTTGCCCGGTACAGCACTGTCTGGAATTTTGCGCCCACTTCGTCACGCATCCGTTTTGTAAATGCGGTAAACAGTGACTCAACCTTTTCGTCTTTGGTGGGGCAGCCAAGAGCATGGAAAGCATAAGGCTCCAGCGCGTTGAGTGCAGCCTGATAATCGTCGCCGGTTACCTCAGCATCTGCTCCGCCGGTCATCGGTGTGCCTGCTGTTGCTTTCAGCGTGGCGGTGCTCTTGAAATCGACAAAATCATTCGGCTTCAGAGCCGCTGCTCTGTCAACCGTCTGTAGATCAACCGATCTGCCGTCGAGCAAAGTTGCAACATCAAATTTTGAAGCGTCATCCACATTGGTTGCAATTACTGTCTGGATGTCGTTGCCACGGGTGCCGCCATACTTTGCTGTACCGTAATCGTTGGCCGCTTTTGTGGCCGTGCCGAGGCGATAAGCATAAAGCATCCGCGCATTTTTGAAAATCTCCCGCAGCGGCTTGATGTGGTCATCTGTGTATCCATAGCCAAAAATTTTCTTACTGCTTTCCAGAAAGTCCTGTGAGGTAACCGTTATGACGCTGCCTTCCGTACCCCAGCTCAGCTGCAAAGGCATTGCGACGATACCGCGGTCGGATAAGGCCGCTGACGCACGCTGTGCAGAAATAAAGTTGATGTACGCACCGGGAAGAACTTTATTCTGGGACGTAAAAGTCCCACCTCCAAAAGCCATTTAATTCACCTTGCCTTTCAGGAACCCCTGCAAAATGGCATCCGCCTGCTTGCAGGTATAACTTTCATCATTTGAGAGCAGTGCTTCCAGTAAATCCCGCTGCCCTGCAAATCGTTTGGAACGAATCATCTGCTCTTTTGTGTAGGAAGGTTCCTGCACTGTATTTTCCTCATCCATACATTTCACTCTTTCTTCGTTGTCTGTCTGGACCGCATATTCATCATGTTATCAAGTACCTTCCGCTCGTCCACGAAGACATCATAGTTGGCAAAGCAATGGAGCACCCCGTCAATGACCTGAGTGCTCCACTTTGCTGCCCTGATCTTTGCGTCGCCCACGGATATTGTCCGCAGCGCCTGTTCCGCGCGCTCTGCAATATCATATAGCCCCGTGCGGTCCTCTCCCTTCGCGGGAAAGTATAGAATGTCAAACGGCTGCGTTTCCTTGCGTTGCCCGCAAGGGAATGGCTGCCCGGAAACTTGAATCGGGTGGATTAGAAAACCTGGCTCCAGAAAATCCTGCTCGGAATCATCCGCAAGCACCGGCAGCTTGAATTCTGCCTTTAATGCTGCGGCAATCCCATCAATCGTTTCGTTTATCATCCGAGCACTCCCTTTAGATACTTTTCCAGCGCGCGCTGAATTCTTGCCTCCGCGCCCTGCTCCACTTCCTGCGCGGAAATTGTCATCATGAACTGGCCAGGCACCCACGCTTTGACAAGCCGTTTCCCGATTGCCGGAACGTATCGGCCTGGGTCCTGCCGGTGGCCATACTCCACATAAGAAGCGTAGAGTACATTGTTGGAAACCGTGATTTCATAATTTTCTCCGGCTTCCTGTACGGCGGATGCGCACCAGCTTTGCTTCAGTTTTCCGGAAATGACCGGCGTACGCTTAATACATTTTCGCAATAACTCTGCAGCAAGCTGCTTCGCCATGTACTCGCAAAACTCCGGCATATTCTTTTCGAGCTGTTCTATTTGCTTTACGAATTCAGTGAACTGTGAAAAGTCGAAGTCACCGTGTGTGTCCATTACGGATGCTCCTTCCAAAGATTCAGCATGATTTCCGTATGGCTTTCATAGACCGCAGGCTGCCCACTCTGACAATAAGCTTCCGTTTTTCCTGCCTGCGTAACCGTGATTTTGCTTCCCGGCTTTACCGCAACACCCGGAGGCAGGAACAGCTTGATTTCCTGCGTCAAAGCCGGGATACCATCTGTACTGGTCACTGCAGGAGCGGAACTGCACGACAAGCGGCACGGCTGGTTTTCCAGCACCGTAACGTCGCGATACTTTGTAAGACCATTCTGCGCTTCATAAGGCTGCTTCTCCGTCACTGTACATTTACCTGTGTAGAGCATCGAAAGTGCGGCCTGTATCTCATTACAAGGGCTCATCACCACACCAGCTTCCGGTAATGCGAAAAGCGATCCTGCCCGGCGGCGCACAGCACCCCAATAGCCGCGCTTATGCGCTGCTGGGGCGTCGCGTCCGCCGCAAACTGAACCGTGGTATCACCGGCGTTTACCTGCTGCACCACCTTCTGCGTCTGTTCCTCCGAAAGGCCGCCTACAGCATACTTTGCACTGAGAAAAGCACCGGCAGCGCGATCTGCCTGTGCGTCACGCAGTTCATCTGGGACATCATCAAGGCCGCAGGCGTCACAGATTTCATGCGCAGCTTTGTCAATACAGAAATCAAGTGCCCAAACGTCCACTGCTGCCACCTCACAGCCAAGCATTTTCAGCCGGGCAGCGACATCGTCTTTTAAGGTGCTCATTCCGCTGCCTTTTTCGATGGCATAATCTTACCCATCTTTGCTGAAGGTTCCGGCTCCGGGGCTGTTGCCTCCGGAACCTTCGAACCCGCAGCTTCCGGAACCGGTTCGTAACCACGGTCCTTGTACACCTGAAGGTTATTGGCGTCAATGTTGCGGGTAATCCCGCCTTTGCAGATTAGCATTTCAACTACCTCATTTCTCAGGCGGTCGGTTTCGCGTGCAGGTAAACGCCCTTTGCCTTATTTTCGTAAACAAAAGCGTCATGGTACTCGCGGAACTGGAACAGCCAAGAATCCGTCTTCTGGTTTTCATCCGGAGTAAAAATTTTAGGCAGACTGAACTTTACAACCTGGAGGATTGCCTGCGGGTAAATCATCAGGAAGTTGATGTTCGACGCGCCAGTACCTTTTGCAAAACCCCAGTTTGTGGAGCCGTCGTTCAAGGTGATGCCGGTGTAGAAGCGGGATGATGGGACATAAACAATCGGCATTCCGTTGTAACCGGAAAGCTGATTCGTGATGCCATTGTCAGAGCCCCATTGGCGGGAGACAGCCTGATTCAGTACCGGTTTCAGGTCACTGTTGATATACAGCCTGCGGCCTTCCATTGGCACTTCGTCCGCATCCATCTGGCGGGACGCTTCGTCAATGGCGGAAAGGACACTATCCTTTGTTAGCACGGCGGCCGTTGCTTTGCTGATGTTCGCGTTAGACGCATACTTTGCAAAGCGGTAGGCATCCAGTTCCGGGATGACATGTTCCTTCATGAAATTCCCCGTCACCGTACCGAAGGCAAGGCCGAGCGTCTGCTCATTGTCCATACGGTCAATGCTGATTTCCTTGCCGCGCTCTTCAGTCAATTTGAGTGTTTCCCAGCCAACGGAAACGTCGCCCTTCGGGTAGCCAGCCGTGCGGGAATAGTCGCCGAGACCGGTCGTAGAAACCTTCATCACCCGAACTTCATCCACACCTGAAAAATCCGGCTGCACAGCCGCGTCCATGCCCTGTGTCAAGCTGGCACTTTTGTAGATGCCATCCACAATCGGCATAAACCTCTTTGCATACTCAATCGAATTCGCCATTATTTTTTACCTCCATCGTCGTTATTGATTCCAGCGCCCTTCATGGCTGCTGAAAAGAAATCGTCCATGCCGCCATCCGGCAGCTCGTCACGGCCTTCCGCAGGCTTAAACCCTTTGAAAGCCGGTTTTTCGTCTGCCGCCTTGAACAGCATCTTGCTGTCATCGGCGGTCTGAAGCTTCTTAATCTGGTCAGACAGGCCCTTTACAGCACCAGCATCATCAAATTCAACCTTTTCCGGGTCGATGTCTAACAAGGCGCGCACAGCCTTTGTGTTCAGTGCATTGGCACCCGTAAGCGCAAGCTGCACCGCGGATTCCACTTTCTGGCTCTTCAGCTGCTTCTCATAGGCGGCCTTATCGCTGGCATTCTGGGTCTGAAGCTGCGTAATCTGCTCCTGCAGCTTTTCCGGGTCTACTTTTTTCAGGCCGTCAATCTGCTTGTCACGCGCCTTAACGTCCTTTTCAAGCTGTGTTTTTGCCGCCGTGAGCGTGTCATACTCGCCCTTGGCAACATAAGTTTCCAGCTCTTTTGCGGACGCTGCGGCGGCTTTTCCGGCCAGTTCATCGCTGATGCCGAGCGCTGTAAAATCTTCTTTCTTCATAAAATACCTCCTGTTTTTGGGTATGAAAAAAACAGCCCGTGAAGGCTGCCTGTTTCTGAAATTGAGCATAAAAATACCGCCTACCAAAAGGTAAGGCGGTTAATAATCGCGGAACGGGCACTTCTCACAGATGTCCTTCCAATTTGGCTTTTGCTTGAATCGTGCTGGAATGCTTTCTTCTCGAATTCCTTGATTCTCTAAGCAGTCAATATCTTCTATCCAATCGTTAATAAGTGGGCACTTAACCTTTTCGGCCGTTCCGCTCTTATCGGGAATATATTCTACAGTTCCATTATAAGGCATATTTTTTAATCACCTCTAAAATAGCGCGCGTGTTATCATCGTATTCGTCTTTTGCATATGCTGTCCTAATCAGATTGTTCAACGTGTTTACATACACCGTTCCCTGTGTTCCATAATAACGCTCAAATCGACCGCCCCATACAGAAACGGATATTTTGGCATCATGTATCCACTGGATGGCTTGCTCCCTTGTAACCTCATGCCCACGTTCTGAATTGATATGCTTATCATCAAACGAAAGCAAATCCATATCAACCGGTGCGGGGGAAAAATGAATTTTTGCGGTCTTAGGAAGCTTTCCAGCAGTTCGAATTTTTTCTTTTATTATATCACTTTTGCCCGAACTTACAACATCACTTTTCTCTGAAGCATTATCTACATCCTGTGCTTTCCACTCATCATAGGTCATATTCTCCGGTACATAGTATGTTTTGCCGTCTTCTCCACGGGCGGCGCGTTCTCCTGGTGCCTCATCTTCCACCACCGGCGCTTTGCAGCAGCGACAGCGGGCATGAAACGGCGGAGCATTAATGCCCGCTGCTTCTTCCTTCAATGGGAACTGTTTACCGTCCATGGCAGCACACGTTTCACAAGTAGTGCTGTCCAGAGCGGCAACAATCTCGTATTTCTCGACACCGAGTTCCGCAAAATTGTCGGCCTGCGCCTGATTGGCAAAAAACGTGCTCTCGGTCTGCACCAACGTCTGTGCGCGGCTTTCCGAAACAGCAAAGCGCTTGGAAAGGTGCTGCACCATTTTATCCGGCGGGTCCCCTCGAATGATGCCCTGCGTCAGACCGGCGTTCAGTTCCTGTAACAGCTGAGTACGGTTCTTCCAGATGCGTTCACTAAAATCGGCTCCGTCCGCCGCCCACGGTTTCGAGAGAACTTTGTCTACCTGCGCCGTGTCAATCTTTGCGAACGGAGCACCGTGCCCGGCAGCTTTCTGTACTTCGTAGGCAGTGTGGTAATAAGTGTCTTCATAGATGCTGGAAAGCGTATCATGCAAGCCGCTTTTAAGGCCATCGGTCGCCTCGTGGGCGTGCTCATAGCACTGCATTTGTAACGCTTCCAAACGGTTGATATGGACGCGGGTGGATGCATTCACAAGCTGCTTTGTCCAGTCGGCGGATATGCCGTTTTCTTCGCCGTGCTTAATGTACTCTTCCACCGTCCAATGGAATTCTTCCAGCTCGTCTTTTTTTAGTACCTTTCGCGCTTCCGCCATGCTGATGCCGTTATTTTCGGCAAACTTGGCGCACCACTTTTCAATGTCGGCCTGCATGGAACGCGCCGCCTGCCGGTAGGCCGCCGAAACGTCCTTCCCGTAGTCATCGGCCTTGTGCATTTCCGCATCCATGAGGGTACTCATTCGCTTTGCCCAGTAATCAGGATTTTTCATTGCTGTTCACCGGTTCCTGAGGCTGTCCGTTATCATGCTGTGGGAATACACCTGGCGGATAAGCCGGAACTTCTTCCTGCTTCTGCTCTTTCATCTGCTCCAATTCTTTGTCTACATCATCAACAAACGGGTGGTGTGCCAAAATTGTGCGGTCGGAAACAAGGCCCACACTGTCTTTACACTGCTGGATCAGCTCGCTGTTATTAATCAGTACATTTCGGTTAAAGGTAATCTTCACCGGCACGCCGTCAAAATTACCCACCCCGCTATTCGCAAGGTGGGCATTGACAAACCAGAGCAGTTCTTCAAAACTTGCCTGGAACTCGATTTCCATGGCGTTGGCGTCCAGGTCAATATCTGAATACATAGACTGGATATTCATCTGGTTCGGATTTCCGTTCAGCCGGTCATCTTTAGCATCATAACCGCGGGCATTTTCAATCAGCGCCTGTTTGAAGAGGGAAAGAATTGTTTTATAATTTTCAGCATTTAATTCGATATTCAGCGTGCTGACGCCTCCGCCCGGGCTGCCGGTGTCATTCCGGACTTTCACAGCACCATAGGTTGCAAGGTTACGCCGCAGCTCACCAAGGTCGGTTCCGTCGTAATTAACAACGACAAGAATGGTATTACGCGGATCTTCCAGCATTCCATTTTCAAACGCACTCTCCATCAGATTGATAGCGTCCTGCAAAGGCTTCACACGGCAAATCAACGGGATTTCTGCGGCGTTGGCCTTCCACGCCACAAGCGGAATCTTCGACCAATTCAGCGACTTGCCACCAACTGTAGCGTAAGGCGTATGGAATGGGGTTTCCGGAGTCAGCAGCCCATTCTCTAACGCGAAATAGTCGACGCCGCCCAGCGTGAAGACTTCAACGTGCTCCACAATCTTTTCAGTTTCACCCTCGTACGCTTCAACTTCGTATAAATAAATTGCAGCGTCCAGCCGTGTGTGTTCCGCGTCTGCCCAAAACGGCAGAACCTGATACGGTTCAAACCGGCGAAACTGAAATGCACCGTAATCGTTATAATACGGCATCAGCCATCCGATACCGCCGTTCAGTGCGTCCTCGCCAAGGAGGCGAAGCTGCCGCAGAAAGTGCGCACCGAAAATCTTTTGAAGCGCGGCGGTATAGGCCTTGTCCTCACTATCAAAAGTCGGGGGCTTCCCCAGCAAATAATCCGTCTTCTGGTTCACCATTCTTGCATATTGGTTATCTACGATTTGCGCGTTCGGCAGGTTATGTACCACTTCCAGCTTACCATCTTTCCCTATTGCCGTGCGCTGGTGGTACAGAATGTCCTGCTCGCCGCGCTGGTACTTGGCACCGGTAATCTGTGTCCGGCGCTGCGGAGACTGCTTCCACTGCTGAATCTGCCGGGTAAGAAACTGCCGGTCGCTCATCTGAGAGGCCGCCCCTGCCTGAATCATCCCGTTAATTAGGGTCGTTTCTGTTTCGCCGTCAAAAAAATATGGCGTACTGTATCACCTCTTCTACTCAAAGCTGAATGTCGGGCCTTGCAGGATGGTATTCACAAAATATCGGATGTCATCCATCGCGTGGTCGTTTTCTTTTATCGGCTTATCCTCTGCTTTTTTGTCATCCCAGCGGTAGGATTTGAATTCTGTAATTGCACCGGAGCAGTTTTCGCAAACCACAATTTTACCATCATGGAAAGCCGCAGCAGTACGTCGAATACCATTCAGAACATCGTTGTTTGCCGGGCGCACATAGAATTTTCCATGCCTGCGTATGCAGGCGATGAAAGAGGCCGCCGACGGGTCAATTACAACCGCCTGAATCTTCCGGCCACCCGCAAGCTTTTCCAGTGCAGCGTAGTATTCTTCGTCTGTGCGCTGCGACTGTGTATCGCGGCCACTGTAGTAATACTCGTCACAGCGGTACCACACGCCCTTGCATAGTCCCCACAGCCCCATACTGCAAGGGTTCAGTGTGCCATAATCGCAGGAAATGTAATATTGCACATAGTCACGCGGCTGGTTCGGTACAATGCCCTGCCCGTTCGCTTGTTCCGGGTAAATTAATCCTTCCGCCACTACCCATTTACCGAGTATATAACGGTCATAGAATACGCCGGAATACATATTTTCATAGCGCTGCCGGACTTCCGGTGAAAGCGTCAAGTTGTCATCCATCGAAAAATGCAGATGCAGGGTATTCTTTTTCTTCGCCTGCTGTACCCATTCCAAATAGAACCAATGTGCCGGTGATTCTGGGTTGCAGTTGAACCAAAAGCGGCTGCCCGGAACGCTGCATCGGGCAAGAGCCTGCTCCACAAAACTGCGCGGCATCAAGGCTACTTCATCAAAAAGCACACCGGCAAGCGTCATACCTTGAATCAGCATATAAGAACTCTCGTCGCGTCCACCAAACATGAAATAGCTGTTCCTATGCTCACCGGCAGAAATAATCAGCTTGTTTTCACTGCGCCGCTCTTCTACTTTGAATATTCCCTCCAGCCAGTGAGACATTTGCAAAATAACGTTGCGCCGCAGGGATTCAATCGTCTTGCCACAGATGGCAAAAATCTGACCGTTAAACTGCGTCATACTCCACATAACAAATCCAGCCGTCATGGACAGAGTCTTACCCGACCGAATCGAACCATCACACAGTATGGCATCATATCCGGCGTACCGCGGCAGCTGCCACCATTCCATTGTAATCAGCTGCTTTTGGCTGAATCGTCCGTACTGCACGCAGCGTCAGCTCCCTTCGCGCTTTCCCTGATTTCTTCAAGCAGATTGTTTTCTGCCTGGTCGGTCTGTGTGTTCACTGGGTGGTCGCGCCACTTGTCCGGTCGACGGTTCTTCAGCCACATGGCGGCCGCTCCGGTGTCGGGGGCAACCATTTTTGTAACGCGCTTGGTCTCAATGCCGCCTTCCAACGTCACTTCATCGTACTGAAAACCTTTTGCCCGCTTCAAAAGTGCATTCTCGACCTCAATATCAACGACTTCTTTGCCTCTTTTTAAGGTGTCCGATATGTCCGGATACTTCTTCTTCCAAGCAGCAAGAGTAGACCGGCGAATTCCCATGTTGTGGGCAAGCTGCTCATCAGTAAGGCCGTCCCGCGCCCAAGCTTCCAGAAGTAGTCGGCCGTCTTTTGTCAGCCACTTTTGATATTTGCCTTTCGCCACATGGCTCACCACCTCGTTTCAAACGTTTTTGCCAATAAATATCCGCCCTGTGTTCTGCCGGCCCGTAGACACGGACATTGAACGCAGGACGGTAATGGGATTTCATAGGATCACCACCAAAATGGCATAAAAAAGGACGCCGCGATGGGCGCCCCAGAAAATGTTAAATAATGTTGAATATTAGAAAATTAAATGATATAGTAATGACAAATAAAAAATATTGGAGGTATTTAGAATGTCAAGAAAAAGTTATTACTATCCAGCTCTAAAATGGAAATTAGGCGAAAGGGAGGCATTAAAGCAAATTTCAACGCCATCTGATTCTTTTATACCAATTTTTGAACTTGTCGAAGACTCATACACAGGCATTGAAGATTTTTTTAAAAAAACTGCATCTTGCTATAATGGGAAATTTTATTTTGACACAATTTGCATTGATGATAGCGAAAGAAACATTTTAAAGAATCTTATTCGCTATGCCTCTCAGCATTCAATAGAAGCATATCCAATTATGTATCCAGAAGATATTAAATCCGGATTAGTACAACAGGTTTCCTGTCAAGTAAGCAACTTTGGATTTAACATCCCAATACCTGAAGGTTCTCTACCCAATAGCCAAATTGTTTCGGATTTGCTTCCGTATGCAGAAAAAACGAACCTCTTTCTTAATGCAGGAATTATTGTTACAGAGCAAAATGATAATTTAATTACTTTTGCATGTACTGATTTCATTAAAAAAGAGGAAAGTAAATTAACAAATTTCTACAAAGTCACATTTGCTGCTTGTTCAATTCCAGAAGAACTAAGCAATGTTGAATCAGGCGGAACCGAATATTTTACACGCTACAGCATAGACGTATTTGAGCGTCTAATCCAAACATATAAATCTCATTTGCTTATTAGTAAGCTTTCATACTCTGATTGTGGTTCTGCCGGATTATCATATGTTAAGTTTGACCCAAGAACAATGAGAGTATTGCCAAAAATAAGGTACACAACCAATAAATATTATATTGTGTTAAAAGGTAAAAAAGATTGGACTACCAGCGCAATGACTAAGGGGTATAAAGAATTAGCACGTGAAGTCGTAAACTCTAAATACTACTACGGAAAAGATTTTAGTTATGGTGATGAAAGGATATATGAAAAAGCAAATGACCAAAGCTCTGGAGTTGGGAATAATTGTCAATGGGTAACATACACTACTAATCATCACATAGCTGTGTTAGTGGCACAGCTCTCCAGTTTACTCGGTGTTTGAGAGTACTTCTAACAAAGCCATTAATAGTTGTACGGTCAATATTTTGTGCAGCTATTTCAGCAAGTTTATATCTGCTTTTTGATTTTAATCCTCTAACTATTTCTGTGCTTTCACAGATAAGTTCTATAAGCTCGTCTTTCCATAACAAATTAGCTAATTGCACACAATTTACATGATGGTTTACTTTCGGCCTACGCCTTTCCTTTAGCGTAGACCCATTTTTTGTTTTGTCAATGCAGTAGATTCCCCACCACTTAGGTATAATCTTTCGAGCTTGTTTCAAATGTTCTTTGCAAGTAATAAGTGTCATAGTGTCGAAGACTTCATTGTATGATGGGACCTGTCGAGGCAACCTTTCCAGAGTATCCTGCGGGCTTTTAATTTCATATCCGTGTAATTGGCCATTTACAATTGCAATATCGGCTCTGGTGAACCCGCCACAAATATCAAGTTCACTAATTAGATAAGTATCATCATTGTTAAAAGCTGGTACTCGTGAAAGAGCTGAAATCAACATTTTCCTCATGTCTTTATCATAAATTGCCATTACTATCACTCCATCATATATGCTTTGCTTATTATAGCAGTTTGATAAAAACTTTTCCATACTCAGATTAGCAAAATCTAAATAAAATTGTTTCAAGCTCACGCGGCCTGCCGGTGCTACCCCGGCATTAATGCACTGTCAGCCGCATATATTGCGCCGCCCACTGTTGCAGGCGGCGCATAAAAGGAAGGAGGTTTGTCAGCCCGATATTCATACCGCCTCGGCGCCGGGCGATGCATTTTTTGTCCGTTCAATCGCTGTTTTATAATATTCTGGATCCGTTTCGAACCCGGTGTACTTTCTCCCGCTCCGGATACAAGCAACCGCCGTCGTACCGCTGCCCATGCAGCTGTCAAGGACAAGCTCGCCGGGATTCGTGTAAGTTCGGATGAGATATTCAAACAGTGCCACCGGCTTCTGCGTCGGGTGCAGGCCCCGCTCGCATTTTATTTCAAGCAACTGGCGCGGGTAATGAACGATGCAGGTTTCTGTATCTTTCCCCAGGCTGCCATCCATCCGGTAAACCGAATCGCCGTGCTTTGGAATCGGCTTTCCCCGGCGCTTTATTGGCTTATCAAGTACGATTATGCCCTGAGGGTTGTATGTAGGTGCGTGCTTATAAAATACGCAGACTTCCTCGATGCACCGCAGCGGCTGATGCTTTGCAAATGCAAAGCCAGTCGCCATATTTTTGTACCAGTACCAGCAGTACCGAAAAATCTTTGGCTGGCTGGAGATTAGCCGTGTCGTAAACGGCTGGCAGGCTGTCAAAACAATGGCCCCGTTGTCCTTGATAATCCGTAAATACTGTTTCCACAGCTTATTAAACGGAAGAAGGCTGTCCCACCGGCAATCCGTTATGCCATA